>Ga0208196_1004590_pt1 | contig 10605 bp, 12 predicted proteins | sample AD_JPNNA7_MetaG_FD_184443 | JGI IMG/M metagenome (GOLD analysis project Ga0208196, IMG submission 184443) | Active sludge microbial communities of municipal wastewater-treating anaerobic digesters from Japan - AD_JPNNA7_MetaG (SPAdes) (version 2) | ecosystem: Engineered > Bioreactor > Anaerobic...
GCCGGGCTGGCGGTTGCATATCTCAGCCCGATGTCATTGTAAGAAAAGACAAACGAATGATCCAAGAAGTTTAACTGTTCCACAGCCCGGGCTGGCGGTTGCATATCCCAGCCCGATGTCATTGTAAGAAAAGACAAACGAATGATCCAGGAAGTTTAACTGTTCCACAGCCCGGGCTGGCGGTTGGCATCAGGAACCCTGCGGATGGCTATGCCGGTGGTGAATATCGGGCATGTGATGGTGGTTGTGGACGACTTCCGGATGGTCATGCGGGTGGGAATGCCTGCCGGTAAAACCATCATGCGCATGGTCATGGTGCTCGTCCGGGTGTGTGTGGGCATGTTCGTGGCTGGTTTCCGCGTGCCGGTGCTCGTGCTGGTGTTCTTCGCCAATTAACAGGAACGCACCGGCTGCCATGAGGGGTGCGGCAAGAAACAGGATCCACTGGATGGATCCGCGGAAAATCACCAGGGACAGGATCATTCCTGCCAGGGGAGCCATGCCAAACAGCGCGCTGGTCCGGGCTGCGCCCATGCCGCGCATTGCCAGGATGAACAACACGATGCTTGCCCCATAACTCAGGCTGCCCAAAACCATTGCCCCCAGGATGACCCCCGTCCCCGGCACGGGATTCTTCAACAGCAGGGCAAGCACCAGGGAAAAACTGCCTGCCGCCATGCCCTTGATGGCAACGATTGTCAGGGGGTCCCTGGCGGAAATGTTCCGGGTGAAGTTATTGTCCAGTCCCCAGAAACCACAGGCAATCACAATTCCCAGGGCACCCGGGGAAAACCCCCAGCCTGCCCCCGGGTTCAGCGACAGCAGGATGCCAGCCAGTGTAATCAACCCCACCGCAACCCACGCCCGGCGGCTGACCGCCTCCTTGAAGATCAGGGCGGCAATCAGCGTGGTTGCCACGCCTTCAAAGTTCAGCAATAGAGATGAGGTTGCCGCCGGAGTGCTTTTCAGGCTGAACAGCAGGGTGATAGGCGCGGCAATTCCACCAAAAAATATTGCCCCCAGCAGCCAGGGAACATCCTGCCGGATGAGGGGGGCTTCCGGTGAACCCGGCTGGCTGCGTGTGCGTTGAATCAGCTTGATGACTGCCAGGCTGATTCCGCTTCCCAGGTACAGCAGAGCTGCCAGCAAGACCGGGTCCACCTCGCCCAAAAGCAGTTTTGCCAGCGGCGTGCTTGCCCCAAACAGCAGCGCTGCCAGGGCGGCTTGCGTGATGGAAACAAGGTTGCTGCGTTTCACCGGATTGATCCCGTCCTATCAAAGAGAAAGGATTCAACAGGCGTCCCGCCGGGAAATTGTTCCGCCTGCCTTACTGGGCAGCCAGGTCCCGCCGGACGGTTTCCAGCAAGCCCGTCCGCAGCTGCTGCAGCCCGTAGACGCGCATCGAGAACAGCGAGGTCAGCGCGCCGGATTTTTCCACCGGGATGTCGGTCAACACCATGATCGAGTGTTCCTGGTCCAGCCCAAACAGCCGGGAAATCTTGGAATACTTGTTGATGTGCTGCTGGTAGTCGCCGGTCTTGGCTTCAATCCAGTAGAACGAGCCGTTGATGTGGAAGATCAGGTCCAGCTCAAAATCGTTGCCGTTGGGCAGCACAATCTGCGGGTTGATCAGGTAGGTGAAATCCAGTTCCCTGCCCAGCTCGGCGCCCAGCGTGTTGACCACGTCCTGCACCACCAGCAGCACGTACCGCTCCAGCCACTTGCCGGAGAAGAAATTCTGGGCGGTGGGCAGGGTGGTCGTCTTGGCTTTGATGAGGTATTGAGGCGACTTGTAGTACTTGTATTGTTCCAGGAAGGCAATTTCGTGCAGGCGGGTGCAGAACTGGCAGATGTCGCTGATGTCCTTCTGGGTGTAGTCCTTGATGGACAGGTTGATGAACCCGCCCCGCTGCATGTTGCTCTTGATTTTCGCCAGCAGTTCCTTCAGCGCGCCGTAATGCTCGCCCAGGAACTCGCTGAGCGAGTTGATCACCTCGTCTGCCGCATCCTCCGGCGGGATGACCTTGATTTTGACGTTGCGGGAGGCAAGGAAGCTCTCAATTTCGTCCAGGTCCTCGTCCTCCTCCGTTTCCTCGTCCCCGTTGAGGGACGCCTGCGCCAGGGCGGCTGCCAGGGCTGGCTCCACCCGGGCTTCCATCCGCCCGTTGGCATCACTGCTGCCGTGCAGGTCAGCAGAGCCTGCCAGCCGTTCCAATGCCACGGCAATCCGTTCCAGCAGGCTTAAAAGATCGTTGTTTTGTGTCATAAGGTAATGATTGGTTTTCCTTTCCCCCGTGCGGGGTCAAACTGCCTCTATTATACCGTCAAGTCTTAATTAGCATGGGCAGATGGAAAAACTCCCATAAAAGCTATGACTATTGGGTAAAGCTATTCCACAAGTCTCCAAAAAACAAGGCAAAATCACAAAAATTAGGGGACTTTACAACATATCATCCATTACAATATAGGTGCCAAATTCTTCAAGTAAACGTAACTGAACAGCTCGTTCAGCAGGATAATTTGTTATGACAAGTTCTGTAATTTTTCCACGCTTTGCACCATTGCAGTTGATGGCACGGTTTGCCAGCACTTCGGTAATAGCAAAGTAATCTGTTCTATAAAGCGAACGGATGATTTCTGTATCAGAGTTTGAGAGAGTTATATACACATGTTTCTTACTTAACTCATTACAGATATCTCGTAAACGCTGTTGATCTTTAAGTCCGAATCCATTAGCCAAGTAAGAAGTGAAGTTTGCTGTTTGTGATACTGGAACATAAGGTGGATCAAAATAGACCCAGTCACCTTCACCGGTTCTATCTATGATTGTTTCAAATGGTGTACAAAGAATCTCAACATTTTGTAACGCATGAGATACTGCTATTAAGTTTTCTCTATCTAGATATTTAGGTGATTTATAACGGCCAAATGGAACATTAAACATTCCTTGCTGATTTACGCGATAAAGACCGTTGTAACCCGTCTTATTCAAATAGATCATACGAGCTGCCCGTTCAGGAAGGTTTAATTTCCAGGGATTTTTTGTGCGGATATTGTAATAAAATTCTTCTTCATGAGGAAATTCTGATAGAATCTTGATTACTTCTGAAACACAATCGCGAATAGCCAAATATGTGTCTATCAATTCAGCATTTAAATCAGAAAGAACTGCATAATGTATTTTGTGGTCACGGTATAAACGGAAGAAAATGGCACCACTTCCAACAAAGGGCTCATGGTATACATTAAATGACATTGGCATGCGCTCTAAAAGAGTATCCGCCAGTTGAGTTTTTCCTCCAGCCCATTTTAGAAAAGGTCGCGGAATAAGAAAATCACCCATGCTACAACCCAAAATAAAGGCGTAACCAATCTTCGAGTTCGTCAAACCACACTACTTTTCCAGTAGCCATTAGATACCCTTGCATATTAGTCGAGAATCCTTGCCCATCAATTACAACAATTCCAGGGATTGGCCAATGAGCTATATCTTCGATTGTGGCTGGAATTTTTTCTTCAGCAGTACCTCCGCCAGCTTGATATTTGCATTCAACGCCTAAACGTTTTCCACTTTTTTCGTCGGTAATAACGACATCGATAAAGCGTCTTTGTCCCCACAGCCTTCTAGCTGCTTTAACCTCCTTTTCTGCTTTCAACCCAAGACTTTCTGCAAGAGCAACTACTTTGTTCTTTAATTCACTTCCACTTTTTGGTGCAGTTCCTCTTCCTGGCATTTTGCAATCTCCTTAATGTCACTCTATATTATTATTTTACCACTCTGATGCCCTAATATCTCAAGTAGAAAATCTAGTTTATCTATAAATAGTAATGGAGGGATTCTGCGGGCTGGTGTACGGCGGGTTCATCCAGCGCTTCAATCCAGTGATTCAATCCAGCGATTCAATCAGCGGCTGAATTTGCTCCACCCAGGTGCGGTAGCCCGTGCCGTTGAGGTGCAGGTCGTCGTTGGTCATGTCCCGCCTCAGGGCGCCTTTTGCCGTGGCGAAGTGCGGGTACAGGTCCACATAAGGACAGGCGTACCGCTCCGCCAGCATTTGCAGGCGGTGGTTGAACTTGCGGATGCGCGGGGCATAGCGGGCATGGCGCGGCAGCAGCGACTGCACGAACACCACCGTCTCCGGCGTTTCCTCGCGCAGGCGCGCCAGGATTTGCTCGTAGGTCTTCAGGATGTCCCGGTCGGGCGAGAAAATGAACCACGGCAGGTCGTTGGTGCCAATCAGCAGGAAGACCGCCTTTGGCTTGCCGCTGATGACCTGGTCGAGCCGTTCCAGCACGCCCTCCGTCGTGTCGTTGCTGATGCCCCGGTTGCGCACCGGCACCCCCGGCAGCATCTCGTGCCAGATCCCCAGGTCGGTGAGGCTGTCGCCCAGCAGGACAATATCCCCCGGCTGGATGGGCGAGGTGCTGAACAGGTCCACCTGGCGCAGGTAATAGTTGCGCGAGATACGGTTCACCAGGTGATCCGCCAGCCAGAAGGTGAGCATGCCGGTCAGCAAAAATGTAACGAGGATGACAGCCGTCATGGGTTGATTATATTCCAAATGGATAAACCGGGGCAGGGGCATGGAGTATAATGGATGCCATGACCAATACCCGCTTCTCCCTCCCCCTCCAGGTGCGCTATGGCGACCTGGACCCCCAGTGGCATGTCAACAATGCCAATTTTCTCACCTACCTGGAAGCCGCCCGTTTCACCTACCTGCGCGAGCTGGAACTGTGGGACGGGGTGGATTACTTCAAGGTGGGCTTGATTGTAGCGGATGTCCATTGCGCCTACCTGGCTCCCATCGCACTGGGTGATTCCATCACCGTGCGGATGCGCGCCGCCCGGATTGGCTCCAAGAGCATCCTGTTTGAATACGTCATTGAAAACGACACCACCGGCGTCCGGGCGGCAACCGCCGAGACGGTGATGGTGGCGTACGATTATCACACCCATCAGAGCATCCCCGTGCCGGAGGACTGGCGCCGCAAGATTGCCGCCTACGAGGGCTGGGATGCCCAGGTTTAATTCCCGGAGACCCCATGCTGCCAGCCATTGATACCGATGCTTTGCTCACCTTCCTCACCGGGCTGCTGAACACCGCCAGCCCCACCGGTTACGCTGAACCCGCCATTGCCTTCACCGAAGCCGCCCTGCAGCCCTTCCCCGGGTTGACGTTCCACCGCACCCGCAAGGGCGCCCTGGTGGTGCGCTGGCAGGGCGAGTCGGACGATGCCCCCCGCGCCCTCACCGCCCACGCCGACACACTGGGCGCCATGGTCAAGGAGATCAAGCCCGGCGGCAGGCTCAAGCTGACGATGATTGGGGGCTATGCCTGGAACGCCGTGGAAGGCGAGGGCTGCCACGTGATCACCGCCAGCGGCAGGCGGGTGCGCGGCTCCATTTTGCACGTCAACGCTTCCACCCACGTCCATGGCAAGGCGATGACGGATGCCCCCCGCAGCGAGGACACGATGGAAGTGCGCCTCGATGAGCGTACCACATCGGCAGAGGAAACCCGCGCGCTGGGAATCGAGATCGGCGATTTTGTAGCGCTGGACCCGCGCGTGGAGATCACCAACGGGTTCATCCGCTCGCGCCACCTGGACGACAAAGCCTGTGTGGCGTGCATTGTGGCAGCGGTGAAAGCCCTGGCGGATGCCGGGCTGCGCCCGCACCAGACGACCTGGCTGCACATCAGCAATTACGAAGAGGTGGGGCACGGTGCGGCGGCGGGCATTCCTGCCGAAGTGACCGAGCTGGTCGCGGTGGATATGGCTGCCGTGGGCACCGGGCAGACTTCGGATGAGTTCCACGCCTCCATTTGCGTCAAGGACTCGGGCGGACCCTACCATCACGGCTTGAGCAGCCGCCTGCGCCAGCTTGCCGCCCAGTATGAAATCCCCTTCGTGGTGGATATTTACCCCTTCTACGGCTCGGATGGCGAAGCCTTCTGGCGTGCCGGGGGTGACGTGGCGGTGGCGTTGATTGGTCCCGGCGTGGACGCCTCGCACAATTACGAGCGCACCCACACCGAAGCGCTGCTTGCCACCACCCGCTGGATTTTGGCGTATTTGTTGAATTAATTCCAGAGAATTGCACAGAAAACAAGCTCCCGCCGTATCAGGCGGGAGTTTGTTTTACAAGCCGGGGACAACCTGGGAATACAGGCTGCCGACAGAGGTGCCGAATATCGAAAGAAGAAGAATCACAACAAGAGCCACCAGCAATAAAATGAAGGCATATTCGACAAACCCCTGCCCCCGCCCGGCGGGAGCAAATTTCATTTCCACCACCTCCTTAATTTAAGATGAGACTGATATTATCATATACCAGATGGCGGGGAATTGCAAGCGGGAAGTTGCCGGGTTTACAGGACTGCAAGGAAAGCAAACAGCGGAGGGGATGATCACGTTTGACGACAACCCCATGACCGGGATTGTTGGCAGGAAGTATGACCCGGTGTGGGGGAGTATGCGCGCAGAACGCAGCCTGCTCAGTATCCTGGGGGCGGACAAAGCCAAGATGTACACCCGCCTGGCGCTGATGGGGGTAGCACAACAGGCAGGGGATTACACCGTTGATGACCTGATTCAGATGGTTGGGATTGGATTGCGGGATTTGACGCCGGATGAGTTTCAGCGCGTGGTAACACACGTGGCAAATGCAGGATTTGATCCTGATCGATTGGAACGCGCTGGCAGTCGAATTGCAGGGTTATTGTGGAATGGCAAGGTGGTGAAGGGGGGTGATCTTTTACCACCTGGTGAAGTGCATTATTTACGGCATGTTGTTGCTGGTAGAGAATGGCCGGAAGGAACTTCCATCAATGATTATTATGCGAGTTTGAGATCCACAATCGTTGACTCAACTACAAAAATTGTCATCAGCAGATATGGAAATTTCTGGCAGATTGGTTTTTGGGGTGTGGACGGAACTTGGGTTGAATACCGTGTACAATATAGATATTGGAGCACCGGTCTTCGTCCGACATCGTTGGAAAAGGTTATCAATAGTAAGTACAGGAAATTTGTAAAATGGCTTCGCTAAACAGTCACACACTAATGATAAAGAATCTAACAGGAATTCTTGAGGAATTCTTCGAGAATTATCCTGTTTGGCATACGCTCAGTGAGTTTGAACGACTTGATTTTGATACGGAGTGGTGCAATGCTGTTGCTCAGTATGAGGTGTTGAGAAAAGAATCGCTATCCGGCGAGCCAGCACAGCAATTGGATGTAATTACGAATAAACTGAAAGCGATTAAGTCCAAGCTCGTTGAATTGAGACTTATGGTTCCAGAAGGAATCTAGTGAACATTCGGGATCTCACTGAATCAGGATCACCTGTTTTTCCAAGTGCCCGGGCTTTATTGACCGTGTAAAACGTCCCCCCGGACTGGCGCCCATCGTAACAGGCAACCACCAGGTCACAGAGGGAGAGCATATCATCATTGCGCCGTAGCGGGGCGGATCGACCAAGGCGCGCATAATCAGGACGCATGACAATCGTTTCCACACCGTGAGACCTGGCAAACGATTCAACTTGCGAATCAAAACCAATCGCACCCCCATGGAGACACACTCCCCGGATACATACTCAGTATGTTGGTAAGAGCATCAGGGTGGCAAGTTTTGTTACGATGATCGGTAAATAAAATTACCATATTGGTAAAAAGTACGATAATTGGATCAACAGAATAGTTTTATCACGCGGTTGCTAAACCGTGTCGAGCAGCCCGACACTCTGTCATGGAGCGCCGGGATTATTGTTTTTATAGGGAGAATCCAATTCGGATTGCGCGTCCATAACCGTTGAGAGTCCACTGTTTACCGTGCAATTCAGCCATGAAAGCGCGAACATGGCGTGCTGTAAGTTGATCCGGCGCGGTGATTCCCTGACTTTCAACCCAACGGACAAACTTTCCCAAAATGCTTTGGTAGGTTTTCAGGGTTTTGGCTGAACACTGCATGGCTTTCCTGGACAAAATAAAATCCGTAAATGCGTCCGCAATCTGATAGGATGCAATCTTAAAAATTTGTGTTTTGGAAGCAAAAGGTTTATTTTGATTTTCCTGAAACATAAAGACCGCCATATCTGGATTTAGGCGGTCTATTTTTGAGGAAAAAACTATATATGGCGGTACTGTGCCCCTGGCAGAATTCGAATCTGCAACCTTTTGCTCCGCAAGCAAACGCTCTGTCCAATTGCGCTACAGGGGCAGTTTGAGCGTCCTTAATATACCTTAAACAGGCGGGTTCGTCAAGGCGCGCCCTACTGCAGCGCCTGCTCCAGGTCGGCGATGATGTCTGCCACGTTTTCCACTCCCACCGAAAGCCGCACCAGCCCGTCGGTGATGCCTGCCTGCAGGCGCGCCTCGCGCGGCATGGCGGCATGCGTCATGCTGGCGGGGTGCTGGATGAGCGTGTCCACGTTGCCCAGGCTGACCGCCAGGGTGGCAAGCTGGACGCGGTTCATCATGGCGGCTCCGGCTTCCAGCCCGCCCTGCAGTTCAAAGGCGATCATCCCGCCAAAGGCGTGCATCTGCTGTTTGGCAATGGCATAACCGGGATGGCTTTCCAGACCCGGGTACCACACCTGCGCAATTGCAGGGTGGGTTTCCAGGTAGCGCGCCACCTGCATGGCGTTTTCACAATGCCGCTGCATGCGCAGTTCAAAGGTCTTCAAGCCGATATTTGCCAGCCAGGCGTCAAAGGGGCTGGCGGATCCGCCCAGGATTTTCAGGAAGGAGTACAGTTCGCCGCGCACCCAGTTCACATGGCGGCTGATGACCGTACCGCCCACCACCAGCCCGTGACCGGATAGGTACTTGGTGGTCGAATGCACCACCACGTCCACGCCCAGAGTGAGGGGGCGCTGGCAGTAGGGAGTGGCAAAGGTGTTGTCCACCATCAGCCAGGCGTTATACTGGTGGCAGATCTCCGCCACTGCCGCCAGGTCCACAATTGCCATGGTAGGGTTGGCGGGCGATTCAGCATACGCCAGCACGGCATCGGGATGGGCGGCAAACGCCTGCTCCCATGCCTGCCGGGTGGGGTCTGACAGCCACACCACCTGGATGCCGTAGCGCGGGGCAAGGTCGTGCAAAAAATTATAGGTGGCGGAATAGAGCGCTTCCTGGGCAATGATTGTCTGCCCGGACTTCACCCGCGCCAGGATGGCAGCGGTGACGGCTGCCATGCCGGTGGCAAACAGGTGGGCATCCACCACATCTTCCACCGGGCGGTCAGGCTGGCTGCGCAGCAGGTCCAGTCCCTCCAGCACGGCGTACTTGGCGGCAAGCTGCGCCTGGTTGGGGTTCGCCAGCCGGGTGTACACGTAGCCTTCCTCCTCCCCCTTAAAGATGGATGCACCGGTGGCAACATCCGGGAAGCTGAACGTGGACGTCTGGTAGATGGGGGTGACATGGGCGTGATGGGGGTTGTGCCCCTCCGCCACATGGTTGACGAGCGTGCTGAGACCCTGTTCGGGCTTGATGGTTCCCATAATCCTCTCCTTGGCAGTTTGTGGATGGGATTATACCGGATGCCGGGCTTCCCGGCTATGGACACACCGCGCCCTTGCGGGTGATTTCCGTCCCCAACCCGCCCGGCGGCTAAACCCGGCGCGGTATGCCCCAGCCGCCCAGCCGCACGCTGCCCGGGTCATCCGTCCACACCCCGGCAATGGCGGTGCCGCACTGCGGGCAGTTGCCCTCCGCCGTGACGCGGTAATCGAGGATGGTGTAGCCCCGGCGCTGCACCAGCAGGGCATGGCATTGCGGGCAGTAGGTATCCTCCAGCGAACCCACCCTGCCGGGCAGGTTCCCGGCGTACACATAGCGCAGCCCGGCTTCCTGCCCGATTTCCGCTGCCAGCTGCAGCGTAGCAGCAGGGGTCGGCGGGGCGTCCTGCTTTTTGTAATCCGGGTGGAAGGCGGTCACGTGCCAGGGGATGTTGGGCGAAACCGCTCGAATGGCGAGCGCAGCGTCGTAGAGTTCATCCACGCTGTCGTTAAACCCGGGGATCACCAGCGTCACCACTTCCACCCACAAGCCAAGCTGGTACGCCAGGTCAATGGTATCCAGTATGTGTTGCAGCGACCCGCCCAGCTGGCGGTAGTGGGCGGTGTTCATGCACTTCAGGTCAATCTTGTATGCCGTAAGGTAAGGGCGCAGTGCCTGCAGCGCTTCGGGGGTGGCGTTGCCGTTGGAAACATAGGCGCAGCGCAGCCCGGATTCCTTTGCCAGCTTAAAGATATCCAGCGCCCACTCGGTGGTGATGAGCGGTTCATTATACGAAGAGACGATGAGCTTTGCCCCCACACGCAGGGCGGCTGCCACCATCTGTTCGGGGGTGATACGACGGATATATGCAAGGTCCAGCCCGGCAGCAGGGTCGCGCAGCGCCTGGCTGCTGATCCAGTTCTGACAGAAATCGCAGTGAAAATCGCAGCCCAGCATTCCAAAGGTGAGCGCATCGCTGCCCGGCAGCAGGTGGTTGAAGGGTTTCTTTTCCACCGGGTCGCTCTGCAAGCCTGCCACATACCCCCATGGCACGCGCAGTTCACCAGCCCGGTTAAAGCGCACCTGGCAGACCCCC
>Ga0208196_1004623_pt1 | contig 10550 bp, 7 predicted proteins | sample AD_JPNNA7_MetaG_FD_184443 | JGI IMG/M metagenome (GOLD analysis project Ga0208196, IMG submission 184443) | Active sludge microbial communities of municipal wastewater-treating anaerobic digesters from Japan - AD_JPNNA7_MetaG (SPAdes) (version 2) | ecosystem: Engineered > Bioreactor > Anaerobic >...
TTCCAGCATGTAAATGATCTTACACGCTTATTGCCCTCATACTTGTCAACGATTCTATCAAATACCCTGCGAGGTAAAAAATCTGTAAGTTGAGCGAAGATATACTTGCCTTGATTCATGGATAGATGCTTTTCTCAAAGCAAAAATCCACTTTTTCAATTCAAATCGTCACGATCGAAAAAAATGCTACAGACGCGATTACTTCATAATTTCAATGAACGACTATTAAAATCTAATGCCCACTAATGTTATTTTTTATTAAATGCCCTTTGACAAGTACTTTTTTCAATAAATCAGCAGAGCCCAGGACAGCCACATCACTGTTATGACAACTCCACCATACGTGATATAAGTATATACAATTGTATTGGTACGAAAGGCCAGGGAAAGAGAGATAGGCCTGTGGAAAGGAACGATGTTTTCAGGAAATAATTCTAAAAAATTATTCTGAGAGATTAATTCTACAGAACTTTCGGAATAGGCATTGAGAAATAATGCCGGGATTCTGAGTTTTTAAAAGGGATTCCATTAAAATTCATACGCGTACAGTTTTCCATCCCTTTCTTTCAGGCAGTCTATTTCCTGGTGGGCTGTGGTACGCCAAAAGAAGCGCTGAGCCCAGATCCCATTGTAATGGAGGTGCTTCATTCTTTCAAAAACAAGAGAATTTCTCCACAGAGCTCCTGTATCCTGCCTGATATTCAGATGATTGAAATTTGCCAGGAGCGCATTTCTAATGCCTGTGTCATAGAAGCATATTTTTCGCGTTGAAATAGTCTCATTACACAGCTTTCCGATGTAAGCATGAAGCTTACTATAAGGTGGTCGAAGCCATCGACAGTCCGGAAACTGCAACCCGGCACACTGGAGAAACCTGCCGCGGAAAGCAACAGCCTGGTATTCAGAAAAATCGTGATTTAAAATCCTCTCCGTAAATAGGTGGAGGATCAGGCACGTATAATTGCATTGAAATGAACAGACAGGACGCTCTGATTCCAGCCATTTCATTATTGAAAAAATGCATGATTTATCTTAAACTATATACTGAAACCACTGAGCCAAACGTTACAAAAAAACTGAGAGTCAATAATATGAATGGAAAAGAACTGAACAGGGGAAAAAACCTGAAAAACCCGAAAAAGGATCAGGAAAACGTGTCTGGCCCCATAACGAATGCTGATGTGGCAAGGATTCTGGGCATGCCCGAAAGTATAATCGAAGAACTGTTTGGTAAAGAGGCCGGGAACTCCGAAGACAGTATGACCGGGAAAAGTGAGGATGAAAATGGAGCTTATCATAAAGAGGCAGATGAGCATGAATAAACTTCCCCGTGTTAAAAACATTAAATATCAATAAATTACCGATAAAAATCAAAAATATGGCAGAAGCGATAGATGTCCACAGGGTGTTTGCTGAGTATTTCAGGGGATGCGAAGCTTTGGCGTATGCTTTATCTTCCAGATTGGGCGAAGGAAATATATGTATTGATATCAATGAATATGTCGGGGATACTGAACTAACAACCGGAAATCCGTTCTTTACTGATAAGGAAAGTTTCCTTGTACAAACTGAAGAAGGAGAATTTGTTACCCATAATACAAGTGATGAGGTTCTGAAACCTTTCATCATCAATGATGGAAAGGCATATCTCCAGAGATATTATCATTACGAAACCAGCATTATCAGGCATATTAAAAGACTGAAGAACAACTTTCACATTATAACCGGCGGCCCTGGCAGTGGCAAAACCTATAGCGTTTCAACAAAACTTGTTGAATTGCTGAATAAAAATAATAACCTGAAAATTGCATTGGCCGCACCGACCGGAAAAGCTGCTGTCAGAATGAATGAGTCAATAAAAAAGTATGTGAATGATGCTAAAGATTCAATCGCTCCCAGTGTAAAAGAGATTCTTACAGGACTCAAGGCACAAACCATTCACCGGCTTCTTGGCACCAGGATTAACAGTGTCTTTTTTAACTGCAATGAAAAGAACAAGCTTCCTTATGATGTGGTTATCATCGACGAATGCTCAATGGTTGACGGCGCAATGATGTCCAAACTGCTGGAGGCTGTAAATGATAATTCTATCCTTTATCTCATTGGTGACAGAGATCAGCTTGCATCCATTGAGGCAGGTTCAGTATTCGGTGACCTTTGCCGGTCTGAAAAGTCAGATGTCATGAATGGAAAGGTAGAAACCTTGAAAGGATCCAGACGTTTCACCAAAGATGCCGGGATATGGACAATAAGTCAGTCAATAATTGGAGGACAATTTCATGATATAAAGGAATATGACGGTAACGAACAGGTCACAATCGACACGGAATTCTCAAAGGACCTATTTGAAGAATATGCCCTGATCTACAGGGATTACATCACTGAGGCCGATATAGTACAAGCATTGAAAAAACTGAACAGGGTAAGATTCCTGTGTGTTACAAAGACTGACGATAATAGTGTATCTGAATATAATAAGAAGATACAATACTTCCTTTCACGGAAAATTGAAGGTTTCAATCCAAAAACGGAAGGATTTTATCATAATCAGCCAATTATAATTACAAAAAACGATTATAAGCTTGGAGTATTCAACGGCGATGTGGGAATTGTACGCGAGAAAGAGGTAAATGGAAGGAAGGTGATGATGGCCAGTTTCGAGACGACAGATGGTAAAATTATGGAAATACAAGCCGGGTATCTGAATCATTATGATACGGTTTTTGCGATGACAGTCCATAAGAGCCAGGGATCGGAATTTGAAAATGTCGTTGTTATTCTTCCGCAAAAACATGGGAAGAAACTTCTTACCAGGGAACTTCTTTACACCGGTGTAACCAGAGCTATAAAAAAAGTTCTTATTCAATCTGCTCCTGAAGTGATTGCTGAATGTGTCGAAAAATCAGTAATGAGAGCTTCAGGCCTGGAAACCAGACTTCTAAAAGAAAAGATACTATGAAAATGAAATACAGCTCAAATGATCTTGGGTACCTGTGCAGTATTCTCGCAGAAAACACAGGCAAAAGGAACAACGAAAACATCTTCAAAAAGGAGATAATCGTTACCCAATCAGCAGGAATGACAGCCTGGCTCAAAACTGAACTCGCAAGGCAAAACAAAGTGATTGCCAATGTGGCTTTCATGAACCAGGATTCGCTCCTGTCAGAGATTTTCCAGTTTTTTTTCAATAAAAGACCGGCAAACACCAGAGACATTTTAAGATTTAGTGTTTATGAACTACTGGCGGACAAGGAATTTACATCCTCATTCCCCGAAGTAGCAGGATATTATACCGACAGTCCTTTGAGAAGAATCCAGCTTGCCGGTAAAATCTCAGAACTTTTTGACCAGTATCAGCTCTACCGCCCCGAGATGATATTCAGATGGGAGGCTGGTGAGTATTCGTCTGACAAACCCTCCGATGCTGAAAAGTGGCAGCAATGGCTCTGGAGAAAAGCCGGAATTGAGTCAAGAGTTACAGTCAGGGACAAAGTCCTTTCTGAGGTTGAGAAAAATGTCAGTGATTTTAAAAAGTCATTTCCAAGGATATCCATCTTTGGCATAACGGTATTTACCAGGTTTCATCTTGAGTTTTTCAATAAATTATCGGAATATATCCAGGTGGAAATGTACCTGTGCCTTCCAACGGATAAGACCTCTTTCAATAACGAACTTCTCTTAAGTTATGGTGATAAGGCCATTGAACTGGCAGACCTTGTTGAAAAGCATTTTTGCGATACGGGTGAGTTTATAAAGCTGCCTTTTAATACTGAAACTGACCTCGGAAGAATTCAGAATAGTATTCTGAACAATACGAATGAAATTGAATTCAAAGATGACGAATCAGTTCAGATAAATTCATGCTATACTCCTGCACGGGAGGCCGAATGTCTTTACAATTACCTTCTTGACCTTTTTGAAAAGGACAGCACACTCAATCCGACCGATGTGCTTATAATGGCCACTGATATCGATAAATACTCTCCGTTCGTGAAGGCCGTTTTCAGAAGCGCTCCGCTAAAACTCCCCGTTAAGGTATCAGGAACCGCAAGAAACAGCGACGATTCAATTGTGTCTGCCATTGAGCAGATATTAAGCTTTTCGGAAGATGACCTTACTTCCGAGAAGGTAGTAAGCCTGCTTGAGCAGAAGAGGATAAAGCAGCGCTTTTCCATTTCCGATACTGATTATGTCAGGTCGGTGGTAAGAAATGCCAACATAAGGTTCGGACGCGGTAACAGCAAGGATTATGAAACAAATTATGTAGGCTGGGAATACGGACTTGAAAAAATCCTGCTTGGCTATGCAATGCTCACGGAAAAAGAGTTCCCTTCCAGCGATGGTTCCTCCCTTTTTCCCTACAGGGATACTGAGGCTTCTGAGAGCTACGACCTTCTAAGGCTTAAGGCTTTTGTAAATAAGCTTGAATGGGTAATTGATGAAAAGGCAAACTCGAGGACAATGGCCGGATGGAAAGATTTTCTTCTGGAAGTTATTGACGTGATGATCTGGCACGATGATTTTGACAAGGAAGACAGAGCCGAGTATTCTTCGGTCTTCAGGTCGTTGTCTTACATTAATAATATCCCATCAACTGAAACTGTTCCGTTCGAAGTTTTCCTTGATGAACTCGATTCTTCACTGTTCAGGGAGCCTCGTACCATGAATCTGAGTACAGGCAATATTACAGTCTCTTCGCCTGTCCCTGTCAGGGGAATTCCTTTTAAAGTCATTTGTTTTATCGGCCTCGACAACGACGTGTTTCCCGGAAAAAATCAGTATATGGGATTCGACCTTATTGGTGACGAGAAAAAAACCGGCGACCGGAACAGGAAAGAAACTGACAAGCACCTGTTCCTCGACACAATTTTATCAGCTAAGCAGAAACTTTATCTCAGCTACACAGGCCAGAATGTTAAAAACAATGATGAAATCCCTCCTTCAATTGTTATTGACACTCTACTTGACTACCTTGATACTGACGAACCTCTGAGAAAACACCCTCTTCACGGATTCAGTAGCTTATACTGCAATGCCGGTGATAAAAGAATGTTTACCTATCTGTACGGAAGCAACAGAACAGAACCTAAGTTCGGAGAGAATCCATCCAAAGATTTCAATGAGATTCGGATAAGCGACTTCATTCGTTTTTTTCAGGCTCCTATCAACTGGTACTTTAATTATGTACTGGATATAAGGTATGATGAGAAAGAGGATGTAATCGATGAAACGGAGATATTTGAACTTGACAATCTGCAGAAATGGGAAGTAAGGAAGAAACTTCTCAGACTGAACGAGGAAGAAATTGAGGCATGGTTCGAAAAAGGTAAAAAGGAAGGTTATCTTCCTTTAAAGGCGGCTGCAGTAGTTGCTCTGGAACAGCTTAAGAAAGAGATGGAATTCATAATCCCGGCTTACCGGGAACTTACTTCCGACCATAATGAAGAACAAGTATTCATTGAAAGGTCATTTGAGAATATTAAAATCTCCGGAATTATTGAAGGCGTTTACGGGAATGAGTTTATTGGGTATTCGGTCTCAGACTATCCCCTGAAATATAAGATCGATGCATATATCAAAACTCTTTTCCTGCTTGCAGAAGGAAGAATAGAATCAGCAAGATTCATTGACAAGAATGGTTTTGTCTCAAATATCCCCGGTGATCAGACAACAGCAATTTCATGTCTCAACGAATTACTTAAATATTTTAATAAAGGAACCAAAGCTCCCCTGTTTTTCACGATCAGGACTGCTGAAAAGGAAAAAGAAATTGCAGAAAAAGAGGGAAAAAATGCCGGGAAGGAAGCTGCAAAAGGAAAAGAATATGAGCCAAAGACACCGGAAGAATGGATTGACAAAATACTTGATGCCTTTAAGGAGGAAGCTTCCCCTGATGAAGAAAGCGGTATGTACCCCAATCCCTACATCCAGGTATTGTTTTCCCATAAAGCATTCGACGAATTCGGGATGAATGAAATTGAGATTATCAGGGATTTCTCCTCTAAACTAAAATTATTCGCATTCTGATATGGAAACAGAAAAGAAATTCAACGCATTTGAAGTCGAGCTCACAGGCAGAAACCTTATAGAAGCCAGCGCGGGAACCGGAAAGACATATTCCATTGCATTACTGGTGCTTAGACTTATCATTGAGAAAGATGTCCCTCTTTCAAAGATTCTTATGGTGACCTTTACGAAAGCGGCAGTAGCTGAGCTTGAATCGAGGATAAGGAAGTTTGTGAGACTGGCATCCAGGTATGCTTCAGGGAAAGCGATTGATGAAGATTCCATCAGGAAAATCATTGACAGGGCAACAAAGGAGGAATCCCTTAGAAAATTAAAGGAAGCTCTCAGAAGCCTTGACGAGCTATCGGTAATGACGATTCACAGCTTCTGTGAGCGGAATCTTACCATGTATCCGTTTGAAACAGGTCAGCCGTTCAAATTTGAAGTCGCAACCGACATTTCAGACATCAGGGACCTTGTCGTTAATGATTACTGGCGAAAGAAAATCAATTCACTTGACAAGGATTTATTTGTTCATTTTACGGGAATACTGACCCGTGACCAAATTAAGGAGGTTTTGGACAAAGCCCTTGATGATAAGGAATACTTAAGTTCTCCTTTGGAAAATGAAGAAGAAGTACTAGACGGAATTAAAACAGCCATTAGTGAAACTGAAAAAGCCCTGAAGGCATTTAATGATCATATCAGGGATAATTTTGATTCAATAAGCTCAAAGCAGCTTAAAAGTCACGCGGCGAATTTTCTTGATGAAAACAAGTCATCGCCTGCCAAGTTTAAGAAAGCTTTTATGAAAGGTTGCAGGGAATTGCTAAAGGATAATAATAAGAAATACTTGAGATCCTCGTTCCCCGATGAGTTTGCTCTTTATGAGAAATATTACAATCATAAGAAATCACTGGATGAATTATCCTCAGTATATATATATGACATCTTCAAGTCAGCAGTCGAAGAGTTAAAGAATAGAGTGACGGAATTCAAGGGAAAAAGGCAGATAATTGATTTCAACGATCAGATTAGATTTCTTCATAAAGCTGTTGAAAATGGTCTAATCAATAAGGTGCTCTCCGAAAAATACCTTGCAGTATTCATCGATGAATTCCAGGACACAGACAAACTTCAGTATGAGATATTTGATTCACTTTTCAAGGACAGAATAGTATTCTACATAGGAGATCCAAAACAGTCAATATACGGATGGAGAAAGGCTGATCTCGATACCTACAAGAAAGCAAGAGGCAAAGTCAGGGTTGTGCCGCCGATGGATCTGAACTTCAGATCCACAGCCGATCTGATAGATGCAATCAATGGTTTTTTTACAGGAACGGATAATCCTTTCCATGATGATGAGATCAACTATGAAAATGTGAGGCCCGGCAGGAAGGATCTTGGTTCAATGTCTGATGACGGAAATTCCGTAAAACCTTTTGAAATGAACAGGTTCAAAAAGAAAGACCACATTTTCCAGTATGTGGTGAACGAAACCTCTAGACTAATTTATTCAGGGAAGGTAAAGATCGATGGTAAAGATGTAAAACCGTCAGACATTGCAATAATAGTCAGGACCAACAAGGAAGCCAGGGCGATGAAAAAAGCCTTGTCGGATGTCAATATCCCTGCGATTACAGCCGATGAGACAAGGGTTATGGAATCAGATGAAGCACAGATTATTCGTTATCTTATGGAAGCTGTTATCCAGCCAAACCGCGGAGCAATTAACAGGGTCTTGCTGAATCCCGGTTTCGGTTTTGATATTAAAAGAATACTTGGGATTGAAGAAGAGGAACACCTTGAAAATTTCAGAGTCCTTAAAAAAACCTGGAATGAACACGGAATCTACAATATGCTCTTTCAATTCTTTGATATATACGGAGTAAGGGAGCATTGCCTTGAATTGGGGCTGGAAGGACAAAGAATACTTACGAACTTCTATCACATAGCTGAGATATTACATAAGAACTCACAAAAGAACAAATATACCCCTGACGAGGTACTTGTCTGGAGTCAGCGTGCACAAAAGGACAGAGAGGAGGAATACGAGCAAAGAATAGAGAGTCAGGATGATGCTGTTAAAATAACAACAATACACAGAGCCAAGGGACTTACCTACAAGATCGTTTTTGCTCCCTTTCTTGACATGAAAACCAAGGAGAGGAACATTTATGAATACAGAAAGGACGGCTCCTATTATTTTACCCATCAGCCAGATGAAGAAGCCATCGACCTTTGGAGGAAACAGCAGGAGCAGGAAAACAGAAGGCTTATCTATGTTGCCCTTACAAGGGCCCAGTACAAGGTCTACCTTTGCAAAAATAATGCAATATATGCTTCATCCTTAAAGAATCTCATGCCTGACGGCGTAAATCAGATTGAATCGGTTGAACCTGAACTATCCAATGACGAAAGAAAGGATGAACAGGATGAAAGGAAATTTACTCCAAGGGAAAAGCCGGATATTGAGATTAAAAAAACCTTCGGCATTCACAGCTACAGTGCGCTCAGCAAGGCCCACTATACAGCACCTTTCGAAAAGACTGAACTTGGACCGACGGATAATTATGACCAGTTCATTTTCCAGGACCTGGGCCGCGGTGCGAATGTAGGCACAGCTTTACATGCAATATTTGAGTATCTAGATTTTAATAACCCCAATAGCTGGGACCAGACCCTTCACGATGCAGCGGTGTATTGGTCTAACCTGATAAGTGAGGAAAAACTGCCCTTATTCAAAATGTTGCTCGAACATGTCATGAACGCAAAAATCTCACTGAATGGTTCGGAATTTAAGCTTGGAGATATAAGCAAAGACGATAAGCTGCCTGAAATGGAATTTTATTTTTCTGTTGACAGAGTAAACAAGACAATAATAAATGAATTGCTGAGTGAAGATACAAAGCTTGGTGGCGAGATAGATATTGAAGGACTCATGACTGGTTTCATTGATCTGGTTTTCAAGCATAACGGCAAGTACTACATTCTCGACTGGAAATCGAACCACCTGGGGAACAGCGTTGACAATTACGACATGGCTGGCATGGAGACGGCAATGACAGGCAGTAATTATCATCTCCAATACAAGATATATACAGTTGCCCTTATACGATGGCTGAAAAGCAGGATCTCTGACTTTGATTATGAGAAGCACTTTGGAGGGATTATTTATGTATTTCTCCGCGGCGTACGGAAGGGTAGTGATACCGGAATTTATACTTCATTACCTGATAAGAACGAAATAGATGATCTTGATAAAGCCTTCAGAGGGGAACTACAGGAAGCGGACTAAACAGCAACAATTAGAACTAAACCCGGAATAATCAATAATTTTCAAGATATGAAACGTGAAAAAGTAAAATCCTCCAACATCGCTTCAGCAGGTTATGATGCAGGAAAGAAGCACCTGGATATTGAATTTGTAAAGGGTGGCCTTTACAGGTATTTTGATGTGCCGGAAGACAAATTCAGAAACATGATGAAAGCCGAATCTGCCGGAAAGTTCTTTGCCGCTGAGATAAAGAACGTTTACAGCTCCGAAAAGATAAATACGCTCGATTATGTCATTGACAGCCTTAGCGACGATCAGAAGAAGAAATTGATTGAACATTTCAATTCGATTTATAAATGCAGTGTACTGTCTGACCACGAATACATGATTGTTTATCTGGCATGGCTCTGGTCCAACGGTTTCGTCTACAAAGATGAGAACGGGTTGAGCATGATCGATGAGAAAAATTCCGACCTGCCGCTCACTGCTTTTGAAATTACCATTGAAGATGAGAACAAGGGAGGGGTAAATCTTGATTTGATGTATGAGTTTTATGCAATTGATAAAATAGCTCAAATAACCAACTGTAAATAAATATGAAAATAGTTCAATATGAACCCGAAATGTCTGTTGATAGGATGTATTGTCCTTCAACTGATGAGGTGATTTTTGCGCCTTATTATGAATCAATAAATGATGATGCGGAAGCATTCATTGCTTATTGGCATGGAGAAGTACTTGATCAGCCAAAGATCAAGGATGAAAAGTTAAAAGCTGCATGGGATAAGTATTTCAGTAAATGGAATGAGTCAGATGATATAGACATTTTTGAGGCAATTGAAAAATTCCTGAAGAAATACAAAAATGAAGAATGGATAGTATACGAATGTACTTTTTATGGAATGGCTTGCGGTCCAACTTCAACAACTATTTACTTTGTTGTAATAGCAGATACGCTTATCGAGGAAGATCCTGAACCGATTGAAGATCCAATGAAAGACCTAACTGATGAGGAAATTGAAAATGAAATAATCTCAAGGCAGATAAAAGCGATCCTGAGTGCAAAAAGCGAAGAATAGATATTGATGGAAACTATACACTAACATAATTATAGATACCATATGGAAAAGATAACTAAAACATTCTTTGATTCCATTTCATTAGTGGGCATTAGATTTTAATAGTCGTTCATTGAAATTATGAAGTAATCGCGTCTGTAGCATTTTTTTCGATCGTGACGATTTGAATTGAAAAAGTGGATTTT
>Ga0208196_1004628_pt1 | contig 10546 bp, 12 predicted proteins | sample AD_JPNNA7_MetaG_FD_184443 | JGI IMG/M metagenome (GOLD analysis project Ga0208196, IMG submission 184443) | Active sludge microbial communities of municipal wastewater-treating anaerobic digesters from Japan - AD_JPNNA7_MetaG (SPAdes) (version 2) | ecosystem: Engineered > Bioreactor > Anaerobic...
TATAAATCAGCCTAAGTTGGGTGGCACCGCGGATTTCAACACATCCGTCCCTCAGTGGGATGGATGTGTTTTTTGTTAATGCCAAAGGAGGCTTTATTGAAGATGAAAATCAAAACCTATAAGAGCGCTTTGGGCAGCAAAGCCTGCCTTTCTAAATAAAAACAAAAGTTAATACGTTCAAAAGGAGATTATCATGACAGAAGAAACCCGTACCCGCTTTGACCTGGATCAAAATGAGATCCCGCGCTTTTGGTACAACATTAGCGCCGATAGCCCTGTGCCACCGGCGCCTGTTTTTGACCCCGCCACCCGCGAGCCTGTCACCCCGGAAGCGCTGCTTAAGCTCTTCCCTATGCCGCTCATTGAGCAGGAAGTAACCACCGACCGCTTCGTACCTATCCCCGATGAGGTACGCGAAGTTTATAAGCTTTACCGCCCCACGCCCCTCCTGCGTGCCCGACGGCTGGAGCGCGAACTGCAAACACCTGCGCATATCTACTATAAATATGAAGGCGCTTCCCCGGCAGGCAGCCATAAGCTCAACACCGCGCTGGCGCAAGCTTATTACAATAAGATCAGCGGGACTCATGCCATGACCACCGAAACCGGCGCCGGGCAGTGGGGCTCCGCGCTGGCGATGGCTTGCCAAATGTTCGGCATCGAGGTTGAGGTTTACATGGTGAACGCTTCTTACCAAGGCAAACCCTACCGCCGCGTTTTGATGCAGACCTATGGCGCCCAGATTTTCCCCAGCCCTTCAGATCGGACGAAAGCCGGGCGCTCTTTTCTGGCGCAAAACCCGAACCATCCCGGCTCATTGGGTATTGCTATCTCTGAGGCTGTGGAGGTTGCTGTGGAATCGGGAGGGAAGAAGAAATATGGCCTCGGCTCAGTGCTCAATCACGTCTTGCTGCATCAAACCGTCATCGGCGAGGAAGCGCTCAAGCAGATGGACTTAGCTGGCGAATATCCGGATGTGGTCATTGGCTGCGTGGGCGGCGGCTCCAACTTTGGCGGCATTGCCTTCCCCTTCCTGCGCGGCAACCTGCGCGAAGGCAGGCAGACGCGCTTCTTAGCCGTCGAACCGACAGCGACCCCTTCGCTCACGCGCGGCGTGTATGGTTTTGACTTTGGCGATAGCGCCGGCTTGGTGCCGATCCTCAAGATGTACACCCTGGGCAGTGACTTTATCCCCGACCCGATTCACGCCGGCGGGCTGCGCTACCACGGTATGTCCCCGTTGATTAGCGGGCTTTATAATGCCGGGTTCATCGACGCTGTGGCGGTTGGTCAGCGCGAGGTATTCGAAGCTGCGCTGCAGTTCACGCGCACGGAAGGCATCCTGCCAGCCCCCGAATCTGCCCATGCTATCCGTGCAGCGATTGACCAAGCCATCGAGGCGCGGGAGAAGGGCGAAAAGCGCGTGATCCTCTTCAACCTCTCCGGGCACGGCTTTTTGGATTTAGCAGCTTACGACCAGTACCTGCACAATGGCATGCAAAACGGCAGCGTCTCCGAGAGCCAGCTGGCTAACCTGGCGCAGCGACTGCCGAAGGTAAAGCTGGAGTGAGGAGAAAGGAAACCTCGTACAAAAATTGCTTGACAAAAGTGCGGATTCTTATGATATACTAACCCTTCGCACCGTCCGGCATGCCGGAGTGTGTGCCATGGAAATTAGTATAAAATAGGAAGCTATAATGAACGATACCGAATTACTTAAATCTGTCGAAGCTGAGAAGAACCCGGAGATCCCTAATCTCTTCCCTGGGGATTCGGTCAGCGTGCACTACAAAATTAAGGAAGGCGACCGCGAACGTATTCAGGAGTTCAAAGGCATTGTGCTCTACACGCGTGGCTCTGGCAATAATGCTAGCTTCACAGTCCGACGCATTGCCAGCAACGGTATCGGCGTGGAACGTACCTTCCTGGTTAACTCCCCGCGCATCGCCAAGGTGGTGGTGGAACGCCACAACAAAGTCCGCCGCGCCCGCTTGTATTACCTGCGCGAACGCACCGGCAAGAGCGCCCGCCTCAAACAACGCTTCTAAACCGCTGCTTTCCCATTTCGGGATGAAATCCCAAGCCTTTTCTGACGAGCTCACAAGCTCTCCTATCCAGAAAAGGCTTTTTTTGTCTATCGCTAATTGACGCTTATGCCTGATCAGCCGCAGATTGCCCTTATCGCCACTCGCCAAACCCATCCCAAGCGCGCGCCAACCTACGAAATCCCACAGGCTTACCTCGACGCCATCCTTACAGCCGGCGGTCTGCCAATGCTGCTGCCTACGAGCTTGCCCCTAACCGCTCTGCCCGAGCTCGTGAATCGCTTTGACGGTTTTGTGCTCAGCGGCGGCGGAGATGTGGACCCAGCGGTCTATAGCGGCCATCTGGATACAACGATTCACAGCATTGACCCCGAACGCGACGCTTTTGAACTTGCGCTCATCCCGCTTATGCTCGCGGCGGATAAACCTCTGCTCGCGATCTGCCGCGGTGTGCAGGTCTTTAACGTGGCATTGGGCGGTAGCTTGTACGAAGACATCGCCAGCGCCTTGCCCGCAGCCCAGCGGCACGACTGGTATCCCAACTACCCGCGGGATTATTTAGCCCACACAGTAGAGATCGAGCCAGGCAGCCGCTTAGCCGAGATCCTGGGCACCCACAAGCTGCGCACCAACAGCCTGCATCACCAAGCCATCCGGCAGCCTGCCCCTGCCTTGGAGGTAGTAGCCCATGCGGAAGATGGCGTCATCGAAGCCGTGGAGCTGCCCGGGAAGCGCTTTGTTATCGGCGTGCAATGGCACCCGGAGTGCTTACCCGAGGAGCCGGCGATGCAGCGGCTGTTCAAAGCGTTTGTTATTGCTTCTGAGATTTGATCCAATAAGCGTAGCTTCGATTGAATTCCCGACTCTAACTCCGTGCTAAAATAACCCGCATGCAAACTGCATCTCACCCTCACCCACCCATTGGCGTATATGACTCCGGCGTTGGGGGGCTCTCGGTGCTGCGTGCCATCCGTACCGCGCTGCCGCACGAAGACCTGCTCTACCTGGGCGACCAAGCCAATGTGCCCTACGGCGAGCGCTCTCTTGAGGAGCTGCGCGAACTGGCTCGCGGCGTCACACGCTTTATGCTCACGCAGGGAGCCAAGCTAATCGTCATCGCCTGTAACACCGCCTCCGCTGCAGCTCTGAAAACCCTACGCCAGGAATACCCAGAGGTGCCTTTTGTGGGCATGGAGCCAGCGGTCAAGCCGGCAGCTGAACAGACCCATAGCGGTAAGGTCGGGGTTTTGGCTACGCCTTCAACCTTCCAGGGGGAGCTGTATGCCTCTGTGGTGGAGCGCTTTGCCAGTGGTGTGGAAATTTACCAGGAGACTTGCCCCGGCTTGGTCAGCCAGATCGAACAAGGCCGGCTGGAAACGCCCAAAACCCGCCGGATTTTGGAGACAGCTCTACTGCCGCTCATGGCCCGCGGCGTGGATACCCTCGTGATGGGCTGCACGCATTTTCCTTTCATCATCCCGCTCATCGAGCAGATTACGGAGGGCAAAGCCCGCGTGATTGACCCGGCGCCGGCGGTGGCGCGCCAAACGCTGCGCGTGCTTGAGGAGCGCGGCTTACTGAACCGCCAGCCAGAGGCGGGCATAACGCGCTACTTCACCACAGGTGACCCAGCCAGGTTTGCGCGCGTGCTGCCCCGCCTGATTGGCATGCAGGCACAAGCCCAAGCCTTACGTTGGCAGGGTATAGACCTGACCCCCATCAATTAATGCCTTAGAGATAAAACAGCCGCAGCAACGCCATGGAAATGGCAGCCTGCCAGCTCAGCTCACGAATTTGACCATCGGCAACGGCATCCTCCACCTGCTGGCGGGTCTGCAGGTGCACGCTAGGGGCAGGTTCACTGCCGGCGAGTTTGGCTTGGCGCGCGAGGAAGTAATAGCGCCGTCCAAAGCCGCGGTCTACATCGTTGATGAAGTCACCAAGGAAAACCCAATCGGGCGAGGTGTAGCCAGCCTCCTGCAGCAGGATGCGCTGGGCTGCCCGCAAGGGCTCCTCGGCTGGTTCCAATGCTCCTCCCGGCGGGGCAAAGATGGGACCTCTCACAGCATAGCCAGTGCGTTCCAGCAGCACAAACCGACCGCGTTCATCCACCGCTACCACCATGACGGCTTCGGGGGCATCCAGCCAGGTCCAATCGGTGATCTCGCTGCCATCGGGTAGGATGACATGCCGCTCTTCAACGGTCAACTGAGGCTTGCGCTCCAGTAATATTTTTCGAGAAACAGTTCGCCAAGGGTTCATAGTAGTTTTTACTCCTGAATTATACCTGCATAAAATTATGACGCACAACTCTTACTTGTATCATAAAAATAAACTATTTCCATAGGCAGGCCATACGAATCAAATTCAGGTACTTCTGGGATGGAAAGGAGTTTATCAAATCCTTTCCTTGCAGTAATTGATGCTACAAGAGCATCAAGGACATCATCGAGGGCCAAGTCTCGGCGGAGCCAATTTTTTGAGGCATATTTGATAACTTCTTCCGTTTGTGGATAGATAGTTTTGAGAAGCTCTAAACGTTCAGAGCGTCCTTCTTCTTTCTTCTTTGAATGCAGCATGGGACGACCACCGGCCAGAGCCCAAAAACACACTTCCGGATGGGTTTCCCTAATATGCGATCTGGATAAGGCATCATTTATGAGTAGGTTGTTCACTTCGCGTATTTTTGGTAGGATACTCCAAGTCTGCAAAGAGAGTTTCCGTCCAGTCATTCGCTTATTGATCTGGCAGGCTTGTTCGTAGCTGCTAGCATCCAGGGCTCCCTTGCAAGGCGCAGGGAAAACACTTGAAGTCCGCTTTGGACCAAGTATTTTCCTGGCTTTTTTATCGCATTGCCGTTCTTCAAAACCACTTTCCCTTAGACCAATGGGTATGTCAATTAATAGTAATGAAGCCCGCTTGCATTCATTCCATAGGCTTGCAATATCTGGAAATATGTCGACTTTCCAATTATCGTCATCCGTAAGTTCAACTATTATCCAGCCATTCTTACAACCATCTACGCCAACAAACATCTTTACTTCTCAATTAATGTGAAAGGTGTGAAACACGACCTTGTTTTACGATATCCATAAGGATGCTTGTTATCTCGTCAACATGATGGTACCAGTTTTCAATAGGAATACCGATACAATGCTTAAAATAATTCGGCGGGATTGCCAAATCCTTTATTTTCATCAACTCCTCTCCCAATAATGTTCTGATTCGTTTCGTTTCATCATTATCATTCAACCAGTCGAAATTTATTTGTAAAGTTCCATCTGTGAAAACAGAAAATAGAGAGCGTTGACTGATGTTTCTAATCTTTGGGTTAAAAGAACCTTGCACAAATCCGGTACCCCACGAAATTTCATCCGCATACTGCTTTGAAAATTCGTATAACTTCTGAATGGCTTCAACATACTTGCGGTCAAGTTTGTTGTTTACCTCATCGAAAAACAAATTCTCATTCCATTTCTTTCGCTTGCTCGGTCTTTGAATATTAATATCCTTTTTAACCTCCGCGCCATAGAGCTTAGGAATAATGATTTCATACTCCTGATATTTATAATATTCCAGTTCGACAGCATAGATGTCAAACTGGCTGTTTTGATTAATAAATACGATCAGGTCTCTCAATTGAGCAGAGAGCCTATCCATGAGTATGACAAATTTGTAATTGCCATCCCCTAAATTTATTTTAATATTTTCCCGCAGGTCAAAAACTTCTTCCTCTGATAATTGGAAAAAATTCATTAAACGCTGATTCAAGCTTAATTGAAATCTTTTATTGCTTGCTTTCTCAAAAAAGGTCATGAAACCTTCGAAATCATTCGTGTTATTCCAAAGGGAGGCACCGTAATCAAGAACCTGTGCAACGACTAGTCGCTTGTCTGGATTTTTATATAATTTAGTTTCAATAATGTATATATTGCCATCTTGATCAATCCCCAAGGCATCAATTGCTCCACTGTTGGTTGGAACTTCTCTTGCTAATATACAGATACGAAGGTTTTCATTAATTTCATACAACGGTATCGTTTCCGGATTGTCGTAGATGTATTTTTGCAAGTAATCTTCCTTATCTATAATGGACTTATTGATTTTCTTCGCATCTTTTCCGTTTTTTGAAATAATGATTGCCATAGCTTACCTCAAGTATGTTTTAATGCACCCTAAACCTTGTTCTAGCCGGTCTCCTGACCTTGCAAGAACAGGGGGGAGTAATCACCTACATTATACAAAATCAGCAAAACATCAATCAAAGGGCTACGTTAGCGTTCCTAAGTTGATTTCTTCTCGTCAGTGTCCTCTGAATGTTCTTCGTTCGCCATTGCCTTTACAGCCTTCGTGAGGCCCTCCATAAATTTTGCGACGTTATCTTCAAAGACCATCACACGATTGTGAGTGTAAGAGTCCCCCTCACTGTGCCTGGATTCGTCGATTACCAAATATTTGGTGCCATCAGTAGCTTCTTTGACATCAAAAAAATATATACGGCTGCCTGCAAATACACGTTCAGAAAATAATGCCTTTCGATTGCCTGCCACCAATAAATCCTTTCTTCATAAATTATAGTAAAGTGGTAAACGTAAAATTAAACACAGACTGCTTGAATTCTTTGTCTTGCATAAACAAGGAAGATTCTTGTTGAAATGAACGCTCCCCGCAGCAAGCTGCGGGGTATCTAGTTTATCCTTGTTTCTCACTAAAATAATTTAAGTTGACGTCATCAGCATCTCACTCATTTATCTATCTTACTCTGTTTTTCGCAGCAAGCTGCGGGGAAATGCCCAATTTTGATTATAGCAATAATTACCCAAACGCAATCTTAAAGCGCTTGCCCGGGTCGTCAAACTTGACCTCGTCGGCATTAAAGTATTCCGGGTCAAAGCTTCCGCCAACCCAATCCAACATATCCTCATGGCGCTCGTTTGCCGGGTCCCCAATGGCTTCCAAAAATTCTGCGTATCCACCAATCCCGCCACAATCCTCCGGCGGGCAGGCGCGTTTCCCATCAACACACCTTGGGTAAATCACTCCCGTTTCGCGAGGTAGGATCTTTTCCAAAATGATGTCGTGTTGCCAACCATCGCCAAAATCATAACAATAGTCCCCTTTGGGGTTTTCCAGAGAAAAGAAGTCAGATATGTTTATTTCCCAGCCTGGTAACATCATTTCATCCAAATCATCTTCCATCGGAATGCCGATGTGGGCTTCTATCTTTGTTATAGGCAATGTAAAGATAAATTCGTGCAGATGATAATCATCCCAACCCATGGCATCTTGGATAGCGACATGCAAATCCCAAAAAGTATACGTCTCGGGCACTTGGATGCGCCGCCAAATCGGAGGCTTCGTCCCTTTCAACGTAATCTTAAACTGGTACACCTGGTCATATTTCTTTTTCATAGTTCTAACCTCATGGTTTTAATACTTATCCGCCGGCTGGACGCCCAGATCCTCCGGGCGGATGGTTAATCGACGGAAAGCCTCAAAGGTGAGGTCGTCAAAAGGCAGAGCCAGGCGCGCTTTGAGCTGGGCAAAAAGGTCCAGGTAGCTCATGGCGATGCGATGCTCCCAGGTTAAGCTCAAGCTCTCAGCTATCTGCCGGATAGCCTCGGGGTTTGGACCTTCGAGTTCGGTAAAGGTGCCAAAGGGCATCTCGTCTAACGATACCTGCACGCCGGCGAGGGCATAGTTTTCGCGCACCTTCTCATAGGTGGTATACACGCGGTAGCCCAGCGCCTCTAAAAAGCGGCGCGCGGCTGCAAAGTCACTTACCTCAAATTCGATTTCCTGGCGGGCAAGCACCCCGCCCTCAAGCGCACCAGGTCCTTTAAAGGTCAAGTGAGCAGCCTCATCCTGCCGCAAGCGCAGCACCTGGGCTTTCTCGCTCAAGTCCCTTTGGATGGTATCGAAGCGCAGGTTGGTCTCCTTTACGCGCGGCTGGGTAAGAATAGCCCCCGCTGAAAGCAAACGCTGACGAAAAGCTGCTAGGTCTTGCAGGTAAAACTTGGCTTCAATCTCCTGATCCATCCTCACCTCTCTTTTTGCTTTCCCGATAAGTATAACCGCCTAAGGCTGCAAAGCAGAGTAAATGGAAAACAGCCATGAAAAGTACATTGCCGCTGCGCTGCTCCGGCACCCAAAGCAGCATACGCTCCAACCAGTAACCGCCCACACTCACGAGCAACGCTGCCCAAGCCAAGGGGATCGCCTGCTTGCTATGATCCAAGATGGAAACGAAGGCAACCAGGTTAATCAGGGCGGTAAAGATACCTGTCGCCAGTAGATACCACGGCAGCCATCCAGGCAGCCCGATCTGCGGCAACAGTGCGCGCTGCTGCCAAGCACCGACTACGCGCAAGATGCCGCTGCCAGCATTCCATAGCAAGAGCAGGAGCACAAGCCAGCCGAGAAATCCACGCGGTTTGCGGCTCATTTGGGCAATCTTTCCAGATCGCTGAGGTAACCTAAGCGCGCCAAAGCCATGCGCACTTTCTCGATGCCATCAGGCTTAACAATGACAGCTACTGGGCTCAGCGCTTCGCCTAAGCTGCCGGCAGCAGGCGATTCCCGCAAGGCTTGCAGCACCTCCGGCGCGCTGAGCTGCAGCACCCAAGCTTGCTTAATCGCAGCTTCGCGTCCATGTGCTTCCCAACGCTGCAAGGCTGCCACCAGGCTGGGTAACAAATTAGTTCCGGCATATTTGCACAAGAGGGCGATCAAATGCCGCACTTTGAGCCCTTGATTGGCTGGTGCCTGCAGCGAAGCCGGCGTGAGGCGGATACGGTAGCGCTTCGGGCTCACTTCCAGCCATTCTCCAAAGCGGAATAACTGGTAACGGGCGATACGCGGGGTGTGGTTGGTGAGTGTCAGCGTGCCATCGGCACTCACCGACACAAGAGCATCCTCATCCGGTAGGTCCAGCTCTGCATCACCCCTGGCGAGCGCATCAAACCAAGCGGACTTGCGAAAGTAAACTGGCGCCTGTACCCCCTCCTCCCAGCCCAGCTCAATCAAACCTAACCAAGCGAGAGGTCCACTGATAAGGAAGCGGATATAAGGCGCTTCCACCTCCATCCAGCTTTCCAAACCATGCAGTAGGGCTTTATCACTGCGTCGCGTGATGATCCAGGCATTGTAATCGCCACTCTGGCGCAGAAAGTCCGGGTTATCAGCATAAACTGCGTCGATCAAGCCCTGCAGCGAATACCACTGGCTATCTTCTAAAATTGCTAATTGCGAAAGAATATAGCGCCTTGGCGGTATGGGGTTATTGCCCCACGGACCTTCGCAGAGCAGCTGCGGCACAAGGCGCAGCTCGTTGAATTTGCTCGAATATGACCAAGCCGTTACCAGCCAAGGGAGAGCTCTCCTGCGCGGCATCTCTAAAAATTGCCGGGCAGCTGGCGCTGGAAGCTGTGTCTTTGCGTCTATCAGGTCAAGAGCGGAGAATAGTGCTCCTAGCACCTGCCAGTAAACTTGCTCCTCGGCATTGGAAGCCAAACCATCTGCCTTGCCAAAGCGCCGCAGTGCTGCCAGGAGTGTGCAGCTATCATCTAAAATGCGGTCTTGCCAGGCAAGCCGCCGGGTAAGCTGCATGGGAGCGGCTTTTACCAGCGGTATCGGCGCGCTCAACGTTTTGGGGGCTTCTGGCAGCCATAGCAAGAGCTCCTCGGGCACATAAGCGACCTCAGTAAGCTTATCATCCTGCTGGATAAAGTCCCTGCCGATAAGCGCACGATACCACAGGCGCTCTGCGGTGGAGATAGGGAAAATGTGGGGTTTCTCGCGGCTGCGTTTACCGGCACCCATCTGGCGAATCTGCCCATAGCGCCGAGAAAATATCGACCAAGGCAAACTGCCGCCATGCTGCTTGAGGTCTGCAAGTGCGATAAGGCAATCTTGCGGTAAGCTCGCCAGCATATCCTGAAACTCAAGCTCTTGGGTGATCGCTGCTGCCAGGGAGCGGGCATAATCTTGGAGATCCTTACCACTAGCATTTACGCCCCAGAGTTCAGCAGTGCTGCGTAAAAAATTTATGTCGTGGGTGTTCAAACAAGCGAGGATTCCTGGCATCGTAAGTTGGAGTATACATCAAAAGGGTTCTGGTTTTGATGCCCAGACACCGAGTGCTAAGGCTAATTAGAAATGTCCTAATCAGTGGACTAAGTCATCAGCATGGGTTTTTTCTCATAACTAACCATCTTATTTCTTCTTGTCTATAATGATTCACGGTAACCCTAACCCTGACCCTTCCCCAGCGGCAAGCGGTTTTGTTGTGACTCCATTAAGCCGCTGGGACACGTTTTGTCAAGGGGGTAATTTAGAAAATAGGCGTATGGGCAGAACAGTTCCGAAAGTGGTTATTCGGACTGGGCGAGCAAGCTGTTTGAAGGTGAATGTTCCTTTCTTACCTTAACCCTTCATGCAGAGCCTATATTCAGATTGAAAGTTCGATTAAGATCGGTGTTTAGGCACGCGGGCGCAGCCGT
>Ga0208196_1004630_pt1 | contig 10543 bp, 9 predicted proteins | sample AD_JPNNA7_MetaG_FD_184443 | JGI IMG/M metagenome (GOLD analysis project Ga0208196, IMG submission 184443) | Active sludge microbial communities of municipal wastewater-treating anaerobic digesters from Japan - AD_JPNNA7_MetaG (SPAdes) (version 2) | ecosystem: Engineered > Bioreactor > Anaerobic >...
GGGATCGATTCCGAAATTACGTTACGTACAAGGCTGCAAGTGCTGGTCGCAATGTAGTTCGGATTAATCCTGCCTATACATCTCAGATGTGCTCTGGCTGTGGAACCATTGTAAAGAAGGATCTCTCCCAGAGAGTTCATCGTTGCCATACATGCGGATTGACTCTGGATAGAGATCTCAACGCTGCTAAGAACATCCTTCGACTGGGATTACAGTCCTTGGTTGGGATACAACCTAGATGCCCCCGAATTCAGTCGGGGGAGTAGTCACATGCTCCTGTGCATTTCGAGGATTACGAGAGATGAGCGGAGATTAAGGGAGAGGATCATCCGATCTTCTCCAACAGGATCTCTTTTTCCCCGCCCACAATGCTGCACAGAGCCTCGGGGCTAAGACCGGATATGGGATAGTACCTCCCTCCGGCAGCCTCGGCAATATCCCGGCAGTAACCAAGTCTCATATCCATGAAGGAGTCGCCCACCACCTCGGTATCGATGACGATGGTATGCACTCCAAGCTGCTTAGCTCTCTCAGAGATCTCCACAAGCTCGTCCTTGATCCTTCTGCCATTATGGGGGATACCTTCCATCCCCACGTTAGCCCTGCCGTCTGATATCAGAACCATCATGGGCTTTGTCTCATCGTCCCGTCGAATCTCTCCTTGCAAAAGCTGCAGTCCCCTGGACAGGCCGGCAGAGAGCGGGGTCTTACCCCCAGTTGGAAGCTCCTGCAGTCGGCTCAAGGCCAGGTCCACGCTTGAGCTGGGAGGCAGGACGAGCTCGGCATCCTTGCCCTTGAATGCCACCATCCCGATCTTGTCTCGCTTCTGATAGGAATCCATCAGCATGGAGAGGACTGCGCCTTTTGCGCTCTCCATCCTCTGCATGGCGCCCATGGAGCCGCTGGCATCTACCACGAAGAGCACCACCGCCGAGGTCTTTGCCACCCGAACTTTCTCCCGGATGTCCTCGCGCTTCACCTTGATTGCAAAATGACCGGTTCTGGATTTCTGGTAAGGCGCTGCTGCCCGGATTGTGGCGTCGATGGCTATGTCCTTTCCTTCACGTGGCAGCCTGTGGCGAAGGTACCTGCCCCGGTTTCGCAGTGCAAGTGTATTCAACCTCCTGCCACAGGTCTTTCGCCGCACAGTCCGGTCTCTCCTGCGGGGCATCTCGATTGACCGAATATCTATGGGCGAGCCGATCTCGAAGAGCTGATCCTGGGAGGCTGACGACGCCCCGGTCGATTCCCTGTCCTGCTGGAGATCTGAATTGTGCTGACCTTGATCTTGTTGCTCGTTATCCCGCTGCTGGGATCTTTGCTGCTGTGGGATTGTTTTCTGCTGTCGCTCGTGCTGATGTTCGTGTTCATGCTGATGTTCGTGCTGGTTCTTCTCCATGGACCTGTCCAGACGATCCCTGTTCAATGTCGGCGGCTCAAATGGCCTGCTCCTCATCCGGTGAGCCAGCGCCAGCTCCATCGCCTTCTTCACATCAGCTGAATCGACCTCTGTCCTCCCATCGAAGGCAGCTATGGTCTTGGCTGTCCTGGTGATCACGATCTCAGCGCGGTGGGTCTTGACGCCCAGATCGACGCAGGTGGAGGCGATAAAACGGAGCAGGTCATCGCTCATCTTCACATCCCTGAGTATCCTCTTGGCCTGGGATATCCTGTCCTTGAGCTCTTCCTGGCTCTGGCGGCATTCGTCCGAAAAGCCGTCGGGATCGGCGTCGAAGACCTCTGCAATCTTTGCGATCTGCATCCTCTGCTCCACATCATCGATGCCTGCGACGCTCACCTGAAGCCCGAACCTGTCGAGGAGCTGGGGCCTGATCTCACCTTCCTCCGGATTCATGGTCCCAACCAGTATGAATCTGGATGGGTGAGCCACAGATACGCCCTCCCGCTCAACGATATTGACGCCCATTGCTGCTGAATCGAGGAGCACATCTGCCACGTGATCGTCCAGCAGATTTACCTCGTCTATGTAGAGGATCCCTCGATTTGCAGCCGCCAAGATGCCAGGCTCCAGGGCCTTGATCCCTTCCTTTATGGCCCGCTCGACGTTCAGGGACCCGACCACCCGGTCCTCGGTGGCCCCCAGTGGGAGGTCGATCATCGGAGTCATTCTCTCGATCGGCTTCATCTGGCCTCTGCCGTACCTCTCGCAGCAGAGGTCGCACATGGACTGCAGATCATTGGGATCGCAGTTGAAGGGGCATCCCTCAGCCACCTCGATATTCTCCAGCAGGTCGGCCAAAGCCCGCACAGCGGTCGATTTTGCGGTGCCTTTGTCCCCACGTATCAGGACGCCGCCTATTCGGGGATTGACGGCATTTAAGATCAGGGCGAACTTCATATCGTCCTGCCCTACGATAGATGTGAAAGGAATTGTCTTTCTCTTCAGATGATGCATGATCGTCGCCTTTTGAAGGTAAGCTGTACCTTTGATATATATAGGTCTCGTATTGTATTAATTGGTATGATTAATCTATTGAACGGCTATCTTTTGTGATATCATACCACCGAGAAGTTCCACAATCGCACAGCCATTGGGCGACCGGTTGGAGTGCAGCTGCAAAAAGCGATTGGGAAGATAAATCTCGCAGCCGGCTATTGGGATAAACATGGGTAAAATCCAGATCCGAAAAGAAAATCCATCTGCCGGGGCTTATCCTCGTATTCGTTTAGCCCTCCGAATCCCTGCCAGGGGACTGCACTTCCTAGCGGGATTTTCGGTGAGGCGATCAAAAATGAATAACTCAGATCTGGAAAAGAATGATAAGCATGTGAATGCATACTGATGGTATGAAAGATGCAATTTTGGATGCGATCACCTGGTTTGACATCCCCACAGAGGATTTCGACCGTGCCGTCAGATTCTATTCGGATATCCTCGGCAGAGAAGTCCGCGTTGACACCTTCTTGGGACAGAAACTCGGCTTCTTTCCTATGGACGGAAGAGAGGGTGTGGGCGGAGATATAGTGCCGCCTGGCACTGGAAATAAACCTTGCCCCAACGGCACACGCGTTTACCTTAGCTGCCAGGGGGTAATCGACGAGGTCATAGGAAGGGTGGAGAATGCCGGCGGAAAGATCGTGGCGCCGAAGTTTCGGATCGGCGAGATGGGCTGGATAGCTCTTATTATGGACACTGAGGGAAATACGGTCGGGCTGCATAGCTTCAGGTGACGGTCAGACCTAGATCCTGCATCGCTTTTTGCTCATCCTGGTGCGCTATGAACATGATGATCTCTGGTCTGGGACCGGCTTTGCTGACAAAGTACGTGACATCGAACTCGATCAAACGACCTCCTGTCTTTTCAAATGTCACACCCCAGTGGACCCTGACCATCGAGTATTCGTTGCTGATTGGGCTTTCATCAGCCGAGAGTATCCTGGCAGATGTCTGTCCAACGCGTCTGTAGAAGGCGGCGGCCTGATCTGCGAGCTTAAAGAACTCGGCCTTGCTTTGCGCAATGGCACCGCGCGGGCCGGCTGAGATGAAGGAGTCAGCGAAAAATCGTGCATTTGCCCCAACATCCAGGGCGGCGAATGCCTTCTCATACTCTGAAAACATCTCTCTTATCGATTCATCTCTTATCATGAGGTATGCCTCCGTCAAACTTCCCTGCTTGCTGATTTCTTCCCAAAGCTGAGGACGACTTCGCCGCAAAGGCTGCCCAGACATCGATGGCCGGATACCGACCGATTTATGCCATCGAAAGTCGCACAACAGATGCACATCAGATGCGCAGCTGCTCTCCCGGGATATGGCCTGGTCAGACGACGATTCGTTTGCAGGACCGTTCGAATGTGCAGCATCTGCCAGGAGATCTCACATTGCCTGGAGGTCTCACAATTCGCTGGGCCTGTGGATCTGCCCCCCCAAAAGAGAAAGGGGGGCTAAAGATCTCTCATTCACGCCTTCACGACCACCGTCTTTGCGATGCTGTCCCCCAGCCTCTGCTTCTTATCAGAGCGCCAGATCAGGATTGCGCCTATCAGATAGGCCAAGAGCCCGTCTATGATCCGAAGGATGTTCCTCAGCAGTGCCTGGTTCATATCTATCGGTCTGCCATCTTCCCTGACCACCTTGATCTTGGCGATCATTTTGCCAACTGTCTGGCCTCTCGACCCTTCCATGAGCGTGAAATATCCGAAGTATATCAGGAAGTACAGAATTCCGATCCACCAGGGGCCCTGTCCTGGATGCATCATTCCGGAGCCACTGAAGCTCCCAACCAAGCTTATGATGAGGCCGACGATGATGTTGTCGATGATCAGCGCCAGGAGCCTGATCGTTATTCCCTGGTATTCCCCAACCTTTGCGACCTGTCCAAGATCAGATTGACCTATTTCGGGCATAATCCACCTGCCATATCGATCTGCATGCAAATTCGTAGGTCCTGATGCATCAGGATAATCCATCGATATCGGAGAGATATCCCCTTTTTCAGGTTGCATCTGAACCAAATAATCTAGAGATGCAATGGTATTAGTAGCTATCATTGTCAATAGTTGGGCTTATTCGGCCTCGATTGAACGTTCAAATGTCGTTCAAGTCAATTTCGAGATATTTCGAATGCGTGGATGGGATAGATAGAATCAGCAGTGCGATTGAAGGCTGCCTTCTCGTGTCGGTGGCTTGTCGCGCTGCATCAATATCTAGAGTAGCGAAGACATCCGATGAACTGCACCCGCAGGCAGCGTTACGCCAGAGCTTTGCGGTTCGGCCAGAATGCAGCCCCTTTGTTCAGCATCCTCGCCACATAGTCTGCTCTGCCCTGTGCTGGTATCCCATCCAGACGCGTTTCTTCCAGAAATGCATCTCTTCTACAAACAACTCCCGCTAGAGCCGCAAGCCACATAGTATTATTTGATCATAATATGTTATAAGAAAGTTTTATTTAAGATGCGTAAAATCTTATCAATGGGATTTCTTAAGCCCAAACCAAATGGAATTGAGTGGCATATGAACAACAAGAGTATCCTTGCGAGTGTCCAAGATAGAGAGAATATGCAGCGTAAATGCATAACTACTGGAGGATTTATGTGTAAAATAACTCACAACTGCAAGGTTGTGTGGAGCTGTCTCACAATATCAATCTTGGTGATCACAGCATCAGTTCCCTGCCTCGGAGAAGAATCAGAATACCCAATGACGATCACTGATTCTGCAGGTCGTACGGTCAGCATCCCATCCGCTGTGCAAAGGATCATCGTCCTGAGCACAGATCATGCGGAAGCGGTGACCCTGCTTGGGGTGGACGACAGAATAGTCGGGGTTAGCGATAATCTGAAATCCAAGCCGGAGCATTTTCCTCGCCTCAAGAACATACAGGGAGTCGGCAAGTGGAACGAGATAAACTTCGAGATGATAGGCGAGATAGCTCGCAAGGGAGATGCCATAGCCCCCGATATCATCGTCCTTGCATATACCTATCCTGATAAGCCGTATGGAGCGGCGGCGGTGGCCAAAGGAGTCGAGCCTTTCGGAAACATCACCGTGGTCGGCCTGGACTTCTACAGGCCTGAGAACCTGACAAGAGATGTAACGATTCTGGCCAAGATCCTGGATAGAGATGCTGAAGCACGGAGATATCTGAACTGGCTGAACGTAAGCCGAGAGAGGATTTCCGAGGCTGTAGAGGGAGAGGAGAGTCCGAGGGTTTACTTCGAGAGCAATAGCAAGGGAGGGCTTGGCTCGCTCGCAACCTACGGCATGGGATCGGGCGTGGACGAGATGATCGAAAGATCTGGCGGGCTCAATATTGCCGCAGACCTCAAGGAGATGTATCCCAAGGTCACATGGGAGTGGGTCGTCACCCAGAATCCTGCCGCGATAATCAGAATTCAATCCTCTGATAAACTGGGATGGGACAAACCGCCATCCGGGGACACGATCGCCCTGGGGATGATTAGAAATGAGATCACCGGTCGTGCCGGTGGTGATGAGATGCCGGCAATATCCGGCGAGAACGTGCATATCATTTACTGGGATATGATGTTCGGCATGGACAGCGTCGTGGGACAGACATATCTGGCCAAGGTTCTTCATCCCGATGCCGACCTGCACCCGGAAGACGTCTATAGCGAGTACCTCCAGTTTATGGGGCTGAAGATGCCCGACGATAGGATCTTCGTCTATCCGTCGCGTGATGCGAAGAGGTGAGCGCTCGAAAGGGATATCCGTCATTGATCCAGGATTCCGACCAAGCCGAAGTTCATTTCAATCGATGGCTAGGTCCCATTAGTTGCCTGGGATTTGTGCAATAAAGCTGGGCCAAGATAGAAGCTGGCTCAGCCAATTTTATTATAAGTATGTTAAAACTAATGTATTTTAAACTATTTGAATTTGATGCTAAAATCGAAAAGCCTATAAATTGACATGCAATTGATATAAAATTTTAAGATAAAAAAATTATTAATGAAAATAATCTTCGTAAAGGCGATCTAACACCCACTATAAAGCATAAAGCTTGTTTTTATTGTATCTGCCTCGTGATGATATCCTTTCCGGCCGTATCATCTGCAGCGCACTGTCAAGATGCTTGATCTTGGACTCTGAACATACAAGGCGGGCATATCACAGTGGATCTGTCGAGCCGTCCAGCTCGAGATGCAGGATCTTGCACTCTGAACATAAGAGGCAACGCAAATATGGACGATGCCATGAACGAAGATGATATCGCCTGCTTGAAAGGAATAATTGAGGGCATACAAGGGATTACAGATGCAAATTGCAAAGAGCCAGATGATTGCGCAACTCATGCACAAGCCCGTCTGCAAATCTGATATCTCAATAGCAAAAAAAATGGTGGGTGTTCGAGTCTACACCTGCCCGGATTGATTGGCACGGATATTCGCGTCAGCGATATCCTCGATTAGGCCCTCTTGCCTCTTGGCTATCTCATCTCTGAGGCTATCAACTCCCCCGTATGAGCGATCGTACTTCGACATGTCATATTGCCTTGACATGCCATACGGATCTCCAAACACCTCATCCTCAGCGGCTCCTGACGTGCCAGCCGAAGTACCATAGGGGGTGCCGTAAGCGGTCGACTCCTGAGGAGAGTACCCAACCTTTATGCTGTTCAGCAAGTCCTCGGTCCCTTCGCCCCACGGGAATAAGGATCCTACTTCAACCATGACGCTGCCCTCCTGGCCGCGTATCTCTTTGGAGAAGACTGCTATGAAGAGGTTGAAACTCTGCAGCTTTAGGACGCCGAGGACTGCGTCTTCTCCATCGATGGTACGTTTATAATATTGAACCCTTCCTTCACGGATCTCCTCTATGAAGTCGGAGAATACCCATTCGAGATACCCTTTCTTGGCATCAGAACTTGCGAACTTGCCCTCCTCATCAAGAAATCCCAATACATATGCGTAGCCGTCAGTGCTCTCTATCGAAACGCTGAGATCGCCATTATCCAGAGCAGATTCGTTGACATCCACAACGTACTCACCTATTGCGCCCATGTCAAACGATAGCTGATAAGGCCCGGCTTCTAACGATTCCTCATCAGCAGAAGCCGCCGCCGCCACCACCACGTACGCCAACAACAGGATCAAAGGAATTCGCATATTTTGCCTCCGAAATCAAGTCGATATGGCCCGGCGGAGGATTGGACAGCATCGTCGTCTTCCTCAAGCCAACCAATCTATAATTACTAATTGGGATCATATAAAGATTATTCTTCATTATACGTGTTATTTTGGCTCGAGAGACTGCCCACTCCGAAGCGCATTAGTTAATATAATTTTCAATAATAATGTTATCATGAGACCGGAATCCTGGCGCAAACCAGCAATGATTAAATATTACAGAACGTTCTACATACAGGCATCATTCAAGATCCGGATAGGTATGGCAATGTCGGAGATCCCTTCAATTGGCAGATCCGCTCTATTCGCTAAAATAGCTCTCATAATATCCATATTTGTTCTGATCAACGGTCCGGGAATTGGATACGATGTGCAGGCACATGACAAGGCAAAATGGGTGATCATGGTCTATATGGCTGCCGACAATAACCTTGAACCCGCTTCCGTATTCTCAATGAACCAGCTTGAGCGAGTGGGCTCAGACGAGAATATCCAAATCGTCGTACAATGGGACCGAAGTCCAGGATACGATTCGAGCAACGGCAACTGGAGCGGCACAAAGAGGTTCCTGATATCAAAGGACGACGACGATTTGTCCGTAAGGTCACTGGAGCTGGAGGACCTTGGAGAAGCAGATATGGGTGATGTGAGCACTCTCGCGGAGTTCGTCAATTGGACAAACCAGAGATATCCGGCAGCTCGGCGTGCCCTGGTCATGTGGAACCACGGCGGCGGCTGGACGCCGCATACATTCGATGACACATCCAATACCTATCTGACATTAAGCTCACTATCGCATGCCCTTAGAGCCGCAGGAATTGGCGAGGAAGACAGGCTTGATCTCCTGATCTTCGATGAGTGCCTTATGGGTTTGATAGATGTCGCCCACGAGATGAGGCCCTATGCAAAGGTGATGATCGCCTCAGAAGACGTCGTCCCGGCTCTGGGAATCGATTATGTAGTTCCGTTATCCGGGCTGGCAAAGGACCCGAATATGGACGAGAGCGAACTGGCCAAGTCTATCGTTCTGGCCTATGAAGAGTTCTACACCAAAGAGGTCCTCAAGCCGTTCGTGACACTTGCGGCATACGATCTTGAGAAGATGCCTGACGTTATAAATGCTGCAGATCGCTTATCCTTTTTGCTCAGGGACCACATGGATGATAGGTGGCCACAGATCGGAATCAGCCTCAGCTTCTCAGAGGCTTTTTCAGTTTCTGACGGGCTGGCTCAATTTAAATTGCAGTCAAATTATTACGACCTGTTTGATTTTGCAGACCTGATAGGCGAAAAGAACATGGACAGGCAAGTCAATATGGCTGCAGACGAACTCAAGGAAGCCATCAGATCCTCAACTATCGCCGAGTTCCACGGAGACGTGCATCCATTCGCCCATGGCCTGACCGCATACTTCCCGGAGGACGAATCGCTTTACAGCGAGAACTATCAGGCAGCATCAAGATTCGCATCCGATACTGGATGGAATGAGCTCTTGCGCGGCTATATCGCGGCCGAGGTAACTGATGAAATAGCACCTGCAATAGATATCGACAGCATCTCTCCACATCCGTCAAACGTGAGCAACCCGGCACGTATCATGGGCAATGCCACCGGAAACAATATAGCATACATCTCAAGATCCATAGGAAAGGTGGAGGAGAGCGGATTTACCATATTCAACGAACATCCGCTCTACAGATACTATGCAGGCTACGCAGGAAAACGCAGGCTTCCCGAGTTCGTAGATGGACGAAACAACATCGATTTCACATGGGCACCAACGCTTGATGTGCTCACAAACGGCAAGAGATCTGTCATTGCACCTGCATTTCCACTCAGGGGGCAGGATTACTATTTTACGGTGACCGGAAAGTACAAGAGCGCGGATGAACCGGATCGGTTTTCTGCCAGGCTCAGTTTCGATTACAGAACCGGAAAGATGATGTCTGCGGTGAGCCTTGACGATATGCAGATCAACGAGTTCGAGACCGAGGCCGGGGACGCATTCTGGCCAGAATCCTCTTATTACGATAAAAAGACCGATGAGATAAGGATAATAGAGCTTGGCAGGCTAACAGTTGGAGATTGCGGCATCTGGCTGGAGCCCAGGCTGCTCACCGATGGGATATATGCTATAGGACTGTACGTGGAGGACCTCTCGGGCAATGGAAACTGGACATGGGAGAGCATCGATATTGCCGGTCAGCCCTCGCCAAATGCGTCGGTCTCTGTACGGGATATTGTGGGAAAATGGACTGGATATGGTCCCTACGAGAGCACGCAGTTCGCATTTGAGTTCTCAGATCGTAAGCTCTCTGAAGAAGACAAGCAGATATCGAGAACGCTATACGATCTGGAGTACCCTTCATGCAGCATCTGGCGGCTTGGGCAAATAACCATCAGAGCACCAGGAAAGGACGATAAGATATCGCAATTCGCGTACAGGCTAAAGAGCGACGAGGGCTTTTCGTGGCTGACCGTCATTCTGTTCCCCGAAGGTCAGCCGGAACCGGTCTACATGGCCTTCTTGATCAGCCTCAATGAGGATGAGCTGCACATGCGGGACATATTCCAGAGCGGAGAATACTCGCTTCGAAGATCAGGGACGCTATCAGACGGCCGGTAGGATGATCTAAACTTGCATACCTCCACATATTTGCATCTCATTACGACTGGAGCATGCCAGAGAGATCCCGTGACTACTCCCTACCCCTGAAGGGGTAAGGCTTCTACGGTTTTGATTCCGACAGATTGTAGTCCCAATCTGAGTATGTTTATTGCCGCGTTCCAATCTCGATCCATTGACAGCCCGCATTTGGGGCAGTTGTGAACCCTATCGGAGAGCGACTTTTCAACTAGAATACCACATCTTGAACACATCTTGGACGTATTTCTAGGATCTACTAGAACCGCCATCGAACCGGCACTTGCAGCC
>Ga0208196_1004638_pt1 | contig 10526 bp, 6 predicted proteins | sample AD_JPNNA7_MetaG_FD_184443 | JGI IMG/M metagenome (GOLD analysis project Ga0208196, IMG submission 184443) | Active sludge microbial communities of municipal wastewater-treating anaerobic digesters from Japan - AD_JPNNA7_MetaG (SPAdes) (version 2) | ecosystem: Engineered > Bioreactor > Anaerobic >...
AACGATCCTAACAAAACATACGTAGTTACCGGGGATGATATGAATTATGGGGCAGCATTTATTTCCAGAACATTTAATGATGCAACATTATCTACAGTTACAAACTTCCCTGTTACAATTAAATTTACTGTTAATATGGCAGGCGCAGTTTCTGCAATTAACGGGCAGCCATTTACATCTATAGAAAATGTAGTATTGTGCGGTGCTAATGCACCATTACAATGGCCTGATGGCGGTTGGCCAAGCGCTGATAGTACCAAAACAATAAAATTATATGATAATGGTACTAATGGTGACATAACAGCAGGAGATAATATTTGGTCGCGTGATGTTACTTTCCCACAGTATTCACCATTAAGAATTCAATATAAATATGGTGCAAACTGGGGATTGGCTACAAACCAGGGCGGAAATGATAATGAAAACGGTGTTGGAGCTGATCACTTTATCAACTTAACATCAGATATGATAAGTGCTACTGTTGAAAACGTATTTGGTACAATGGGTGATCATACCCTAGTTAACGTGGTTACCGATGTTAGAGACTTACAGAATGGTACACCGGTTACTTATGAATTATCACAGAACTATCCAAATCCGTTTAACCCGTCAACTTTGATCCGTTTTGCAATTCCTCAGGATGGAATTGTTAATATAAAAGTATTTAATACTTTGGGTCAGGAAGTAGCAACCTTGGTTAATGAATATCGCAGCGCTGGTAATTATGAAGTAAACTTTAATGCTTCAAGTTTAACTAGCGGTGTTTATTTCTATACTATTACTTCAAACAACTTCACTCAAACCAAAAAGATGATGCTGTTGAAGTAAGCAAATATTTTTCTGAGCAAAAGCCGGTCTTATGATCGGCTTTTTTATTTTAAACTCTTTTTAATGTTTTTATTTATTTGATCGGACTAATTGACTTAATTGCGCTTTCAACTTTGCAGCATTGGGATAATTTGGATTCAGTGCAACACAACTATTAATAGAGTTTAAAGCTTCCTTATACATTTTCTTTTTCGCATAAGCACCTGCAAGATTATAATAAACCTGTGCATCGTTTGACGAGTATTTGATACTTTCATTTAAATAAAAGATTGCATTATCAATTTTCTCTTTGGATAGATCTATAGTGCCAATCCATTTTGCAAATAAAGCATCAGGAAATCTTTTATATGCTTTTATTAAAAAAGGATAAACCTCATCAAACTTTTTTGCAGATAATAACTGTTCAACAGTAAAAGAATAATAATCTTTTATAAACGGATATTGGGTAATCAAAACATTCGCTTCCTTTATAAATTCATTATAATCTCCTTTGCGGAGATAATATTCAGCCGCTTCGCGGTGTGCACGTTCCCAGGGATAACGGTTATCCAAAACTTTTACTGCAACGCTATCAATTTTATTTTGCTGATTAAATAACTTTAACATATAGGCTACAGTTTTTGGTTCGCTGTAAGGCCAATCATTTTTTAACACCATAATCCTGTATTTAGAAATAACCGAATCCAATCTTGTTATATAAACATTCAGATTTGTGAGACTATCCAAAACAGCAGGTTCAATATTTATTCTTTGAGTTTTGGGAAGAAAGTTATTTTTCTCCATAATTTCAAAAAAAGATTTTCCTATCAGTTTATATCCATCAAATGTAGGATGCAGGTGATCAGTCATAAGATTATCGCCTGTAATACCATAAGGGCTGACTGAGTTAAAAACAGAATCAATATCTGCAAGAGGAAGATTATATTTTTTTGAGTAGTCAATTATTATATCATTAATTTTTTCCGGTGCTCTGAATCTTAATCCATCCAGATCTTTTGCATAAATAAAATCCTTTAATGCTTCAGTAGAATCATTCAATTTTGATTGAGCCTGGTTAAAAACATCTTTTGCTTCAGGCAATCCATTTACTTTTAATGAAACAAATGGCGGCTGATCCCGCAGATTACTGGTGAGAGTAGATATTATTACAGGAACTCCGCTTTTTTTACACATACTTAGTATGTCATCAAAGTTACCGCGGAATTGTTCAATGCCATATTCATAAATATCCGAATTAAGTGGTATGGTCTGATCTTTAACCATTCTGGACATCAATGTTCCGCTTTTCTTCAGCGCTCCGTTTGAATCACTTCCTGCAAATAATTTTAATATCCATTGAATAAAATCTCTGAGTAAATTAAAGGTTTTATACTTTTCAAGTGATAATAAAAAATTTACAACCACTCTCGATTGTCCGATTGATTCCATAGATCCCACACCGTAAGCGCCGTAATATTCATTATGTCCGGCATAGAATAAAATCAAATCTGGTTTTTGATCTATTACTCCGGGCAATAAATCTATTATTGTATATGAGTTTGTTGCAGTTAATGCTATGTTGATTACTTCAATATTGGAAGATGGATAGAGTATCTCGAGTTTCTTTTTAATATATAACCCGAAATCTCCGTTTGGTGTATATGGATAACCAGCCGCACTGCTGCCACCCATAATAAAAACTCTGAATGTATTTTCAGGTTTATCTTTATAAAAACTATTTTGATCTGAATATGGAACGCCTTCGGTTGAGTGAAAGTATCTGTATGCAACATCCGGATTGAGAACCAGTTGACCGGGGACTACTTCAACCCATTGTGAATAATCCTTGCCATATCCGAAAATTCTCAGTGATAATTCCAGAAGAACAATAAAAACTATCGGGATTAAAACTAAAACTATCTTAAACCAGAATGGCGGTTTTCTCGCTGGTTTATCTGAGTCAGATCTATTTATTGAGCCTAATTTATTATGTTCTTTACTGATTTTATTTCTCTTTACTTTAGACAATATTTCTCCCGATAGATACTTATTTTACAGTGGTAAAATATAAATTTATTTACTTTTTATTTTTATGTATTAAGGCATATTTTGCCTCCCAAAAATCTATAATAGAATTAAATGGTTAAATCGATATTAAAAATTATATTTTTCATATTATTTCCGTTATTGATGCTTTATCCGCAGGATAATAGTATCCTTGCCCGGATAGGTGATAAAGTAATTACTGCTCAGGAATTCAAAGCCAGATACGAGCTTACACCTCAATTATTCAGAGAAAATAAAAAGATAGTTAAAGAGTTGAAACTTGAATTCTTGTATTCATTGATTGCTGAAAAATTATTTTCAAAATATGGTGATGAAATAAGGCTTGATACTTCTGCCTCAGTAAAAGAATCGTTGGAATACTTTGAAGAAATGTTTGTGCGTGATGCTCTTTATAAAAAGGTTATCAGAGAAAGGGCAAGATCGAAAGCTGATTCTCTGTTATCATTTTATCTTGCAAATGCAAACAATGTGCAGATGATCTATATCTATTCTGATAATGAAGAAGAGATAAAAAATATTCACAACCTGATAAAACTTGGCGTTTCTTTTGACAGCCTGTATTCAGAATTAAAAACCGACAGGAATGATTCGTTAGTTGTATCGGTCGGTGAATTAGACAGATCAATAGAAGATCAGTTATTTCCTCTTCCTGACGGTTCAGTATCAAATCCGATTCGTATGGATGACGGCTGGTATATATTTAAGATTTTAAGAAGATATAATCCGGTTCTTTATAAATCCAAAGGCTGGGAGAATGATTATAAAAATTCTGAAAGGATAGCGATAGAAAGAGCCGAATCTGAATATTACAATATCTATACAAAAGAATTTTTCAGAGATAAGGAAATGCGGGTCAATTCAAAATTACTTAGAATTATTTCTTCAGAAATATTTTCTGTCCTGATTAGCAGATACTCAAAAGAAAAATCATCAACGCCTTATTCGCTTTCAATTTTTGATATACCCGATATAAAAAAGAGACTTGGTTCTGATACTCTGAATCTTACTATAGTTGATATGGGTTATAAAAAATATTCAGTTGGTAATTTAATATCATTTTTAAGATTTGATATTCTTTCAGTAGATAGAATTATTAACAGTTATATTTTTAATGCATTAAGCAATAAGCTTAGAAAATTTACTGAATACAAAATGCTTGCTGATGAAGGTTACAGATTAGGACTGCAAAACTCTGATGAGGTTAAGGAACAAATACAAATGTGGAAAGATAATTACTATATGCAGCTTGTTGCTTCGGATTTTATAGATTCCGCAAATATTACTGATCAGGAATTACAAGCATATTTGCAAAACAATAAAAATTTCAGAACAAAAAAAGTTAATATCATTCAGATATTTTCTGAGAGTCTTGAAACTATGGAAAAAATTCTTGCTGAAGTAGAATCCGGAAAAGATTTCAGGGAAATAGCAGAATATTATTCTTCATTAAATTCAACTGATAATTATGAAATTGAATCAGGTTATTTTTCCGTAACTGAAAATAGAGAAATCGGAAGGATAGCAGATCAGATGAAAATTGGTGAAATATATGGTCCCGTTTCTGTCGGAAATAAGTTTCTGATATTTAAATTGATTGATGTTAAAGAAGATTCAGTTAAAATCAGTTTAGCTGCTAATGAAGAATTGAGGCGTGAGCTTGGATATTTAAAGCAGCATAAAGCTTATAATAATTTTATTTCAAACCTTGCGGTTAAATATGATCTTAAAATATTTCCGGATGCTTTGAACAATATTCAGGTATCATCACTACAATCGATTGCTTATAATTATCTTGGATTTGGCGGACGAATTCTTGCTGTTCCACTCTTAAATATGAATATGGAATGGGTTCAGGACTGGAAAGATAAAACGGATGTTATTCAATAAAATTACAGTAATTAAATAGTATGTTCATACTCGGTATATCTGCATTTTATCACGATAGTGCTGCTTGTCTTGTAAAAGATGGTGACATACTTTCTGCTGCTCAGGAAGAGAGATTTACAAGAAAAAAACACGATCATAATTTTCCGCAGAAAGCAATTGAATTCTGCCTTAAAGATGCAGGAATAAAAGCTGAGCAGATTGATCTAGTTGCATTTTATGATAAACCATTTCTGAAATTTGAACGCCTGCTTGAAACATATCTTACCTTTGCTCCGGTTGGAATAAAATCTTTTATCAAAGCAATGCCTCTGTGGATTAAAGAAAAATTGTGGATGAAGGAAATGATAAAAGATAAACTCGGTTACACAGGTAAGGTTATCTTCCCCGAGCATCACGAGTCTCACGCAGCTTCTGCTTTTTATCCTTCACCTTTTTACAAAGCTGCTATCTTAACGATGGATGGAGTTGGCGAATGGACAACAACAAGTTATGGTATCGGTGATGGAAATGATTTTCAGCTTTTTGCTGATATAAAATTTCCTCATTCACTTGGATTGCTTTATTCGGCTTTAACTTATTACACCGGATTTAAAGTAAACTCAGGCGAGTATAAAGTAATGGGATTAGCTCCATACGGCGAACCAAAATATAAAAAACTGATCTATGATCATTTAATAGATGTTAAAGAAGATGGTTCCTTCCGTATGAATATGGATTACTTTAATTACTGCCAGGGATTAACAATGACAAACAAAAAGTTTAATAAACTTTTCGGAGGTCCTCCGCGTGTTCCTGAAACAAATCTTACTCAAAAGGAAATGGATATTGCTAGATCACTGCAGGAAGTAACTGAAGAAATTGTTCTAAAGATAGGCAGACACGTTTATAAAGAAACTAAATTAAAAAATTTGTGTCTTGCTGGGGGAGTTGCACTTAATTGTGTTGCAAACGGCAGACTGCTTCGTGAAGGTCCTTTTGAAAATATATGGATTCAGCCTGCAGCAGGAGATGCTGGCGGAGCGCTTGGTGCAGCACTTATTGGCTGGTATAAATATCAAAATAATCCGAGAAATACAGATGAAAAAACCGATTCACAAAAAGGTTCATACTTAGGACCAAAGTTTGATGAAAATGATATTCATTCATTCATACAGTCATTCAATCTATCTGCAAAGAAATATAATGATGATGAACTCATTGAAAATGTTGCAAATCTTATCAACTCTGAAAAAGTAATCGGCTGGTTTAATGGTAAAATGGAATTTGGTCCGCGTGCTTTGGGATCAAGGACAATAATCGGTGATGCACGCTCTCCCAAAATGCAGGCAACGATGAATATAAAAATAAAATTCAGAGAAGGCTTCAGACCATTTGCTCCTTCGGTGCTTTATGAAAAAGTAAACGATTATTTTGAGATTGAAAAAGAAAGTCCTTATATGCTGCTCACCGCTGATGTAAAAAAGGAACGCAGAATCCCAATGACTGATGAAGACCAAAGCAAATGGGGAATAGATAAATTAAATGTAGTTCGTTCTGATATTCCCGCAGTTACACACGTAGATTATTCTGCAAGACTGCAGACGGTTCATAAGGAAACAAATCCCCGCTATCATAAACTGATCTCAAAGTTTGAAGAAAAAACAGGCTGTGCTGTAATTATCAATACTTCATTTAATATAAGAGGTGAACCGATTGTCTGCACGCCGGAAGATGCATATAAATGTTTTATGCGGACTAATATGGATTATCTTGTGCTTGGTAATTATATTTTGAAAAAGGAAGATCAAAAACCAATTGAAAAAGATACTGACTGGAAAAAAGAATTTGTATTGGATTAAAAAGATTAAATAAAAGAACCTTCGGGGTTTCAATAATTATTGATCACTCTTCTTGAACAGAATTTGCAAACAAAAAAACCTCGAAGGTTTGTTGGTAAGAAATTAAAGTAAGAAGATTAAACAAATGAACCTTGGGAGTTTCAATAATTTAAGAACTATAGATTATAAAAATGTTAGAAGAATTAAAACATATTGACAGTTCAGATGAAGCAGTAAAGAAAACAGGAATCACAGTTGGGATAGTGCTGATTCTTATCTCGTTGCTTTTATGGTATTTGGGCAAAACATCATTTACTTATTTTTCAATTGTCGGCGGATTGTTTGTTATTCTTTCCTTTATTGCAATTCCGGTTTTACGCCCTTTTCATAAGCTCTGGATGATGCTTGCGTTGGTAATGGGATTGGTGATGTCAAGAGTTATATTAACATTATTGTTTTATATTATTCTTACTCCGATAGGATTTATTGCAAGGATATTCGGAAAGAAATTTATGCCGCTTGGATTTGACAAAACAGTTGATACTTATTGGGAAAAAAGAGAACCAGTAAAAAATAAAATTGATTATGAAAGACAATTTTAAGTGTGGAAATGTATGATTGTATGGATGCAAGGATGCATGATTGCATGGATGTATGACTGCATGCAACCATGCAATCATGCAGTTATACACTGTTGTAATCATTCGAACTTTTTTAAGTAATATTCATAGATAAAAGAAATTGTTAAATAAATATCAGTAATCAAATGAACAAACTATCAATACTATCTGAGCTTTGGGATTTTTTGAAAGTTAGAAAAAAATGGTGGCTTCTGCCGATAATTTTATTTTTAATATTACTTGGCGGACTAATTATTCTTACACAGGGTTCTGCATTAGCACCGTTTATTTATGCAATATTTTAAAGCCTTTAAATAAATGAAAATCTTCGAGGTTTCAACAATTGTTGATCACTCTTCTTGAAAGGAATTTGTAAAACAAAAAACCTCGAAGGTTTGTTAGTAAAAATTAGAGTAAAAAGATAAAACAAATAAACCTTCGAGGTTTCAATAATTGCAGATTACTCTTCTTGAAAAGAATTTGTAAAACAGAAAATCTCTAAGGTTTGTTAGTAAGAAATTAAAGTTAAAAAGATTAAATAAATGCACCTTCGAGGTTTCAATAATTGTTGCTTACTCTTCTTGAAAAGAATTGTAAAGCAGAAAATCTCTAAGGTTTGTTAGTAAGAAATTAAAGTTAAAAAGATTAAAATAAATAAACCTTCGAGGTTTCAATAATTCTTGATTACTCTTTTTGAAAAGAATATGTAAAACAAAAAACCTCGAAGGTTTGTTAATTAAAATTAAAGTTAAAAAGGTTAAACAAATTAACCTTCGGAGTTTCAACAATTGAAAAATTTTATTATAATTTTGATAAATAGTTTAATTAAGTCCTCTCCTTAGGAGAGGGTCTGGGTGAGGCTAATGAAATCAAAAGCTAAAATAAAAAAGAAAAAGATCCGTATCCCAGTTGCACAAAAACCGCCAAAGGTGCAGAAAGATCCAAAGGCTTATGACAGAGATAAGGAAAAGAAAAAGATCAAGAAAAAAATTCAGGAAGACTTGAACGAAAATGAATAAGACTTCCGTTATTGCGGCATTTTATAACAATATAAATTATTTGAAACTTGTTCTTGCAGGATTTGAAAGACAGACCGAGAAAGATTTTGAATTTATTATTGCTGATGATGGCTCAAGAGAAGAAATTGTTAAAGAAGTAGAAACCATCACTTCAGATTATTCTTTTCGTATTAAACATATTTGGCATTCTGATAACGGATTTAGAAAAAATAAAATTCTTAACCAGGGAATACTTGCCTCTGAATCCGGTTATTTAATTTTTATTGATGCCGACTGTGTCCCTCACTCTAAATTTGTTGAAGAACATCTTAACGAAAGTTCAGAAAATACTGTTTGCACAGGCAGAAGAGTAAACCTGTCCCAAAAGATAACTGATTTACTAACTGAAGATAAAATCAAAGAAGGATTCCTGGAAACAAACAATCTTTTAATGCTTGAAGATGCAGTGCTTGGCAAATCAAACTATGTTGAAAAAGGTTTTTACTTTAAGAATAAATTGTTAAGAAAATACTTTAATAAAAAAGTGCGTGGACTTCTCGGCTGCAACTTTTCACTTTATAAAAAAGATATAATTGCAATAAATGGTTTCGATGAAAGATACGAAGCTCCGTCAATCGGGGAGGATACAGATGTGCAATTCAGATTAGAATTAAACGGAGTAAAAGTAAAATCTCTGAATCATATTGCTGTTCAATATCATCTTTATCACAATCTTCAGGAACGCCTTCAAATAAATATTGATCTGTTTGAAGAAGTTAAAAAAGCAAAATTAGCCTACACTCAAAATGGCATAATTAGGTTATAAAAATTATAAGAAATATTAACGTTTTTTGATTTCTTCTAACAGACTTAAAGCAGAAGAATATTTAGGATTGTTCTTCAAAAGATCTTTAAGTATCTCGATAGAAATTTCATTCTGATTAATTTTATGATAAGCTAACGCTAGTTGATATTTCGCATCTAATAATTCTGCAGACGATAATTCATTATTTGAGTAATCAGAAATGCTTTCCTGTAGAAGATCTATTGCCAGTGATAATTTGTTTAATTTTAATTCTACTAGACCTAATTTGTATTTCAATCGATTGTCATCTATCATAGAATTAGCCTTAATATAGTATTTCTCAGAATTATGAAAATCTTTAATTTCAAAATATACGTTAGCTAAATCAATAAGAATATTTGGAATATTTTCATCTATGCTTAATATTGCTTTAAATTCTCTAATGGCTTTCTCGTATTCATTCTTTTGTAAATATTCATTTGCAAGGTTTAGATGTGCTTGTCCCCATGAAATTGTATGTTTAATAGTTAAGTTATATGCTGTTTGCTCAACAATATTCTTTGGCGTGAAACTAAATTTTGAGCCATGCTTTTTAAAAGGTGGTTTGTTCTTTAGTTCTAAAATTTTCAGTTTTCCAATTGTACTGTCAAGGGATGTAATTGGAGCATTATACCAGAAAGTACTATCGGGATTAGATAAAATTTTTGGTTTAACCTTAAAAACATTTCTCTGAATAATCGTGTCAAACCAGGATTTAGCCATAAGGAAGTAACCTCTTACATTTGGATGGAGATGATCAATTATTAGTTCGTTTCCTATTATGCCATTAGGTGAATTTTGACTAAACAAATTGTAAACATCAGAAAGAGGCACATTGTACGAGTAAGATAAATTTCTAATTATAGTATTATACTCTGAAGGTGCTCTGAATCTTAAACCGTCATAGTCGTTTGCATATAGAAAATGCTGTTTTGAATTTTTATAATCACCAAGTTCATAATAACATTTGGCTATTTCGTAATGAGCATTTGCGTAGGTTGAATCAACAGAATTAGATTTATTGAAATAATTAATAGCGTTTTTAAAATCTCCATTTCTTTTTAATTCTAATGCTTTATTATAGTTTAAATTGAATATATCTTGATCTTTTTTCTCAAATGTTTTGTACGGGGGGGGGGGTAAAGATACGAAAGGAGAAAGGTCCTTTTCGTTTGTAACTAGAGTTGAAATTATAATCGGAATATTGTTCTCTTTAGCTATTTCAATTGCTTCTGTGTAATTTTTGATAAAATTTTCTTTCGCACTGATGTAATCTTTGTCATTATATCTAATCGCACCTGATTTAATCATATATTCCATTAATGTATCATCATTCTCCTTAATTTCTTCATCACTTTGATTAGTTATAAATAAATTTAATATTGAATGGGTTATATTCTTTACTAGGTAATATGTTCTAAAATTTTGAAGCCAAAGATTTAATTTTATCAACCATCGTGTTTTTCCAATTGATATTGTTGAAGCT
>Ga0208196_1004640_pt1 | contig 10525 bp, 10 predicted proteins | sample AD_JPNNA7_MetaG_FD_184443 | JGI IMG/M metagenome (GOLD analysis project Ga0208196, IMG submission 184443) | Active sludge microbial communities of municipal wastewater-treating anaerobic digesters from Japan - AD_JPNNA7_MetaG (SPAdes) (version 2) | ecosystem: Engineered > Bioreactor > Anaerobic...
GACAAGCATTGACAGGCATTGTTCGAAAGGGCCCGGAGCGCAGGGCGGGAGCCCTGGCAGCACGGCAAGGAAGGGGAATATGAGCGAGATAATCGAGGTCAGGGCCAGACAGGTTTTCGATTCCAGAGGCAACCCCACCGTCGAGGCCGATGTCCTTCTGGCCGACGGTTCCTTCGGCAGGGCGGCCGTTCCCAGCGGCGCGTCCACGGGCGGATACGAGGCCTGCGAGCTTCGCGACGGAGGGTCCGCATTCAAGGGCAAGGGCGTCACGAAGGCCGTCGAGAACGCACGGAACCTGATTGCGCCTGCGGTAATCGGCCTGCCCGCCGACGACCAGGCCTTGCTCGACTCCACCATGATCCGGCTGGACGGCACCCCGGACAAGAGCAGACTCGGCGCCAACGCCATCCTCGCTGTGTCCATGGCCGCCGCCAGAGCCGCAGCGGCATACCACGAACTCCCGCTGTTCAGATATCTGGGCGGCTCGTCGGCCTGCCGCCTGCCGGTCCCGATGATGAACATCATCAACGGCGGCAGGCACGCGTCGAACAAGCTCGACCTCCAGGAGTTCATGATCATGCCGGCCGGCTTCGACAGCTACTCCGAAGCACTGCGGGCCGGGATCGAGATCTGCCACGCCCTGCGGGACTCGGCGGCCTCCCGGGGCATGTCCACGAGCGTCGGAGACGAGGGGGGCATCGCGCCGGACCTCGACTCCAACGAGGATGCGCTCGATTTCATCGTGAAGGCCATTGAAAAGGCCGGCTGCAAGCCCGGCGGCAATGTCTGGATAGCCCTCGATCCCGCAGCCACCGAGTTCTACCGCGACCGGGCCTATGTGATGAGCGGTTCCGGCCGCGAGTCCATGACTACGGAGGAACTGGTGGACTACTGGGATAGGCTGTCCAGATCCTTCCCGATAGCGAGCATCGAGGACGGGCTCGCCGAGGACGACTGGGACGGATGGCGGATGCTGACGGAGAGGCTCGGCGGCAGGATGCACATCGTCGGCGACGACCTGTTCGTCACCAACTCGACCAGGCTCGCGAGGGGCATAGCCGAGCACTCGGCCAACGCGATCCTGATCAAGCTCAATCAGATAGGCTCCATCACCGAGACGCTCGACGCGATCTCGCTGGCGGCCTGGAACGGTTTCCGCAGCGTAGTGAGCCACCGCAGCGGCGAGACCGAGGATTCCTTCATCGCAGACCTCGCCGTGGCGACGGGATGCGGGCTTATCAAGACCGGCGCTCCGATAAGGACCGACCGGGTGGCCAAGTACAACCAGCTCCTCAGGATAGAGGAGGCGCTGGGCGCCCGTGCCTCCTATGCCGGCAGGACGGCCCTTCCGACCAGCCTCGGATAGAAGGTGCCGGGCAAGGCTCGATTCACGGGGAGGTCCGCGAGGAGGCTCAACCTCCTCCTGGCCCTCTCCGTAGTCGTGCTGCTGCTCGCCTTCCTGCTCCTGAACCCTGACGGGCTGCTCTCTCTGGGCGGCATCCAGGGCGACCTGGACCACGCCAGGGCCTCACGGGACAGCCTGGAACAACTCCGCGACTCCCTCCGGACGCAAATCGTCCTGCTCCAGAGCGACTCCGCCGCCATTGAGGAGGCCGTGCGCGAGATGCTTGGATGGGGTCGCCCCGACGAGTTCATCATCAGATTCATCACCCCCGGAGCCCGCCGCTGACGCCCGGGAAGACCCACGCGCTGATCTCCAGCGTCCACAGGCGCGGAGCGACACTGCTGCTTCCCGACGGCACCGAGGCCGACGTGCGGATTCCCGGACGGCTCTTCCTCGGATGGATTCCGGCGACGGGCGACAGGGTCGTCGTTGACGGAGCCGCCGACAAACCCGGCACGATCAGGCTGGCGGGAGTCGAGCCGAGACGGAACACGCTGGAGAGAGCCACCGGCGACGGCGGAACCCAGGTCATCGCAGCCAATATCGACGTCGCCCTTGTCTTCGTCAGCCTGCGCGACCCAGCTCTCCGGAGGGGTTTCGTGGACAGGTGCCTCGCCGCCGCCGCCTGGCACGGCATCGAATCCCTCGTCGCGGTGAACAAGATCGATCTAGCGGCCGAAGGCGACGACGAGGTTCTGCATGACCTCGCGCAGGACTGTGCGCGGGCCGGGGCGGGATGCCTGGGGATATCCTGCCGTGACGGGAGCGGGACGGATGCCCTCCGCAGGATGCTCGAAGGGCGGACCGTGGTCATGTCCGGGCCTTCAGGGGCAGGGAAGACCAGTCTGGCGAAACTTCTGGGAGGCCGGGACGACCTTCTCACCGGATCGGTGAGCCTGCGGACGGGCAAGGGCAGGCATACCACGGTCGGCGCGAGGATGATCCCCCTCGGCGGTGGGACGATACTGATCGACACGCCGGGACTCAGGGTCTTCCCGATAGACCAGATACCGGCGGACAGGCTCCACGAGTGCTTCAGGGAGTTCGCGCCCCATTCGCCGTTCTGCCGTTTCAGGGACTGCAGGCACGGCGCCGAGCCGGAATGCGGCGTCCGCGCAGCGGTGGAGCGGGGGGAAGTCTCGTCGGTGAGGTACGAATCCTATCTGGAGCTCTTCGCCGAACTGTCGGAGGCCTGACGCCTGCGCCGGGGCCTGAAGTCCCTTCGCATGTCCGAGAACAGTTCCTCCCACTTCGCCCAGGACTCAGGCCTGTCCTTCCGAATCTGACGCACGTTCTCGCGGACGAATAGGAACGTCAGCAGAAGAGTCGCCGCGATTCCGAAAACCTCGAGCCATATCAGCAGCTTCTTCGGCTTGCTCTTCCAGCCGGGATGCGAAGGCTCGTCCAGAAGCCTGATGGTCCCGCCCGGGCGCCTCTCCTCGACCCGCGCCTGCTCCAGGCTCAGCCTGAGCGCGGCCGTCAGTTGAAGCGCCATCTCGTAGTCGCTCCTGAGCCTGGCGTACTCGAACTGGGCCGCCGGGAAGTCGGCCAGGGATATCGCGGGAAACAGCGAATCCATCCCGGTCGGAACGGTGCCGCTCTCCAGCTCCCTTATCATCCCCAGGATTGCCGCGGCACGCCTCTCCATCTCCAGCGAAGCCGCGGTGCCGCCCATGCCGTATCCCGCCGAGATGGCCCGAGCCGAGGCCCGGTACTCCATATACTGCCTCTTCATCTCCGCCAGGCTGGTGATGAGTTCGCCGAGCTGCTCCTCGGGCGAGATCAGGCCGCGCTCGGCCTCGAAGGCCGCAAGATCGGCCGTGGCGTTCGCGAGGAGGCTGTCTGCCGCCCGCAGCCGCATCTGCGTAAGTTCGCAGGCCCTTTCGGCCCGTGAACTGGCGATCCAGGTGTTCAGGCTGTCCAGCACGAAGACGACGCGCTCGGACACCTGCACGGAGTAGAAGGGATCGCCGGTGGTCACCCGGACCTCGATGAAACCGGAAGGCGTAACGGAGGCGCTGTATCCGTCACGGAACATCTTCCTGGCCCAGTACATCCCGAGCCACGGATCGCGTTCGTACTTGCGCCGGAGGTCCATGGAGTCGAGATAGGCCGTCCCCAGAACGACCCTGTCGATCAGGGTCCGGCTGTTCAGTATCTCCACGTATACGTCGGACATAGTCGTCATCAGGGGCAGCGAGAAGCCCATGCCGCCGCTGAAGTAGCCCATGAAGTCGGATATGCCCATGCCGCCGAAGGAGAAGGACGGCTCGACGGGGGTCTCCGGCGGCATGATGACCGTCTTGACCGTGTACCTGCGCGGCAGGAGGAAGCTGACCACCACGGTGGGCACCATGACGATCGCGAGCGCCTTGATCAGGAACCAGCGGTTCCGAAGGACCACGTACAGATACCAGGAAGGGGTACGACCGGTGGTTGTCACAGGCTGTGCCAGGCTATGACGATGCTCGCGATCCCGGTGAGGATCGTGAAGTAGTCCTGCCACCATACGAGAGCCTTCCGTGGAACCTGGATCACGGAGCCGGCAGGGATGTCGGAAAGACTCTCCGGATCGGCCTCCGAGCCACCCGGCAGGAGGACGCTGGTTCCGGAGGCACGCGCCTCGGGGGAGAAGCCGCCGGCCTGGGCGATGTAGTAGGAAACCCCGCGCCCGGCCACGAATGGATAGGTTCCCGGGGATCTCACGTACCCGGTCACGGCAATCGTGACGGGGGTGCCCGGAACCACCACCCTGTCGCCGGGCCGTACCGCGGAGGCTTCGGAAGCGGAGAGCAGCACCTCGCCTCCTCCAGCCAGGGGCCTTACGACGTAGCAACTGTCGCGGAGTGCCCAGGGGGCGAAACCGCCTGCACGGGTTACGGCGTGTTCCGGCGTCTCGCCGGGGATGTATTCGAGCAGGACCGAGGCGCCCTCCGCAGGCCCGGAGGCCTCGGAGAAGGCCGAGGAGAGGAGCCACCTGTCCCGGACGGCTCCCTGGACCGATACGACCTCGTCGGCAGCCGGAAGATAGACGCGTTGGCCAGGGGCCAGCAGCGGATTGCATGAGGGATCCCCGTCGGTCAGGAAACGGAACAGGTCGACCCGGACGGTGTCGCCCCCGGAGCCGATGAGCATCACCCGGGAAAGAGCCGCGCCGGGGACGGGGCCTCCGGCCGCCTGGATCGCGTCCGAGAGCCTGTCCGTGCCGCGGACGGGAACGGCGCCCGGGGAGGCTGCAGCACCGGTTACGACGACCATCGTGGTCCGGGCCACGGAAAGCCCGGCCGACGGACGGCTGCCGACTATCCCGGACCGCATCCTCCGCTCGATGAGCGCAGCTCCCTCGGCAAGGGTCAGACCGTCCACGTACACCGAGCCGACCATCGGGAGCAGGACGTTCCCGTCGATCGTCACGGCCGTGAAGAACACCGAGCCCACGGCGCTCCCGGCGCTGAACTCCGAGGGCAGGCCGCCCTCGGAGGCCACCCAGAGAAGATCGCCCGGCCCGAGAACGTACTCGCCCGGGTCCACCGTCTCCGCCGCGGGTGCCGGCGTGCGCGCCAGATCCGACAGGACCCCCTGCTGGGGGATCTGTCCCGCGAGGGCGGCGAAGACGATCGTGACGAGCATGCCTCGCTCCCTAGAGCAGCGTCGCTATCATGACGGCCTTGATGGTGTGCTTGCGGTTCTCGGCCTCGTCCCAGACCACGGAATGCGGACCCTCGATGACCTCGAACGTCACCTCGTTGCCCTTCACCGCAGGCAGGCAGTGCATGAAGATCACGTCGGGGTTGTCGGTCTGGGCGAGCATGTCGTCATCGACCCTGTAGGGCTCGAGCTGGGCTATCCTGTCCTTGAGCTTGTCCTCCTCGCCCATCGAGGCCCAGACGTCCGTGTAGATCACGTCGGCGCCGGGTATCGCCTCCTCGCGGTTCGAGGTGACGTTAACCTCGCAGCCGGAATCCTCGGCGATGGATCGGACGGTCTTGAGCAGCTCCTCGTCCGGATGGAGGCCTTCGGGGGCCAGGATCGTGCAGTTCATGCCCATGAGGGCGGAGCCTATCATCAGGCTGTTGGCCATGTTGTTGCGGCCGTCGCCCGCATACACGAATTCGAGGCCCCGCACGTCGCCCAGCCGCTCCTCGATGGTCATCAGATCGGCGAGCACCTGGGTGGGGTGGAACATGTCGGTGAGGCCGTTATAGACAGGGACCCCGGAGTAGTCGGCCAGCATCTCGACCGTCTCCTGGCTGAAGCCGCGGAACATTATCGCGTCGAACATCCGTCCGAGGACGCGCGCGGTGTCCTCCACGCTCTCCTTCGCGCCGAGCTGGATGTCGGCGTTGGAAAGGAAGACGGGATGACCGCCCTCCTCGCCGAAGGCCGTCTCGAAGGCGCAGCGGGTGCGGGTGGAGCGCTTCTCGAAGAGCATCGCGAGGGTCATGCCGTGGAACCTCTGATGGCGGTTCCCGGTCATCCTCTCGGCCTTTACGCTGTGCGAGACGTCCAGGAGGTAGCGGACCTCCTCGGGTTCGTAGTCGAGGAGAGTGAGCAGGGATCTGCCCCTGAGGTTTACGCCCATCTCGAGGCTCCTTTCATGATCCAGACCGGTGTGCCGAATCGTGGTTTTCGGCGCACAAAATAACACGCACCGCAGCGCACGGCAAAACAGCCGCCCGGCAATGAGGAGGGCGGGTGGAGACCACCCGCCCGTCCTTCCGGAATCGTGACTCTGTTCTAGAAGCTGTAGTACACGCCTCCCAGCACGTGTGGCGAGGCGTAGGTTCCGAAGTGGCTGTAGGAGAAATCGAGATCCTGTGGACCGGACTCGTCGGTGGTGGTGGCCTTGTCGTAGCGGAGGCCGAACTCGCTGAAGAACGCCACGTCGCTCATGCCCGGCACCGCGTAGTCGGCTCGCATCACGGGAAGCAGGGTCAGGTCGCTGGTGCTGACGTCCTCGCCGTTGTTCGACTTGGCGTAGATCAGCGAGCCGCCGATGGCGAACACGGAGTTCGAGGGCCTGGCTATAACGTAGAAGCCCGATCCGCCGATGGCGAACGTGCTGTATTCGGCGTCGTTGACCTCGTCCTCGTAACTGTTCTTGCCGTAGCCCAGCAACACCTCGATTCTGAACTCCGGCGACAGGGCGCTGCCGAGGCGGAGCATGCCGAGGTCGGCCATATGGACGGAGCTGTGGGTAAGGCCGGGGGTGACAAGGTACGGAACCTCGACCTCCTTGAACCCCAGGGAGAAGCCGCCCGCGAAGGCGGAGACGGTCGACAGGAGCAGCATCAACGGGACGATTACTCTCATTTCAACCTCCTTACAACCGGCACTCTGCCGGGGGGAAACGCAGTCAATCTAACACTGCGGCGGTGTCTGCAGCCAACTGCTACAGCGACTCCCACAGCATCCGGAAGGCCACGTCGGCCTTTCCGGCGCAGCAGAGGTCGTCGGCGAGAACGACTATGCCCACCCTCCGGCCGCCGGGCATCGACACGATGGCTGCACGACACTCGCCCGCGTTCAGCCCGCGGGAGCTGAAGCCGTACACTGTGGCCGCGCCGCCCTGCAGATCCTCCAGATCGGTGCGGGTGAAGGGATTGCGCACCAGGCGCCTTATCTCGGCCTCATCCAGGCGGCTCTCGATCAGGGAGAGCATCCCCATGCAGTCGGACGGAGTGGACTTGTTGGGTTCGACTTGCGGAGCGCCCGGCCAGTAGAGCTGTATCCCGGAAAAAGTGGTCGAGGAGAAACCCTTCCGGGCCAGCCAGGGCCTGATCAGGTCCGGTTGAACACGGCCGGTAATCCTCGTAAGAGCCTCGAGATTGCCTTCCCTGGCCATTATTATCTGGTCGCCAATCGTCTCGTTCCTCGAGGAGATGGTGTCGAGAGGCATGACGCCCGATCCGTCGAGGTCGATCGCGCAGGCGCATACGATCAGTTCCGGGCTGCCGATGTCGAATGTCCCGCCCTCGGTTTCGACGAAGCTCTCCCCGGTTTGGAAGTCCTTCACGGCCACGCCGAAGTGGCCGCCCTCCAGCTCCAGCACGTCCCTCGCGGCATTTCGAAGGTCGCTGATGCTGACCGAGGATGAAGTCACCAGCGTGTCGGGGTTCACCAGTATCGAGGGGACCCCGCCCTGCTTGGAACCCGTCGAAGGAGCCGCGGCAAGGATGGCGAAAAGAAGCGCTATTGTCATCTGTCGGCCTTTCTTGAAGGTGGACCGGTGAGAACCCGGCCCGTGTCAGGACCCCGAGGTGAACAGGCGCAGGCCCTGGATTTTCTGGAACTCGTAACGGAAACTGACGCCCCGGCAGCCGGGCTCGGTGGGATGCAACGGCAGGCCCGTCACTACCATCTTCACGAAGAAGCCGGCCAGCTCCATCCTGCCGAAGACGACGACGCCTTCGGCGGGAGGCAGCGAGTCGGCGTAGCCCGAAGCCGGAGCCATGGACGGCGATCCGGTCGAGAGCGCCAGAGCCGTGGGATAGCCGTTGCCGATAGGCGGGGCGTCGCCGGAGAAGAGGTGCACAGGCCCGGATTCGCCGGCCCGGCGGCAGTACACGTCGTAGTCGTCCTCGTCATAGCCGGAGAGGTACGCGCCGCATGGGGAGAACCGCACCGCCGTGGGCGAGCCTTCCGGCGACAGGTCGTCCCAGACGGTGTAGACCGAGTCGTCCACGTAGGGCATGGTCCCGGCGACGCTGCCGAATCCGGGCGAAGTCTCTCCGTTCCTCACGCCCAGGACTCCGTAGACCCCCGCGCCGGGCGCGTCGTGCACGTAGCGCGCAGCTTCCGTCTCGCCCAGCAGGAGCCAGTCGCCGACCGAATCCGCATCGAAGAATACCCTGTATGCGGAAGCTCCGAACAGGGGGTTCCAGTGCAGGTACACCTCCGTGCCGTCCGACGAGTCGGCAAGCACTTTGAGGCCGGTGACGTTCTCCAGGGGCTCGTGCGTGACCGTGACGGGGCCGTCGCTGTAGTCAGACGCGTCCTCGTCCTCGTAGTCGTGTACGACCGCCCTTATGTAGTAGTCGTCCGCGGGCCAGTCCGAGCAGTCCCACAGGTAGCCCGTGGCGGTAGTGCTTATCGAGTCCTCGAGGAGCACCAGGCCGGTGGAGGGATCGGTATCCGTGTCGGCGTAGACGTTCACGTAGGCATCCGGCGAGGAGACGTTCTCCGCGTCCCACGCCACTATGTAGCTCCCGTCGGCCACGGCGCCCCCAACGGGCGGCGCCGTCACCGTGATCCCGAGATCGCCCCCGGAGCCGCCGCAGCCGGGCAGTGCCGCCATCGCTGCTGCGAGAGGCACGAGCAGTCTCCTCATGGCCATTCCTTCCACGCGCCGCGCTGATACCCAGCGCAGGCGCCTCTCCCGCCCGGTTGTACCCGGGCGCTACGAGACGGATATGTCCGTCTTCGGGAATATACAGGCGGGGGAGGCTCGGTGTTCCATGGAAAGTAAAAGAGGAGGGCGGGGTTTCCCCCGCCCCCTCCATGTGTCGGATATGGACTAGGAGTTCGTCGTGAAGAGACGGATGCCTTCCTGCTCCTGGATTTCATAGGTAAAGGTGATGCCTGTCCCGTTGGTCGATCCACCGACGGGGCCGGAGACATCCTCGATTATCATCTTGGCATAGATCCCGTCGAAGAGTTCGCAGAAGATGACGTCACCGGTTACTACCCAGCCACTTGTCCAGTAACCGCTGGAGGGTGCAGCGCCGTAATTACTGCCAGCCTCGACCATATTGGTGTGGTTGCCGTCGCCGAAAGTACCCGTGTCACCTGAGTAAAGCCATGCTACGCTGGGGCTCGTATCGGGATCATAGGCGTAGATGTCCTGGACGAAGGCAGAGGAACCTGCGAGTCCGGTCTGTCCGCTATCGAAACCGAAGATGAATCCGGAATGCCAGTCCTCCGGAGCGTAGTTGTCATAGATCGTATACTCGGTGGTGATGATGTTGGGCATGGTGTTCACTGCTGCGGAGTAGCCGGACGAGGAGTCGTCGCCGTTGTAGGCCGTGACGTAGTAATAGCCGGCGCAGTCGGCGGTGTGGGTGTAGGTGGTGGTGGCCACGTCGCCGACCTCGGAAACGGTGCCGCCGGAGGTCTCGCTGAACCATACCTTGTAGCCCTCGGCGTCCGCTACGGCCGTCCAGGCAAGGGCGATGTCGACGCCGGAGGAGGCGTCCCAGTTGACCGCAACACCGGTGACTACGGGCATGTCGCCGCCGGTGCCGGACGGGTTGTCGCCCTCGCAGGCGGTCATAAGGGCCACCGCCGCGCACGCGAACATCAAAGCAAACTTCTTCATAACATCTCCTTCCAGAGACAGTCGGGTTCTGAAACCTGCTTCAAGATAGGACAGCACCGACCTGCTGTCAATCAACAAAGCGATCCGCAGATGCGTCCTCCTCCTCCGGCCTCAGCGTCTCCAGCGCCTTCAGAGCAGCGGTTCGCACGTCCAGGAACCAATCCTCCGACATCTCCTCCAGCACCGGTATCGCAGACGAGTCTCCGAGGCCCGCCAGCGTGACGGCCACCTGCCTGCGCATTCTCTCGGAACTGTCGGAGGCAAGTGATATTATCCTCTCGAGTGACGCCGGGTTCCCGATGCTGCCCAGGGCCTGTACGACGGACAGCCTGACGGAAAGCGTATCGGAAGAGAGCAGGGCCTCCAGCGGCAGGCGGGCCTCCTCGCCGCCGGCCTCGCCGAGGAGGTAGACCGTGTTGCGGAGCCTGCGCCCGGAGAGGCTGTCCAGCATGGCGGTGAACATCGGAACGGCGATCTCCGTGTTCTTCTCGAACACCGCCTGGATGGCCCGCAGAGCCAGGCCGTCCGTGGTGTTCAACTGCTCTCCGGCGATGTACTCGAGCGCCTCGAGGCCGCGGGAAGCCAGCTCGTCCCTGTGGGCCATCACCCTGTCGTGATTCTCGCCCACCTCCCACTCCGCCGCGACGCTGAAGAGCGAATCCATCTCCAGTTCCTCCGGGTTCCCGATCTCCTCCGGCGGCACCGGCTCCTCGGGAGTCACGGAAGCGACGTCTAGACCGGCGCCCCATGCGCCGTCGGTCCAGCGGAGGGAGTCGGCCCCGTTTCCCAGGAAGACGTCGTCG
>Ga0208196_1004644_pt1 | contig 10515 bp, 12 predicted proteins | sample AD_JPNNA7_MetaG_FD_184443 | JGI IMG/M metagenome (GOLD analysis project Ga0208196, IMG submission 184443) | Active sludge microbial communities of municipal wastewater-treating anaerobic digesters from Japan - AD_JPNNA7_MetaG (SPAdes) (version 2) | ecosystem: Engineered > Bioreactor > Anaerobic...
TCGTTCTCACAGGCCGCCTTCGCGTCGGACAATTCGCACAGGCCGGGCGATGATTTCAATGAGCGCGGAGATGTGCGCGATGTGCTCGCACAGCACGGATGGGCGCTCGTCCGGAGCGGAGAGAACGAGTATTGGCGGCGTCCGGGCAAGACATCCGGCTGGTCGGCGACGCTGAAGGGCCGGGTTCTCTACGTCTTCAGCGCGAATGCCGCGCCCTTCGAGCCGTCCCGCGCCTATTCGCCGTTCGCGGTCTACACGCTGCTGAACCACAGCGGCGATTATGAGACGGCGGCGCGGTCCCTGCGCATGTCGGGTTACGGGGGCGACGGCCCGTCGGACATTCGCACAGGCGTCGACCTGTCGTGCATTCTCGGCCAGACCGGCGCTTGCGGCGCCGATGATTCGCACAGTGCCGCCCGTGCGCCAGAGATTCCCGATCCCGGCCCGATGCCGCCAGAGATGCTGCGCATGCCGGGGTTTGTCGGCGAGGTCATGGACTACTGCCTGGCGACCGCGCCCTATCCAAACCCGGTCATGGCCTTCGCCGGGGCGCTCTCGCTCCTGGCCTTCCTGGCCGGGCGCAAGGTGCGCGATCCGGGCGACAACCGCACGAACATCTATCTGCTGGGCCTCGCGCATTCGGCGGCGGGCAAGGACTGGCCGCGCAAGGTCAACACCCGCATCGTCCACGAGGTCGGCTTGGCCAACTGCCTGGGGGAGCGGTTCGCCAGCGGCGAGGGCATCCAGGACGCGCTCTTCCAGACGCCGGGCATGCTGTTCCAGACCGACGAGATCGACGGCATTCTCCAGTCGATCAACAAGGCCAAGGACGCCCGGCACGAGGCCATCATGTCCACGCTGCTGACGATGTACTCGTCGGCCAACAGCGTGTTCCCCATGCGCCGCAAGGCGGGCAAAGAGAACCCCGGCGTCATCAACCAGCCCAGCCTCGTGATCTTAGGCACGGCGATCCCGAATCACTACTACGAGGCGCTTTCCGAGCGGATGCTCACGAACGGCTTCTTCGCCCGCATGATCATCCTCGAGGCCGGGCCGCGCGGCACGGGCCAGGAGCCGGTCATCCGGGATCTGCCGCCCAGTGTGCTGGCGACCGCCAAGTGGTGGGCCGATTACCGCCCGGGCACGGGGAACCTGGAGAACTGGAATCCCGTGCCCACGGTGATCGACCACACCGACGAGGCCAGGCGGCTGCTGATCGAGACCCGCGAACAAGCCGAAGCCGAGTACACGGCCGCCGAGACCAAGGGCGATTCGGTCGGCACCACGGTCTGGGGGCGTGTCAGCGAGCAGGTTCGCAAGCTGGCGCTTCTCTACGCCATCAGCGAGAACCACCTCGCCCCGCGCATCGGCCTGGCCGCCGTCCAGTGGGCGTCCGCCTTCGTCATGCACCAGACCAGGCGCATGCTCTTCATGGCGGCAGGGCACGTCGCCGACAACCCGTTCCACGCCGAATGCCTCAAGGCCGTGGAGAAGCTGCGCAACGCGCCGGGACACGAGTTGCCACACAGCGTACTCCTCAAGCGCATGAAGATGGACTCAAAGACGTTCACCGTGCTGATCGAGACGCTCGTCCAGCAGGGCGACATCGAGGTCACGACCACAGCCAGACCGGGCTGGCATGTGCGCTCCTACCGGCTGCCCGCAGGGGTGAATCATGAGGGTGAAACATCGGCGGGGGGTGAAACATGAACGCCCGTACCCGGCCCATGATTCCCCAAGGTTCACCCAAGATTCACCCCCGCTGGGTGAAACTTGGGAAGCGCGTAAAAGCCCTAAATATAAAGGAAAACAACAACTCTCTCTTCATGTTTCACCCATTCACCCGTACCCCCGCGCACGATGCCCGCCCGCGTGTTTTTGCGCGTGTACGTGTGAGGGTGGGTGAAAGGGTGAAACATGGGATTAGGTACTCCGCCGCCCACGGCTCTCCTGATGGCGGCGGGAACAGCTCCGAGCATAGGCAGAGTTTGTTTTCAGTGTCCGCTTGTTCAGTTCAACCCACAACGCACGAGGAGATGAGACCATGACCACCAGGACGTTCGATGTCGAATTGCGGCCCATTGACGCTATCAAACCCTATCCCGGCAACCCGCGCGTCAACGACGACGCGGTGGACGCCGTGGCGGCGAGCCTGAAGGAGTTCGGGTTCCGCCAGCCCATCGTGGTGGACGCCGACGGCGTCATCATCGTCGGGCACAACCGCTGGAAGGCGGCGCGGAAGCTCGGCCTGGCCCAGGTGCCCGTCCATGTGGCGACCGACCTGCCGCCGGAGAAGGTCAAGGCGTACCGGATCGCGGACAACCAGACCGCGACGCTGGCCGAGTGGGACTTCGAACTGCTGCCCATCGAGCTGAAGGACCTCCAGCGGGCCGATTACGATCTGAGCCTGCTGGGCTTCGGCGAGGAGGAACTGGCCCACCTGCTCGACGGCGACGTGGCCGAGGGGCTGACCGATCCCGACCATGTGCCGGAACCGCCGGACACGCCCGTAACCCAGCGCGGCGACGTCTGGGTGCTCGGCAACCACCGCCTGATGTGCGGCAACAGCGGGAGCGTCGATGACCTCGACCGCCTGCTCGACGGCGCGACCATCGACCTCGTGAACATGGACCCGCCGTACAACGTCAAGGTCGAGCCGCGCAGCGCCACGGCCATTGCGGCGGGCACGAGCGGGGCGTGGGGCCGGGACTGGCAGAAGATCGCCCACCACCAGGGCTTCGACCAGGCGCGGGGCGTGGTCGATCCCAAGAAGGCCCGGAAGAAGATGCGGGCCAAGGACCGCCCGCTCGAGAACGACTTTGTGACCGCTGATGCGTTCGACGAGATGCTCCTGGCGTGGTTCGGCAATGCCTCGCGGGTGCTCAAGCCGGGCGGCTCGTTCTACATCTGGGGCGGCTACGCCAACATCGGCAACTATCCCGCGCCGCTGGCCGCAGCCGGATTCTACTTCAGCCAGGGAATCGTCTGGGACAAGCAGCACCCGGTGTTGACGCGCAAGGACTTCATGGGCGCGTTCGAGATCTGCTTCTACGGCTGGAAGGAAGGCGCGGGCCACAAGTACTACGGCCCCAACAACGCCACGGACCTCTGGCACGTCAAGAAGGTCAGCCCACAGGCGATGATCCACCTCACCGAGAAGCCCGTCGAGCTGGCGGTGCGGTCGATCCAGTACTCGTCGCTGCCCGGCCAGAACGTCCTGGACCTGTTCGGCGGCAGCGGCTCGACGCTGATCGCGTGCGAGCAGACCGGCAGGCGGGCGTTCCTGATGGAACTCGACCCGCCGTACTGCGACGTGATCGTGAAGCGCTGGGAGGAGTTCACGGGCAAGAAGGCGGAACGGATTCCGGGGCCCGCACCGAAAGAGACAGCCCCGACCGAGGCCGGGGCTGCCGTGGAGGCGAAGGTATGATCGAGCGTCTACGCCTTGCGGCTCTTCGTCGCCGCCTCGCGCATGTACTCGCTGTCCTTCAGGGCGAACTTGCCGCGTTCGGTCTTGGCGAACCGGCTCGCGTCGCCCTTGGTCACGATCTCGCGCAGGATCGCGGCGTAGAGCGTGCTGGCGGGCGTCTTGCCGGTGCGCGGCGTCCAGATGCCCCGCTTGATAGCCAGGTCGACGATGTCCTTGCAGCGCATCGGGTCGCCGGTGCCCTGGGACAGGAGGTTGACCGCCGCGTCCAACAGGCTCATGGCCTTGCCGCCCTCGGCCACGGGTTGGCCGCCCGTCGCGCCACGGTCGCCCGTGTCGCGCCCGGTCTTGGCGCTGGCGTCCTTGGTAGCCTCCGTGGGCTTCGCCGCCACGGTGGGCGCGTCGTGCGCGGCCTCGGCGGCCTTGACCTTGGCGTCCACGTCGGGCGTGGTCGGCGGCACGCCGAGGCGCTCGCTCGGCAACTCGCGCGGCGTGGCGGTCTTCTTCCCGTTCTTCGGCTTGGCGTTCTTCATCGTTGCCTCCTGCTTACCTGCGTTCCTCGTTCCTGCCTTCTTCATCTCTCGCTCCTCTCGGTTGTACCCGGCATCGCGCCGGGCGGGTTGTTAGGCGTCCAGCTCCTTCAGGAGCCGGGCGCACGCCTGTTTGCCGCCGAGGCGCTCGATCAGCCTTTCGGCGAACCACTGCACCTGGCGTTCGACATCGAGATCGCGGCAAATCGTGGGCTGGCGGCTGCGGTTGCTGCGCGTTGCGATGACCGCCACGGCCTGTGGACTCAACTCGGCCGCGATGGCGTCGAGCATCGCCTCGTCGTTCTCGGGGACGGTCACGCGCCTGCGGCGGCCTTCGATGGTGGTCTGGTAGGTCTTCATGGCGTGCTCCTCTCAGTCGGCGAACCGCATCAGCTCGTCGTGGTACTCGGTGATGTCGCTGTTCGTTCCGCGCACGCCGTCGCAGCGGCGCTGGATCAGCTTGGCGATCTCCCAGAGGCGGGCGCGCTCGCCATCGTCGGCGGCGCGGAGGTTGGCGACCGATACGGTCTCGGTCACCCAGGCCTGTTCGCCCTTGGGGTCGCGGACGATGCTATCGATCCGGATGCTGTCGTCTTTGCGCTCAATGGCGGCGTGCCCGGCCCGTCCTTCGATTTCGATGCGTTTGACCTTCATGGTGTCGTTCCTTTCTGGTTAGCGGGCGGCCTTGCGACCGGCCTGGTATGCGGCTTCGAGCGCCTTGCGGATCTGCCAGACGGCCAGATCGTGGAAGTCGAGGCCATCGCTTTTGCGGGTATCGAGTGTCTCGATCCCGAGGACGTCGTTGGCGATCAGGCGGATCGTGGCGTCCTGGTTACCGGCGCAGGCCTTTTCGATTCGGCGCTGGCGGGCGACGAGGCTTCGCATGGTCTTATCGGTCGCGTGTTTCATCCGTGCGTTCCTTTCTGGTTAGCGGTTCTTGTTGGCCATCGCGTTGACGATCTCGCTGCCCTCGACGCCCTTCAGGAACCCGACCGCCTCGCCCAGCAGCTCGCGGACGTGGCCCAGGCTCCCGGCGACCGGCCATGTGTCCTCGGTCATCTCGCGGTCGGCCAGCTCGGCCTCGAGCATCTTCATGAGGCGGGCGATGTGCCCTCGCGTGGTGCGGCAGGCGTCTTTCGCGGTCTCGGTCTTCGTGGTCTTGGCGTGCATCTTATCTCCTTATGGTTGAGGGTCTTACGCTCTCTTTTTCTGGACACAACATTGCTCTCCGGGCCGGGAACATCAACTGGAAGGTTCGATTTTTCCGAACTTTCTGAACCCCGTAAGCCTTTGAAAAAGCGCGAGTTGCGGAACAGCGCCAGTTCCTCCATCAGATTTCTTACCCGGCGGGCGCGAAAGGTGGCGGCATGACGGACGATTCCACGCCCAGAATCACGGCGCTGACGCCCGCGCAGGCGGCGCGAATCCTGGCCGCCGCCGGAAAACGGCGGATAACCGAGGCGATGGTCAAGGCCGACATCGAGGCCGGTGCGCCCACCAACGCCGATGGCACGCTCAACCTCGTCCACTACGCCGCCTGGCTGGCGCGGGAGGCGGCTCATGGCGATTGATGTGCGCCAACTGCGGCCGTCGATGCTGACGCGGATGCTGAACTCCACGCCGCTGGGCGAGGTGCTCGGCGACCGGCAGTTGCGCCGTCACCGCAACCGGGCGGGCTACAGCATCGGAGACGAGACGCACGTCGATCTCCTGCGCTATGCCGCGTGGCTCCTGTGGACGCGCCACAATCCCGAACCGGAACCGGAGCCCCGCGATTACGAGGCGATGAAGGAAGCCGCCCGCGCCCGCAACGCGGAGCTGTCGGCCATCGGTCGGGACATCGGCGACATCCCCGAGGTCGTCGACCCGCAGCGCAAGGCGCGGGCGGCGACCGACTTCCGGTTCTTCTGCGAGGCGTACTTCCCCGAGACGTTCAGCCTGCCGTGGTCGCCCGACCACCTGAAGGTGATCGCCAAGATCGAGACGGCCGTGTTGCGCGGCGGTCTGTTCGCGATGGCCATGCCGCGCGGCAGCGGGAAGACCACGCTGGCCGAGACGGCCTGCATCTGGGCGATGCTGACCGGGGCGCAGGAGTTCGTCTGCCTGATCGGCTCGGACGCCGGGCACGCCCGCAACATGCTGGAGAGCATCAAGGTCGAGTTCGAGACCAACGAGCGTCTGCTCGACGACTTCCCCGAGGCAGTCTTCCCGATCCACGCGCTCGAGCGGATTCACAACCGGGCCAAGGGCCAGCTCTGCGGCGGCAAGCCCACACGCATCGTCTGGACGGCGGACGAGATCGTGCTGCCGACCGTTCCGGGCAGCAAGGCGTCGGGCGCGATCATCCGCGTGGCGGGAATCGAGAGCCGCATTCGCGGCATGAAGTTCAAGCGCGCCGACGGTCGGGCGGTGCGCCCGTCGCTGGTGGTGCTCGACGACCCGCAGACCGACGAGTCGGCCCGCAGCGACCAGCAGGTGCGTGCCCGGCTGGAGACCTTGAACGGCGCGATCCTGAACCTGGCCGGGCCGGGGCAGAAGATTTCAGGCATCATGCCCTGCACGGTGATCCGGCCCGGCGACATGGCCGACCAGATTCTCGATCGCGACAAGCATCCGGCCTGGCAGGGCGAGCGCACCCGGCTGGTCTACGTCTTCCCGACGAACGAGAAGCTCTGGGACAAGTACGCCCAGATCCGCGCCGACAGCTTCCGCAACGACGGCGACGGCCACGAGGCCACGGAGTTCTACGGGAAGCACCGCAAGGAGATGGACGCGGGCGCGGTGATCGCCTGGCCCGAGCGCCACAATGGCGACGAGCTATCGGCCATCCAGCACGCCATGAACCTGCGCCTCCAGGACGCGCGGGCGTTCTGGGCCGAGTACCAGAACCAGCCGCTGCCGCAGGAGGAAGGCGAGAGCGACCAGCTCAGCGTCGACGCCATCGCCGCCAAGACCAACGGCATGTCGCGTGGCGTGGTGCCCATCGGGGCCAGTCATCTGACGATGTTCATCGACGTGCAGGGCAAGCTGCTATTCCACGCCGTGGTCGCATGGGAGGACGATTTCACCGGCTACGTCGTCGATTATGGAACCTATCCTGACCAGCAGCGTCCGGTCTTCGCCCTGCGCGAGGTGCAGAAGACGCTCGCCCGCGTCGCGCCGGGCACCGGGCTGGAAGGCTCGATCTACGCCGGGCTGGAGAAGCTGACCGACGCGTACCTCGCCAAACGCTGGCGGCGCGACGACGGGGCCGAGATGCGGATCGAGCGCTGCCTGATCGACGCCAACTGGGGACAGTCCACGGACGTGGTCTACCAGTTCTGCCGCCAGAGCGCCCACGCCGGTCTGATCATGCCGAGCCACGGGCGCTACGTCGGCGCGTCGAGCGTCCCCTTCAGCGAGTACAAGCGCAAGAAGGGCGAGCGGATCGGGCTGCACTGGCGCGTGCCCACCGTCCAGGGCCGACGGCAGGTGCGCCACGTCGTGATCGACACGAACTACTGGAAGAGCTTTGTCCACGCCCGGCTGGCCGTGGCGATGGGCGATCCCGGCAGCCTCTCGCTCTTCGGGCGCAAGCCCGGCGAACACCAGCTCCTGGCCGAGCATCTCACCGCCGAGTATCGCGTGAGGACCGAGGCGCGGGGCCGCGTGGTGGACGAGTGGAAGATTCGCGCGGGCGGGCCGGACAACCACTGGCTCGACTGCCTCGTCGGCTGCGCAGTGGCGGCGTCGATCCAGGGCGCGGTGTTGCCGGGGACCGATGCCAAGGCCGCGCCCGCCCGTGCGCCGATCAGGCTATCCGAGCTTCAGAAAGGGAGGCGGTGATGGGCACGCCTAATGACAACGGAAAACCTGCATCCAAGCGGGGTCTACTGTGCCCCGACTGCGGATGCGCCCATTTCCGGGTGCTCTACACCCGCCGCGCCTGGGGCGGCCGCTTGCTGCGTCGGCGGGAATGCCGCCACTGCGGTCGGCGCGTGACGACGTATGAGGCGGCATCCTCCTGAGTGGTGGTCACAAGCCGTACTTCTGCCGGAAATCCCCGATCCAGTCCGTATGCCGCCCTGAATCCGCGATGTACTTGGCCAGCGTCTGCATGCTCAACGAAGCAACCCGGCTTCGCAACCTGTCGGGAACGAACTGCATCACAAAGGGCATGATGCCGCCGGAATCGGAACCCGTGTCGCAGTGAAACACCGGACTGCGTTCATCGTGTAGCAAAACGAAGATGCCGCCATACTCGAGCGCGAAAAGAAGTTCCCGGAAGAACTGATAGTTCAACGCCAGGACGCATTGGCGTTCGCCCTTCATCAAATCGGCGAGCCCGTGCTTCTCGGCCAGCGTCCAGTATCTGCGACCGATGTGATGAAGGTAGCAGCCCGTCTTCGCGGGCAGCGGATTCTTTCCCGCGCAGTCGCCCATACCGAGCACGGTGCAACCTCCGAACTCGGCTTCCATCATCTTTGACTCGATGAATACGAACGGACGCCCGGATGCGTCGCGCAGGGCGATGTCGATGGACGTGGGTTGCCCCGAGTCCTCGTTGAAGACCTTGCGGTCCTCGAACTCGAACACCGCGTCTTCCAGTTGCTTCTCGCACGAGACCCCGACCGAACGAAGCGCGGCCAAGAGTGGCTCGTAGTCATGGCGCACGATGAGCGGCCCGACGAGATTGAACGCCATCGCCTGACTGCTCAGGCCGTGGTGCAGGTACTTGTGAAGCGGGAACGGCTTCCCTTCGCCCTCGCAGATCGCCTTGTGCCGCTTGATGTACTCCACCACGTCCGACAGGATCAGGTTGCTGGGCCAGTTTTCCCACTTGTCCAGGATGAAAGCATACTTCGGATCGCGCGGCAGGTCCTTGCCGTCAAACCACTGCCTGGCGGTCTCTCGCATCTTCCGCTGATAGGCGTAGTAGCGGGGGAAAGGCCATGTCTGCGCCAGTCTTCTGCTGCTCGGCGCTTGCTCCAAAGTCGTATTGGCTGTCACAGGCGTTCTCCTTCCGATGCGTCCGTGCCGCGTAGCACGGCGTTGATGTCAAACCCCACTGCTTGTAGAACCTGCAATGCCTTTCCGATCTGGCATGTCGGCTTGCCCTTCTCCAAATCGATGATGAAACGCAGGCCCGTGCCGCACGTCATGGCCAGTTCCTTCTGCGTGACCCCGATTTGCCTGCGTCTTGCGCGGATCGTCTCTCCGAGTTGTTCTATCGTGAGGATTCTCATTGTTCCCGAGCGGTAATATCTCACGGGTAGATGCCGCAGTGCAAACGAAACCTTCCCGCTCGGCAATACTGCTGGCGCAATTTTCCTGTCCGTCGCATGTTCTGGCGCGATATTCACGGCTCTGGCGCGTTTTTCTTACCCGCATGTTCTACCCGTAGAACCTCCCGCAGAAATCTTCTCTCGCGCCCCGCCACTTCGCGTTTTCGCCGGGTAAGTAACCCGTAGACGGCCGATGGTCGGCCGCCGACGGGAGAACACCGTGGCCGAAAACCTCGATACCAAGATCCGCGACAACGCCGCCGGTCCGAAGAAGGCGACCGGCGATTCTGGCAGCGTCGAACAGCACTCGCTGACCGACCAGATCGCGGCCGACAAGTATCTCGCCTCCAAGAAAGCGGCCCGGTCCCGAGGACTGGGCATTCGCATGACGAAACTCGTGCCCCCGGGGAGCGCATGATGGTACAGGCCGTCGAGTCCACACCGAAGACGCCGGTCCGTCTGGGCGGGTTCCAGAAACCCGCCCTGCGACGTGCGGACGTTCGCGCCCTGGCGCGGCGGCGTGTCCGGGCCGGGTTCGACTCGGCCGAGACCACCGACAACAACCGTCGCCACTGGGCGCGGGCTGACGCGCTCTCCGCCGACGCAGCCGCCAGCCCCGAAGTGCGGCGCACGCTGCGTAACCGTGCCCGGTACGAGGTCGCGAACAACTCCTACGCCAGAGGCATCGTGCTTACGCTGGCCAACGACACAGTCGGCACCGGTCCCCGGCTGCAGATGCTTTCAGAAGATTCGATCCTGAACCGCACCGTCGAGACCGAGTTCCATTCGTGGGCGCAGGTCATTGGGCTCGCGCAGAAGTTGCGCACCATGCGCATGGCCCGCTCGCAGGACGGCGAGTCGTTCGCGGTGCTGGCCTTCAATCCCTTCGTCGAGCACGACGTTCAACTCGACATGCTGCTCGTCGAGGCCGACCAGGTCGCCAGCCCGTGGCGTCATCTCTTGGACGAGAACGAGGTGGATGGGCTGATCCTGGACGAGTACGGGAACCCCATCGCTTACCGGGTGATGAAGAACCATCCCGGTGGCTCGTATCGGATGGTCTTCGACGAGTTCACGACCGTTCCGGCCCCGGCCATGATCCACGTCTTCCGGCAGGACCGGCCCGGCCAGCATCGCGGCATCCCCGAGATCACTCCCGCGTTGCCGCTCTTCGCCCAACTCCGGCGCTTTACGCTGGCCGTGCTCTCGGCGGCTGAGGCGGCTGCCGACTTCGCGGGCATCCTCTACACCGACGCCCCGGCCAACGGCGAGGCGGATGCCGTCGAGCCGATGG
>Ga0208196_1004647_pt1 | contig 10510 bp, 10 predicted proteins | sample AD_JPNNA7_MetaG_FD_184443 | JGI IMG/M metagenome (GOLD analysis project Ga0208196, IMG submission 184443) | Active sludge microbial communities of municipal wastewater-treating anaerobic digesters from Japan - AD_JPNNA7_MetaG (SPAdes) (version 2) | ecosystem: Engineered > Bioreactor > Anaerobic...
TCATAACCAGTGTTATCATGAATGCTGTTATAACCTGCGAGATCTGGGGCACCGATTCTTACATCACTTTCTAAACCGCAGGTTACCCCGGTATAATTTTGAGTTATCAGATTATATCCGGGATGACAACGACGGTCACCAAAAAGAGCTGGACTATTGATAATACAATATACCCCAGCCTGACCATTATTACTGATAACCCGTTGTGTGAAATAAAAACCTAAAAAAAGATGAGCATTAGCTTAAAAATCCTTAAATTATTGTATTATAAATAAATAATAAACAAGGAGATAAACTAATGCACAATCTTAAATCAAACTTCGATCGCATCAAACCAATTATCAAGGAATCACTTGCTAATTTCATCGATTCTAATGGAAATATCAATAAAATTGGTGCGAAACCTAAATTCAGTGATGTTGACCTTATCACATTATCGCTGGTCGCGGAAAGCCTTTCCATCAATAGTGAGAACCTCCTGTTTGCTAAACTGCGATCTGAATATCAAGAGAACTTTCCATCGCTGGTCGACCGTTCCCAATTTAATCGTCGTCGGAAACATCTCGCTAAATTCATTAATATTGTTCGAGAAACCCTAGTTCAAAAACTATTACCGGCTGAAGACACCTTTATCCTCGATTCAATGCCAGTTGAAATCTGCAAATTCACTCGTGCAAAGCGGATTAAAATCTGCAAAGAATCTATTGAAACAGCACCAGAATACGGTTATTGCGCGGCTCAAAACTCCCATTATTTCGGGTATAAATTCCATAGGGTTTGCAGCCTTAATGGGGTCATAACTAGTTTTGATCTCTCCAAAGCCAACCATGCGCTCCAATCAGAAGAATTATCGAAGACAACCGGCATTGTTTCGAAAAGTTCGTAAATGGATTGAAACCTTGTTTTCGCAGTTGGTAGATCAATTCGTGATTCGTGTAAATTATGCCAAAACCTTTGTTGGCTTGGCTACCAGGATTTTGTCGAAAGTGACTGCCTTCACTTTGCTACAGTTCCTGAATTCTATCAATAATAAACCCCTAAATCATATTAAACATGCCCTCGCTTAATTCCACACAACGGGTTTATAGAGAATACATAAGTATAATTTGTTCTGTCTATATTTTATCAATGTAATATTAAAGGGTTCCAGTTATAGTATGTACAACTATCGATAAATTTGATTTCACCGGTAGCGGCTTCGATGGTATACAAATCCCTGTGTAAGATTACATAATAGTCACCATCTATAAATAGTGTTCCGTACGCAATGTATTTACCATCTGGTGAAAACTTCGGATCTTCCCAGCTAAAACCGAATGTACCTCCAGGTTTATCATTAATACCAATCCTTAAAAGCCGGTGAGATATTCCGTTCTCCAAAATAGATAAATATTGATCATAAGTTGAATCTACAGATCCCTCTTTTCCTTCCATGAAACAGATTTTTAAGAAATCCGGTGACCACTTTGCCCTCGGATAACAATATTCTTCATTCCCCAATAAAACCACCTGAATTTCCTTTGTTTTCAGGTTACAAGATTTAATCATATTAATTCCATTAGAATCCCTACAACAAAATAAAAAAACCTCATCTCTGGGATTAAAATCCTGAATCAAATGAGTTCCTACCTGTTCTCCCTGATTATTTAAATCAACAACCAGTTCATTATATGAATTATCGATATTACTTTTATATATCTTGCCATTTTTTTCATATATAAAAGTATAACTGTCCGATAGGAAATAATCCGGGAAATAGTCAATTTTACGGTCATTAGTGCCATCAATATTAATTATATGACATTCTTCAGGATAAGAGATAATATGATATTTATAGATTAATTTCTTACTGTCAGGAGTCCAATAAGGAACAGTTGCAGAATAAATGCTTGAAGAAATAAATTCTATACATGTATCATTAAAGGTATCGTAGAGGTATAGATAATTTTTCAAATGATCAAAAGCAATATACCTACCATCAGGTGACCATGTGGGATTATAATCGACGCCACTCACTTTATCTGTGATGTTATAGTAACCTGTACCTTTATTATTATTCAGGCAAATATCCCATTCTTTATTATAACAGAACGCAAATTGCATGATAAATAATTCGACCTGAAAATTGATGATAGTATCCGATGCAAAATGACAATCATTAAATTGGGTAGAAGAGATTCTAGGCTTTGTCTCAGCTTTATTATTTATCACAACATTATAGGATACTGTTGAAACTGCTTCATCAATCTTCTTTTGGAAGAAATAAGTATTAAAACGTGCGGCATTAAATGATGAAAATGCACCAAATTGGTCATATATACCAAAAACCATTTTACCTACCCTAATTTCATTGCCTGCCTGAAATTTGTAGATATAAACTCCGGTAGATACCTTTTGGCCAAGTTCATTCTTACCATCCCATATAACACTATATACTCCGGGTGATTTGTTATCTGAGATAAACTTCCGGACTTCCCTTCCCAGTAAGTCGTAGATAGTAATTTCTACATCGGATTTGATATTGAGTTTATACTGGATAGAAGTTGATGCTGAAAAAGGATTGGGGTAATTCTGAGCTAATTCAATGTTGGAAGGCAGATTATAATCTAAATGATCAATACCGGTCTTCACTGTCAATCGGTAGTATCCGGAGTCATCGGTGATGGCAGAATATTTTTGAGTAGTGTCGTTCTGATTAATAAAAGTTACCGAAGCGTATCTGACCGGTGTTTGGTCTTTTACAGAGATTTTTCCTTGAATATTGAAAGTCTGAGCTAAGAGGATAGGTGTTGTTGAAAATAGTAAAATAAACGCATATCGAAATATCCAATTTCTTAGTAAATCTCTAATAGATTCTGAATTTTTAAAAAGTAACATATTGACGCCGAGCATTTCCTTTATGACTTCAAATAACCCTGAAATTTAATCTCCTCATTGCTTATCCAATCATCATATTCTCTAAACATTTCATTGTTTCGAAAGTAATTTATCAGGTAAAAAGCCATTTGTCAAATATTATTAATATTCTTTAGTCATGGATAGTTGTTCGCTTAAAAAACAGTTGTTTTCTCGTAAGAGGTAAACCAGGCAACTGATTGGCTGACTGAATAATTAAATCCTCCCGAAGTACAGAAACCCTCGGGAGGGCTCTGGTATTATCGCATAAAGACCATCTTTTTAGTCGCATTGAATCCAGAAGTTGTTTTCAGGGAATAGAGATATATCCCACTGGGCACTAATTAACTATAGCTATCTCTGCCATCCCAGATGACTTTTTGTATTCCAGCTGGCTGGCTCTCATCAATCAATCTTATTACTTCACGTCCCAGAATATCATAAATCGTCAACATCACGTGTGATTCTTGCGGCAAGTCATAAGCAATCGTAGTCAAAGGATTAAAGGGATTGGGGTAATTCTGAGCCAATTCAATATTAGAAGGCAACTTGTAATCAAAATGATCGATCCCGGACGGCACGGTCAATCAATAATAACCACAGGTATCGGTGATGGCAGAATATTTTTGGGTAGTGTCGTTCTGATTAATGAAAGTCACTGAAGCATATTTAACAGGCAAGAGATTGGTAGTTATTACTGAGCCCTCGACAGTTATAGGTTGCGTAAAGGAGATTTTAAAGGTTAAAATAATTAAATAGAAACAAGTTACTATAAACCGAGATAGCCAGTCTCTTCGTGATTTTTGCAGTTTTCGCGCGATAGTCACGCATTCGATTTCGGTCATAACGCTCTGTTCCCAACCTTCATTTCTGTCGGTTTTCATGGCTTACTTTCCAATATAACCTAGCGCATCCCTACAATATTCGGACTATCTAATGGGAGTGCCTCTTAGATAAACGTTTCCTAAACGCCTGTAAAAAGTCTTGAAATTTAATTCCCTTATATATGACTCCCTGTCATTTTAAACACTTCATAATTCTAAAACTAAATTAATAAGCAATAAGTTATCCGTCAAGTCCTTATTCATAAAACAACTCAATGCTCCCCGTACGTACTGCTTGTTTTGTAAGAACCGAATAAATATTATAAATTTTGGTCGCTTTTTGCCACCCTAGCTCAGCTGGTAGAGCAGACGATTCGTAATCGTCAGGTCAACGGTTCGATCCCGTTGGGTGGCTCAAAATATTTTCTTACAGTTTGAAAATTTTTTCAGTTGGCTATTTTTGGATAGTCTTCCCCGCACCACCGCCAACAGTTGTACCTCAGACATTAAATATTAGTTCAATTCAATAATGAAGTTTACACAACCAGATGGATTAATTCTGGCAGAATGGCATAATGGCAGGGCGGAAAGCCGACAATTTCACCATCGGCTTCAATGGGAATATGCTGCCCGGGAGCGTCAAAACTCAGGTTTTGTACCCGACAATACTCAGATTGCGGAGTTTTCAAGATGGTTCCAGAGTAAAGTAAAGGAATCATTCGAAAAGTATGAACGGCATCCATTGCGGCAATCGTAGCAACGTGTAAGAAATGATCATTATAACTAGTTGGCACACCGTAGTTCATACCGCCGCCGAAATAGGGCGATTTGAAAACAGTGATGTTTTTGATTTTTTGGATGGTAAAGGGCTGATTTTCATAGGAGATTCGGCTGTCTATATTTTCGAATTGGATAATGGTCTTAATCCCGGCACTGACCGCCGCCAGATCAATATTAATTCTCTTCAGCAAATTCATCGTTGGGCGTTTCTGGTTGAATTTTTCAATGGAACGACTTATTACTCCAATGCTAGAATTAGCCAAAAAATAGCGCACAACCTTTTCAGCCCGTGCGTTCAGACATTCAAGTTTGCCCACATCAACCGAATAATCCTTGCCATCGGCGATCCGTTGTAGAAGTGTTTGGGGATTGGGAAACATTTTAGCCACATCGCAACTACTGCCAGCCGTGAGATAAACCAAACGCAAGTCGGGATTCACCGGACGGTCTTTTACAATTATGCCGTTGAGAGCTTCGTTCAAAGTACCGTCGCCACCGAAAACGATGATCCGGTCGGCTCCTTTGGCAAGACGTTCGCGGGCTAAAACCGTCGCATGCCCGTGATATTCCGTGATATGAAAATCTATACTGAACCCAGCCTGGGTTGCGATTTTCAAGAAATCCAGCCAGCGCCGACGGGCTTTCCCACCGCAGGCTTGTAGGTTACAAATGATGGAAATGCTTTTTTTCTTTTTCAATGTAATGACAGATCCTCCCAGATTTGACCTTGACGCAGACCGGAAATTAGCAAGCGGGTTTCGTCGTCTTTTTTATCCGAAGCGATGTAACAATTCAGATGAATTTTCAGATGCGGTAATCCGGATAACAAAGCCGCGAGAGGTGAATTTTGTTGAAAACCGATCCGAAAGAGGCGATACTTACGCTTTTTTTCATTAATTAAATATCGGATTAAATCGCGTGCGGCTGAGGTATGTTCTTTCTCGTAAACGATATGCCGGATCTGTAGTTCAATTAACGGTTCACCCGCCTGCGGAAATATTTTTAAAGGTTTCGATAAGCCAGCTAGCGTTTTTAGCCAGCCATCATATTTTTCGACAATTGTTCTCTTGAAACTGGATTGATCCCACCAAGTCAGTGCCGCAACCGGGCGACCATTTTTTGTGGCAATCAGTATGTTTTCCGAACTAAAATTCGGCTGGTTCAATAAAGCGGAAAGGCGTTTCGGTGTCCATTCGAATGTCAAAGAGTAATTTCGAAAAAAATCAGTGAACAATCGTGTCAGATGATCGAGGTCGCTTTCACGGAACGATCGAATTTGGTAGCCACCAGTAACTTGCGGTCGAAAAAGTGGAAAAATGTAATTGATTACCAACCGATTAATTGGGTGAAAAGGCGGCATACCGACCCGACCAGCTAAAATGGGTGCCATCGCCTCATTGTCAGTCATCGTAATTACTATAGCCATTTCGACGGGAACCGCCCGTAAATAATTGGCTACGGCATTCATCAAGCGGAAGCTGGTCAAGCCTTTACGAGCGGCGGCGGCAACTTTTATTCCGCCGATATAACCAATGCGAGTCGGTTGTCCGGTAAGCAAAACCTCGCGCAAACAACAACCGATCGCACCTACGATAAATCCATCCTGTTCAGCTACAAATACTCGGGCGTCGTCGCCTTGTAAATTTGCCAGTAGAAAATAGTCCGGCGCTCGGTCAACATTGATGATTAGGTGACTTTCCATCGGTGACTCGCGCGCAAGCGCGAGCAAGCTTTGATTGTCTTCATTAGTTGCTAGGCGTATCTTCATTCAGGCTTGAATTAACAAAAATTTTTCTTATTTGGAAAGCATAAAATCGCGGTGGGTTGCAAAGTATCAGGACATTGTATCCACCTTCTACAGATAAACAGGATTAGTGTAGAACAGTTACTTGAAATTCAAAGGCTTGTTGAGCGTAGCGAAACAAGCCTTTGAGAGCTTTTTTTAAAGGGCTTTCTCGCGTATTTTAGCGAGTCTAAAATATCACATCGATCAAATAGAGAGAAAGCCCATGATTGAAATTAACTATTATGAAACCTATTGGGAAATGAAAAATTGTTATGACACTCGCTTTAAGATAGTCCGTTATGCTCAGAATAACAACGTGAGCATGGCAGCCGTTCAATTTGGTACCACCCGCAAGACGGTTAGAAAATGGTTGAGCCGCTATCTGAAAGAAGGAACCGTCGGCCTGATAGATCGTAATCGGCGCCCAAACCAGAGTCCTTATAAGATCGACGCTCAGGAAGAAGAACGCATTCTGGCAATCCGTCGTCGTCAACTTTATCTGGGTCCGATCAGGATTAAAGCCGAGCATGGCATTCACTCCAGCCCAGCTACCATTCATCGGATCATAAAAAACGCTGGCTTGATCCGTCCCCGTAAGCACAAAACCCAGGTCAAACGTGACTTAAGAATCGTGAAGGCCCAAATAAAAGTCTTTGAGAAGATTCAGATTGACCTGAAAGAACTATGCGACATTCCGCACTATTATCCCTATCTATGGCAAAATTACCCCAAATACCAGATCACAGCCCGGGAGGTTCGCGCTGGGCTAATTTATATAGGATATGCTTACGAGAAAACAACTACCAATGTAGCCATCTTTACCTACCTGCTAGGCTGTCATTTGCTTAGTTGTGGTGTTGACTTAAATCAAACAGTCTGGCAGAGTGATAACGGCTCAGAGTTTATTGGCCCCTGGAACCAGAAACATAAACTAACTCTCTACCAACTAATTGTTCAGCAAATGAATCCAGAATCTATCCAAATCCCGGTCGGTCGTAAAACTTATAACAGAGATGTCGAAGCCGCTCACCGCCTAATTGAAGACGAGTTCTATGATATGGTATAGTGAGTCCTTCGAACTATGGAAGATTATCATAATCCCCGTGAACTGCTCTGTAAAGCTTTTACATATAGTGTTTATTTCAACTATAAACGTAAATTCCGCTATTAAAATATGAAAACACCCATCGAAATTCTAAACGACCTGAATCCACCTAATATCAATCCTAACCACATCGGTATTTTTCCGCCTGTCATTACCGATTATCATCTCAACGCTGTTGCAAAAAGTGGATACCATGTCCCTAGATCAGACAGAAAAAAACAAAAAAGCATTGACTTTATAAAAAGAATACCCTAACATTAGCCTGTTCTTTGTTTTGGTATGATTGTTGGATTCATCATTCTCTCCGTTTGATTAATCCATAAGTGAGTGGCTTGTTTTTTGGCATTGTTTGAAGTGTTTCATTTAGACTGCTTATATAAATTGGTACGACGATGTATCACTTGTCTATGAACGATGGCCGAGGACTGATATGTGCTTCAGCTCAAAGACACAGTTCTTGTTTATTTTTGTATATGGAAATCTTTCTTTGCTATTATTGTGTTAAGGATTAAATGGCATTTATTCCTAAACATAGAGTCACTAACATTACTTTTTATCCGTATTCTTAAGTTTTAATATGAATCAAAATTTACATTTTTATATTCTTGTATTTCTATTCTCGTTTTTTTGTATTAATTGTGAAAAAGAGAAATGTCTTAACTGTCCGGAAGACCTTGAACCGGGAAGACGGGATTATATATGGACTGTCGATACTCTCAAAGCAAATCCGTGGGATTTATTTTATTTATTCAGTTTATGGGGTAGTAGCCCGACAGATATATGGGCCACCGGTTCAGGTGGAGCTTCTGATGTAACTTTATGGCATTATGATGGAGTAAGTTGGACACGTGATCTTTCATGTCTCTCGAGCAATATGATGTGTGTTTTTGGTTTTGCGCAGAACGATGTATGGGCTTGTGATGCGCCAGGAGGAGGAGTTTATCATTATAATGGAACGCAGTGGACCAATGTATATAAATATAAGGATACAGGCACTTTACTTGGCTTAAATAATATTTGGGGAGATGCACCAAATAATATCTATGCGGTTGGGGCAATTGATTTTCTAAATGGTGATTACAAAGGGGTCATTCTGCATTTTAATGGAAGCTCGTGGAGTTACCTTTCTATTCCAGAGTATCGCGTAGGATTTACGTCTATTAAACGTGGTATGCTTGAGTCTGATAAGTATTATCTTTCAGCGGTGTGCTTTGAAAGCACTGGGGATACAAATAAGATATTTGAACTTGATGATACTGTACTAAAAGAAATTTACAGTGGCCAGGATAGAACAAGCATAAACGAAATGGCTGGTAGAATTTATCATTGTATAGATAAGAAAATATACAAGTACCATGATAATCTGTTGACTATTTGGAAAGATTTCAGTAGCACCAAACATCTTGGCAGAATATGGGGAAGGAGTGAACTGGATTTCTTTACAGTTTCGACGGATGGTCTAACTCACTATGATGGGACAGATTTAGTAACTCTTTTTCCTACAAAATCGTTCATTAATAATATCGCAGTATTTGAAAAAGATATATTTGTACTGTGTGACAACAAAATCATAATTCATGGAAAGCTAAAATAAAATAGGGAACTCGTTTGACAAAGAAAGACAAATCAAATAAATGTGTAATTGCTTTTTGGCATTGTTTGACTAAGTGTTGCGTTTTGAGTGTTAATATAAATTGGTACGACGATGTATCACTTGTGTATAAACGATGACTGAGGATTGATATGCGCTTCAGCCCAAAAACATATTTCTATTTGGAGATCTTTCTTTGTCTATTTTTATTATAAGATAGGTACTCTGGATTAAATGGCATTTATTCCAAAACATAGAGTCACTAACATTACTTATTCTCCATATCTTTAAGTTTTAGTATGAATAAAATGTCACATTTTTATATTTTTATATTACTAATCTTGTTTTCTTGTATTCATTGTGAAAAAGAGAAATGTCTTAACTGTCCGGAAGATCTTGAACCGGGAAGACGTGATTATATATGGACTGTCGATACTCTCAAAGCGAATCCGTGGGATTTATTTTATTTATTCAGTTTATGGGGTAGTAGCCCGACAGATATATGGGCTACCGGTTCAGGTGGAGCTTCTGATGTAACTTTATGGCATTATGATGGAGTAAGTTGGACACGTGATCTTTCATGTCTCTCGAGCAATATGATGTGTGTTTTTGGTTTTGCGCAGAACGATGTATGGGCTTGTGATGCGCCCGGAAGAGGAGTTTATCATTTTAATGGAACTCAATGGTCAGTAGCTTATACATACGAGGATGCAGGTTTAACAAGACTTGGTCTGGACGATATATGGGGAAATTCACCTGATAATATTTATGCAGTTGGAAGTATAGATTCGATTACTGGAGGGGGATATAAGTGTGTTATTATGCATTACGACGGAAGTACATGGAAATTTGTTCCTATTCCTGATTATAAGGTAGGATTAAATAGAATACGACGTGGAATTAAGGAAAGCAATAAATATTACATATCGGGCACTCGTTTTGAAAGTACAGGCGATACTGCTAAAGTATTCGAACTTGATGGCAATTCTCTGAAGGAAATTTATAGTGGAAAAAAGGGAATAAATGTAAGTGAAATTAATGGCAGACTATATTTTACACAGGCAGGGGGAAAACAAATACTGACATATACAAGTTCTGATTTTCAGGTATGGAAGGATTTTTCAAGTACAGATATTACCTTAGGGCTTCTTTGGGGGAGAAACGAGATGGACATATTTACTCAAGCATTTAAAGCTGGATTATATGGAGTTGGGCATTATAATGGAACTGACTGGGTCTTATTGTATCAAATGACCGAACCAATTTCTGATCTTCTGCTATTTGAGCAAGATCTTTTTATTCTTTATGACAATAGTGTAATTGTCCACGGAAAACTACCATAATGGAGGGAATACATTGACTAAAGAAAGACATAACAAATAACAATTACAATAGTGTCGTCAACGCTATTGTAATTCGTAGAAATATCTATCAAGGCTGGTCACCTTTTTTCGATTAGAATCGAATGTTTTTACTGTCTCTTTAATGCTTTTATTAAAAGGAGGAAATTATGAAAACGCCGCAGGAGG
>Ga0208196_1004648_pt1 | contig 10509 bp, 8 predicted proteins | sample AD_JPNNA7_MetaG_FD_184443 | JGI IMG/M metagenome (GOLD analysis project Ga0208196, IMG submission 184443) | Active sludge microbial communities of municipal wastewater-treating anaerobic digesters from Japan - AD_JPNNA7_MetaG (SPAdes) (version 2) | ecosystem: Engineered > Bioreactor > Anaerobic >...
TAATATGAGCAATACGGGTAAACCAAGTAACGCAAACGGCTATAAGGGCAAACAGTATTTACTGTAAATAACAGTAAGTTTACAGTAGGGGGCTCTTTAGGGCTAATAGGATAACGGGAACTCAGAGGGTAGGGGGGAAGCTCCACAAATGGCCAAAGGTCCTGAAATCGCCTAAAAAGAGGCTTTAAAACAAGGTGTATAAATTAACAAGAGAGACAAAGATATGAGAAACATAACAGACTGGATAAACGGGGAGCTATATCCCGTATTATTTAACCACATAGACCAGGCGCTCCCGGAGTTTGAGTTTAAGAGAAAGGGGAGGAACTGGATCAGTAGCAACGGCAGGAAGATAACAGGAGAGCAGGGGGAAAAGGGAAAGGTCTATATATGGGATCAGGCACCCGGAGTAATTAAAGATTTTACCAGGGGCAGCAAGTCTGTTATAGATCAGGTAATGGAGCAGAGGGGGCTCTCTTTTATTGACGCCCTGAAGCATTTAGCCACCATAGCCGGGCTATCCGTTCCGAGGGGAGATATGGACCAGGAGGCCTATAGCAAGTATAAGAGCCGGCAGGAGATCCTGGAGGCCTGTAGTGATTATTTTATATACTGTCTGGGGGAGTCCAAGGGTACCGGAGCCGTTGAGGTAAGGGAGTATTTACACACCAGGGGCTATATGGACGAGGATATAAAAGCTATGGGCCTGGGGTATATACCAAGCCAGGAGAAGCTCCTCAACAAATTAAAAGAGCTTAAGTATACAGAGAAACAGATAGCAGAGATAGGCATAAGCAGCGACACCAGAATAGGATCTACCCACCAGCTGGTTATACCCTACAGGGCAGGAGGCAGCCTAAAGGGTTTTAAATTCAGATCCACAGGGAGCGAGACACCCAAATATATAAACACCAGAGGCCTGGATAAGAACACCGCGTTTTTTAACCTCTCAGGAGTTAAGGGGGACAGAGATCTGGTTATAGTTGAGGGAGAACTGGACAGCCTACACGCCACCGCCAAGGGAATGGAGAACGTGGTAGCCCTGGCCGGCGAAATGAAATCCGAGCATCCCCTTGCCGAGGCGATTGTACAATACATGCAGCAGGACAACGTGACTCCCGCACTCCTGAACGGATTTGAAAGCATCCCCGGCAAAGGCATCGAGTTTTCCTTTGAAGGAAAAATTTTCCGGGCAGGGAACCTTGCGTTTGTCTTGCCGGAAAGTCCCCTGGCCGGTGAGGTTTCATTGGAATCAGACCATTCCGTTTCCGTTGAATCACCGGGCGACGGGCCTGATCCGGAAAATCCCCTGGCCGATGAGGTGCTCGATCGATCCATTATGAAGCTGGTCGCCGATTGGCAACAGGAAGGCAAAGGCGTGGTTTTCTTCGGAGACACCACTCAGATTCTTGCGGTTGCCGCACTGAAAGATCCCGTCAAAGAGACAACTTTCACCGCCCTTGAACAACTCGGCAAAATGAACATTCAAGTCCACATGCTTACCGGGGACTCGCACAAAACCGCAGCCTCCGTCGCTACTGAACTCGGCATAAAACACGTCCTTTCCGGCGTCCTGCCTCAGGAAAAGGAAGACTACATTCGCAAGCTGCAGGAGGAAGGCCGGTTTGTTGCCATGGTGGGCGACGGCATCAACGACTCCCAGGCGCTTGCCCGTGCCCACGTGAGTATTGCCATGGGGAAGGGAACGGATATTGCTATGGATGTGGCGCAGGTGACCCTCACGACTTCGGATCTGACGCTTCTTTCGGAAGCCATCAAACTTTCCAGGAGGACCGTTCGCATCATCCGCCAGAATTTATTCTGGGCATTTGTTTACAATACCCTGGGTATTCCTATTGCTGCCGGTGTCCTCTACCCCTTCACCGGCCTGCTCCTGAATCCCATGTGGGCCAGCGCCGCCATGGCCTTCAGCTCCATCTCCGTCGTCCTCAATAGCCTGAGACTGCGGCGATAAGGGTGGCTGCGGAGAGCGGCCGCGGGGAGCTGCTCATGCTGGCTGGCGCCAGCAGCGCAGGGGGTGCAACGCACACATTGTTCGTTTCGTTGATTATCAGGCAGTTAAGAAAATCGACCCCCGGGGGGTCGAAATTCGTAAGTCGTTGATCCTGAGGCAAACGAACAATGTGTGCGTTGCACCCCCTGCGCGCCTCTTCCTCTCCAGCCGCAAATCCGCTTCCTGCATCCCCACAACCCACCACACCCTATCGCAATTCTTCAGCTGCCAGCCCCAGCCGCAAATCCGCTGCTGCCGGCATCCCATCACCTTCTCAGCAACCGCATCACCCATCCCCACACCCGACGCAGTAATCCCCGCACCCGCTGCAGCCACCCTCGCACCCTACGCATGCGCAACGTTCGTGGGCTGTGGGCCGGCAACTCGGCAAGGGCTATCACATCTTCAATGGGCACCAACTCGGTGCTTCTAAGCGCGTCACCCCGCGTGACGAATTTCAATGGTCGAGCCCCCTGATGCCCTTCCACGATTTCAATCACGCGGTGCATCAAAAAGCCCTTGCCCCATCGGAAAAATATCACATCGCCCACCTTTATTTGCAGTAGATCAACGTGATGCAAAGCTACCATGTCACGGCCGTCCATCAGTCTTGGAAACATGCTATTGCCTCTCACCCGCAACTTTACGGATTTTCCTGCAGCTATCTGCTCCTCGATCAAAGGCAATACGTTTTCGTTTGGTAAAAACAGGACATTTTTTTGGTGTGAATTTTTATAATTTTTTTTCATTTTTTCAAATCCTGACTTATTGTTTCCGAAGACATTTTTGTAGATTAGCTGTACAGCTGATGGTTTAGGCAGGCACTCCAGCCGGTAAACCGGTATTGTTTTCAATATCCCGGAAATGATGGTGCAAATCTTTTCGTGCAAATTTTCGTCCTTCAGATAAGCCGGCGGAAACGATGGGTACAAAGCGGCAAAACCCTGCACAACATTCAATCGGGTAGCCCTGTTAAAGGGAGCCTGCTGCAACCGCACGATCGCTGCAACCGGGTAATTTTCATTGCGATAGACTTTCCCCTTCCCGCTCCACGGCGAGCCGTATATATATAAGGTATTCTCGTGATCATCATCGTGATTGTGATCGTGCTCTTGATCTTGCTCGTGCTCTTTGTCGAGCTTTAGATCCTGTCCACGCTCGTCCTGTCGTGGGGAATTGCAATCGCGCGCTTTCAGATCCTCTCTCTTATGCAATCTGAGCAGCGGGCTGTCATCGTTCAGCAGCCGGGTACCCGGAACGTTCTCCAGCCAAAGCCGCGTGTGGGTGCTCTTGCCCGTCCCCGATTCCCCCAGGAACAGAACTGCCTGATTTTCATGGATTATTACCGAGGAGTGTACGGCGGCAGTCAACTCGGGAATTCCTGCAAACCCCACTGCCATCCACAAAGCAAACCTCAAGTGGTTCGGGTCCGGGACCTTAATATGGTTTGTCGGCTTCTCGTATAGCGCACAGAAACAATTCATTACATGCCGGTCGGTTTCCATTTCCAATTTAATGGAAAGCTTCCCATCCGTGGTAAATATCAGGAATTTATACGAATTGTCCAGTTTACGCAGTTCACAAACTCCGGTTTCCATATCAAAAGTGGAAAGAATCCGTTCTTTGTTCTTTTGGGCCGCATCTTCAGAAGCTTCTTTCAGTGGAACAATATTAATAGTAAACAGCTTATTTTCGGGAGAATTCGTTGCCTCACATTCTTTATCCGTTTTGGACATTTTTTCGGACAAAAACGGAGCGAATCCCGGTAACTGCCAATTTTGACCATCAGGCAGTTTCCAGACAATTTCAATAAAATGCCCTGCTATTTCATACACATGAGATTGGTCCATTTCTAAATGCTCCATTCCGTTATATCTATGATCCGGTCGCATTGCTCCAACAGGCTGTCCCTGTGAGAGATAATTACCACAGTCATGTCCCGGTTCATGAATTCCCGCAAAAGTATTCCCGTAATCCCGGCCTCAGTCGCCGGATCCAGAGCCGAGGTGGGTTCGTCCATAAGCAAGATTTCCGCTTTTTTGAAGTGCGCCCTGGCAATCCCAACGCGCTGACGTTCACCGCCTGAGAGCCTTGCCCCGCCTTCACCGATGGGGGTTTGAATGCCCTTTGGAAGCGATGCCAGCCAGTCACCCAGCGAAGCCGTTTTCAGGGAATCCTCCAAACGCCCCAGGTCTTCCTCCAACTGCGTCTGGTCCCCTTTCAACTGCTGCTCATCCGCTAACCGCCTCTGTTCCTGGTCTTCCTCCGACTGCCCGCAGTCATTCTTTGGTCTCTTGCGATCATCTTTGATCGGCAATCGATCACCCTCACAATAAAGCGTAACATTCTGTGCCAAAGTTCCTTCCGTGATAAACACATCCTGCGAAACATACCCGATCCTGCGGTGCCATGCTTCCGTATTTTCCGGGCCGAGTGGGACGCCGTCAATCAAAATGCTTCCGGTTTGCGGGCGGTAAAGCCCCATCAGCAAATACATCAGCGTACTTTTTCCTTTTCCGGTAGGGCCCGAGATGCCTACCCGCTCGCCCTTCTGTATGCGGAACGACACATCCCGCAAAATCGGTTCCCCCGGGTCGAATCCAAAAGTCACATGCCTGAATTCAATAAATTTATGAAATGTCATGGGTTCTTCCGCACCAGTTGCAACTTCCGGAGCATTACCGGAAACCGCATCTGTCTCGGCTTTGAACAAAACTTCCAGGGTGTAGCCGGTGTTGCGCATGGTGCCGATCAGGGACAAGATGGAACGGACCGATGGGAGGAGTTTGAGAGATGCGGCTGCAAAGATGCCGATCAGGGGTAAAAATTGCCGGTCCCCGCCTCCAATGAAATAAAATCCGGCCACAAAGCCCACTATCATCAACATGATCGCAACCTCTATTGATTTGGATGACAGGCTTTTGAGACGTTCCACCCGAATCTTGCTCCGGCTCACATCCCATATACCGGTATCAAAGGACTTCTGCAGGTAAGGTAAAAACCGGTTTACCACAACATCGGCAAAACCGCGAAAGGTTTCGGAAGTGATCCGCCACAAGTCGCGTTTGGCACGGTTGTCCACCCGGCCGGCCTCCTGCATCTTTCCGGCGATTTTGTAATGATAAAACAGGACAATAGGTGTAAAAAGTATAATTTCCAGTAAGGCTATGTAAATGTTAACAAAGCACAAAGACACAAAAACCAGCAGGCATAGCAGGACATCGGCAATGAGCATGAGCGCCGAGGACAAATACCCGAATACAAATTGATAAGTAACGGCTAATATATTGTGAGACAGCGTAGTGTGTCCAGTTTCTTTTACGAATTGCAACCCGTTGGCAATGTACTTTTTATATAAATCGGAACTATATGTGGTATAAATTTTCAGTAAAGCGTGGTTCCGGTAATTGTTCATTTTGTGAAGCACAAAATTTTTTAAAATAATGAATGCAAACACAACAAACAGGACAATAAGGATAAATGTACCGTAATTCTCTACTCCAATGAAATCATAAAGCATCCGCAGGTACCTGTTCTCCTGCATTCCGCCGTTGTTCCGTATACCACCATCCTCCAGTACCAAAAGCAACACCGGCACAAGAACAGCCAGACCGGCCAGCTCCAGAATCGCCTGCAGGACTGTCGACAATATCAGAAATGTCTTTTTTATCCTGCTTATTGGTAAAGAGCGAAATACCTTAATCATATTTATTGTAAATCAACAAACTCATCCTGGTCACTGTGCCTTTTGGTCTTGTGCGGTTTGCTTCAACCATCCGATTTCCGGAAACAATGCCCGATCGCCCTCCAAAACCTGTTGCCGAAAGCATTCTTTTCCACCAGCTGGTACTTCCACCTAAATCGGAACAAACGCACCGCCCCGATGAACTTTCGCTTTGGCACCCACATATCTTCCAAACGCACTTTGTGTGAGCCCCCGGCCGGATTACGGATGATATCATCCAACACCCGCGCAGCCAATCTTTCTTCTTCTTTTGTGCGCTGCCTTGAGCGCTCAACTGCCTGATTGTCATTTCCCTGCACTTGGCCCACCAACTGCTTTTCTTCATTAGCCCGCTGCTCAATCTCATCCACTGCCTGATTGTCAATCCCATGGTTGTGCGTTCGTAATGCTTTGTCACCTTTTGACGACCCGGCTTTTATCTTCCTTGCCGGCATACCTAAATATATTTGCAACACATCCAGAAATGCCCGGTACAGTTTGTGCTGACTTTCCCGTTTGAATATTTTTTCGATCCGATCCAGGTCAACTTCTTGTGCATGAGCGGAATAAAAAATACCAAAATCGTATAAATGCCTTAAAACAAGTCCCGAGGCTAAAAAATGTGTGATGGTGTGCCTTGTCAAAAAGATCATCTGAAAATCCGGCGGTGGCACAACCACTGTAATGCCTCCCAGATCGAGCGATCCACACTTTTGCTCTTGCAATATTCGTATGAGCTCGCGCTCCAGATCTTTATCCACCCGGGTCGTGGTCACATTCAGAAAATTCTTGTGATTCTCAACCGGTATACCTTTATAATAAAACTTCGAATGCTTGGTCCCGTCATACTCAACAGCGATTCCCATTTTCCGCATCACCTCGTTCCCCTTCTCAAAATCACCAAACAAATAAATGTCCAGATCACCGCATTCCCGATGCTCCGGACGGGGATACATTTCAGCCAGGCCGAGTCCCTTGAGCACCATCACCCGCATCCCCGACTCGGCAAAAATCCCGGCAAGCTCTTTCAAAGCCTCGCGCTGCCGGAGATGCACCTCCTCTATGTTTTTGATGCTCAACGCCCAGCGGATTTTTGTTTCCCGAGACATACCTCGGCATAAACCACCATACTCTGCCTGCAATTCTTCCAGCGCATCCCATGCAATCGCCAACAGGCCCTGACGTGCAGCCATTTTGAACATCTGCGTCCACCCTTCCGTGGTGCAATCAGACAACAACCGGACAATATTTTTGTCCTGTTGCATAAGGTCTTGATCAATAGCATTTTTTGTCCCGATAGATGAATCGGGCCAGATTTCACATTGAATTAATTGGATAAGAATTTGGTAATCAGACGAAAGGAGCATTATCATCAAATTTCAATCAAACCGGCCTTCTGCAGAGATTCGCTCCACGATTTCGCATCACTCATTGCTTTTTCCTTTTTGAGACCGTACTTTTCCATTAACAAACCTGCTACGGTCTCAATCGTGAACTCCTTCCCCTCCAATGCATTCCAAAGCATCTCCGCCGTGCTGTTCAGCACTATGACTTTGCTGAGATCCAACCCGTCCGGATTTTGAACTACTACCATCTTCTCACCCGCTACATCCTTAAGTTTGTATTTAGGATTCAGTTTCATATTATAAAGATAGCAAAAAAAGAAAAGGTGCAACGCACACATTGTTCGTTTGGCTCATTATCAAGCACTTATCAATTTCGTACCCCCGGGGTCGTTTTTGCTAACTCTCTGAATATCAGCCAAACGAACAATGTGTGCGTTGCACCCCAGTTTTCCAGCCCCGCCCATCAGTTTTATTTGCCGGTAAAGTGAGAATTTTATACCTTTGAAATCCGCACAATTAAGTTGAAACCGTGAAGTTGAATTTTTTAAAATTGTAGCGAGATGCATAGCGGCGAACGGAAGAAGAGGCCGAGGGAGCAATCGGGATTTTTCCACATCATTCTCATTTCCAATTTTCAGAACCTTATTTTTAACGACCCTCTGGAGAGGTATCAATTCCTGAGGTATGTGGACAAATACGTCAAAAAGTACGGAGGCAAACTGTACGCTTTCTGCCTGATGAACACCCACATACACCTTTTCATCCGGACAGACCACCTCTCGGAAATGATGCAATGCATCCTACACGACTATTCACTTTGGTATAACAAACGGCACGGGCAAAAAGGCAGCATTTTAAGAAAGCCTTTCACAAGCTATCCGAAATTTTCACAACAAAGCCTGCTGGACACTGTATTGTACATCATTCGAAATCCTTACGTGGACGGCCTTTGCTCACATCCCCGGCATTATTTCTGGTCCTCGTATGCCTTCTATTTTGATGATAAGCCGAGACTGTCTGAATACGTCACCGTGGATCCTTCGATCATCCGCAATGCTTTTTCCTCCCGTGCCGAGTTATACCGAGTCGCCGCCATCAATCCAAAGCAAGAGGAGCGCCGGGCCTATGAGCAATTCCTGGAGCAAACCAACCGCACCCATCTGACCGATGACCAGGTCCTTCGTCATGCCAAATCGCTAGCCGGAAATCTTGACCTTTACAAGCTTCCTCAAAAAGATCTCAATCAGCTCATCATCCGGCTTCGCAAGCATCCCGGCGCCTCAATCCGGCAGATATCCTCCGTCTTGCATGTGAGCCAATATTATGTGCGTTGCACCCTTGATTCGCCTGCCTCATAATCAACTACTTACTGATTTCGACCCCCCAGGGGTGGTTTTTGCTAACCCTCTGAATATCAGTCAAACGAATAATGTGTGCGTTGCACCCTCTGCACCAAAAAAAGCACCTCCTTCCGGGGGTGCTTTTTCGTTCCTTTTCGATATCCTGAAAATGCTAGTGACGTCCAACTGCTACTGCTACTGATACCATTTCCAATGCCTCACTCACGCGCACTTACATTTCCAATGCCTCACTTACATTGCCATTGCGGCACTCACACTCAATTAAACAAAAAGCAACAAAACCAATACTACAAGAAATGTGACGCCTAGGGTCAGCATTATTTCGTTTCTTACAATTTTCTTCATTACTAAAAGAATGTTGGATTTTTAAAAACGCCGGCAAATGTAGAAAACATTTTGATTGAAGAAACCAATAAGAGAGGAAAAGAACATTTTACCGGACAAAACCACCTTTATTCTCAAAAATTAACTGCGTGACTGAAATTGGCAGCGCAACTGAAATTAATGCGACAGAAACTAGCAGCGCAACTGAAATTAATGCGACAGAAATTGACAGCGCAACTGAAATTAATGCGACTGAAATTAGCAGCGCAACCGAAATTAGCGTGACCGAATTAGCAGCGCAACCGGCAAAAAAAGGTCACAACGAATGGCTGTGACCTGAAAAAAAAACGTACACAAAATATAAATACGAAATTGGAGCTCAAATTTGTTCTATCACCAGCTCCAGCACCAGCAAGAGCAAGAGCAAGAGCAAGAGCACCAGCACCAGCACCAGCACCAACAGCACCCGCGCGTTCTCATATGCTTCGCTTTTTCTGCAGCTGGCAGTGGAGATCGACGGCCAGGATGGCCAGGACGGCCAGGATGGCCAGGACGGCCGGATGGGAGTCTTCTTCTGCCTGCTGAGCAGCTCTCATATGCTCCGCTTTTTCTGCAGCTGGCAGTGGAGTTCGACGGCCAGAAGGGAGTCTTCTTCTCCCTGTTTGGCAGCTTTCAGGTACCACTTCATAGCGGCTTCCTCGTCCTGTTGCACCCCAAACCCCTCTTTAAAGCAATAGCCCACGCGGCTCTCGGCATGCATGTTTCCCTGCTCGGCGGCTTTCATATACCAGAAAAATGCCTGCTCGTAGTCCTGTAGCACGCCCTGACCGTAAAAGAACCGGTCTCCCAGCTCGATCTGCGCATCGATATGTCCCTGCGAGGCGGACTTGCTGTACCAATGGAACGCCTTGCGGTAATTCTGTTCTGTGCCGAGGCCCCGGCGGTAGCAATCGCCCAGATTTTTCTGCGCCTCGGCATTGCCCTGCTCGGCAGCCTTGAGGAACCATTCAAAGGCCTGATGCGGGTCTTTTTGCACGCAACAGCCCAGCTCGAAGAAGAACCCCGCCTTTTTCTCGGACCGGACAAATCCGTGCTCCGCCGCTTTTTGAACCAGAAAACCGCCTGTTCGGCATCTCTTTGAATGCCGATGCCTTCGTCATAGCAAACGCCGAGGTTGTACTGGGCCTTTGGGTTGCCCTGCTTGGCCGCTTTCCTGCACCACTCAAAGGCTTCACGCATGTCTGCCTCGACACCCTCACCGCTGCCGTAGCAGCACCCGAGGTTGTTCTGTGCTTTGGAGCATCCTTTTTCCGCAGCACGGGTATACCACCCAATGGCCTTTTCGCAATCCTGTCCGATACCCAGCCCAAACTCGTAGCATATGCCTAACTGATTCTGCGCGTGTAAATTACCCATCTCTGCTGCTTGCGTGAAACACTCAAAGGCCTGGATAAAGAACTTTTTGGAATCCGCATCTTGTGCATTCCTGGCATCCAGTCCCTTGTCGTAATAATAAACACCCCGTAAAAAATGCTCTTCGGCTGTCTCGCTTACAGATTGTCGCGAATGGTGTTCTTCTGATTTCATAAACAAGAAAAATAGTACTGCAATATAAAAAAAAGTGACGTTTTTACAAAATAAAATAACACTTTTATATTACAGGTCCTGCCCGGCCACCTGACTGGACCCCTGCCCGGACCCCTGCCCGGCCACCTGCCGACCGGTGTTTTCAGATTGCCA
>Ga0208196_1004649_pt1 | contig 10506 bp, 6 predicted proteins | sample AD_JPNNA7_MetaG_FD_184443 | JGI IMG/M metagenome (GOLD analysis project Ga0208196, IMG submission 184443) | Active sludge microbial communities of municipal wastewater-treating anaerobic digesters from Japan - AD_JPNNA7_MetaG (SPAdes) (version 2) | ecosystem: Engineered > Bioreactor > Anaerobic >...
AGGTGATAATGGATTACCGGTAATTCAGCGTATTGAAGCCTGGCTTGGCGAAAAGGGGATAACTTTCAATAAGGAGACTATTACCGGTTCGATTTTGAATTTCTATGGGAAAGATTATACATTTTCGATACCAATTCTTTCGATGCTCATTATATGTGGTATAATTCCGCCATCATCAGCACAGAAGATTCCAAAACTGCCTTTTGAACTTGCACTTTTACCGCCCTCTTTTTATCGTTTCTTCAATCTGCATGTTGTCAGTTATGCGCTGCCCGCACTGATAGCAGTGGGTATTTATCAGTTTACATTACGCAAAAGGGGTGGTTTGCCTCATATATCCTTCAGGAAGTTGTTTGTTAAATCTGCTATTGATAAGTTAGACTCTCTTGTTCCTCCGAGTGGCGGTTTTCTGGAAGCCTCACCTCTTACGGGATTTGTTTCCATGTGTCTTATTGCCGCTGGCGTGACTGAAAATGTAACTATAAGTAAAGGAATTGAGTTTTTGCGAAACCAGCAACGTGAAGATGGCGGATGGCCTATCGACACCGATCTGTCAACATGGGTTACAACCCTTTCAATTAAGGCACTTGGGAGTGATATTTACGAGGTATTAAATGAAGATGAGATCAATATTTTAAGAAATCATTTACTCAGGCTTCAATTCAGGGAAAAGCATCCATTTAACGGAGCTAAACCCGGCGGCTGGGGGTGGACAAGCTATTCGGGTTCAGTACCTGATGCGGATGACACATCAGGCGCAATACTGGCTCTGCTTGAAATCTATTCTGGAAGCAAAGAAGAGATAACAGCTTTACAAAACGGATGCAGATGGCTGATAGATATCCAGAACAAAGACGGCGGGTTTCCAACCTTTTGTAAAGGATTCGGTAAGCTACCGTTCGACAGTAGCTGCGCCGATATTACCGGACATTCAATTTTAGCATTGTTAAAAACGGCTGAACAGCTTAATAGCAAGTTGTCGCCTGAATTATTGAAGAAAATAGACAAAAGTGTGTTAAGGGCAAAAGAGTATCTGGTAGAAAATCAAAGGGCAGACGGTTCATGGGTGCCATTATGGTTCGGTAATCAGTTGACTGACGACAAGACGAATCCTGTTTACGGTACTGCAAAAGTATGTACTTATCTTAGTGATTGTATAGCTTTCAAGCGACCTGAACCCGATTTTTTGCATGAGATAGCACAACTTATTACAAAAGCACAAGGTTTTCTGATTTCGCAACAGAATGGCGATGGAAGCTGGGGTGGGAGTAAAGGCATTCCAGGGTCAATAGAAGAAACATCACTTGCCTTAAGCGCTTTGACGCCCGGTCATGAAGAAATATGTACAAAGGGACTTCAATGGCTCGAAAGATGGGAAAAGCTTACTCCTGTACCTATAGGCCTCTATTTTGCAATGTTATGGTACGACGAATATCTTTACCCGTTAATCTTTTATACAGAGGCAATAAGAAGATATTTGACTTTGCAGTCAGTTTAAGGAAACAGGGTAAAGAAGAAAAATGTATGACTGTTATACATTATTTTCCTGAGTTTCTTCGGAAAAAGCAGTAGTTGTTTCTATATCCAGCTTAGTGATTTCATTTTCAAATATTGCTTTATCTTTTGGAGGATTGTAGAACATATTTCCGATCATCAGCAGAATTATGGTCATAAAGATTACAAGAGTGATTACTTCTTCGTTGACAAAGGGTATTCTTGATTCTTCAGGAATACTCATAAAAAGGAGGATTGTGATAAGTCCGCGTGGTGCAAAAAACACGAGAGTATTGCCTGATACTCTCAATACCTTATCAAAGAATAACCAGCGCAACATAAAAACAATAAGTACAATTGCAAGGCTTATGATTATGTTTTCCTTATTCAGTAATCCTTCTATTTTCACATAGAAACCAAACATGATGAAAAAAAATGATCTTACAAGGAAGGTAAGTTCTCCCAGTATTTTTTTAAAAGATTCAAGGTCATTTCTGAATTTTTCAAAATCAATGTAGCGATTGACAAAAGGTTTATTTTCAACAAACCGGTTATTAGCCATTACCACACCAAAAATCATTACCATCAGTAGAGATGGTAGATGAACTATTTCTCCAAGAACATACACGGCAATGACTGAGGTTAATATTATTACATAATTTACATGGTATTTGACTTTATGCATCAATAAGGCCAAACCTAAAGTAAGGATAATAGATATTATTACGGTAATAATTCCGCCAGACACGAAGTATTTTATTAAACCGTGAGCCACAGAACCTTCATTATATAGAATAAAATCGAATGCAAGGATGCCTATTATGTCGGAAAAGGAACTTTCGTAAATAATGAATTCCCTAAGATTTTGGGAAAGGTTTGTTGCTGACGGTATTGCCACTGCACTGCTTATGATTGCAAGAGGAATAACATTCAGTATTGAAACCCTAAGTGGTTGGTGCAATAATTTTACCAATACAAAAGCCATAAGTGAAACAAATAATGCAAACAGAACTATTGCTGAAGAGATGGCTTTTATGATGGTGAGTGTTTTTTCCTTTTCAAATTTAAGGTCGAGGCTGGCTTCCATTACAATAAGGATCAGCCCAAGTGTTCCCATTACGGGGAGAAAAGGTTTTAAATTGGGAATTTGTAGCCCTGTAGCATTGGCAATGATCTGGATTATTATGCCGAGTCCTATGAGCAGAATAACGCCAGGTATCCTTGTATATCTTCCGCTTATGTCGAATATATATGAAAGAAAAACTATCAGGCAGAGTGCAAGGATGATGTAATTTGTCATGCTGATTAAAATTAACCGTCAGGAGATATAATTAAACATACAAAATATAAATTCATTCAGCTTTGATGGTATTTTAATAGTAAATTTCTTAGAAAATATTCTCATAACAACATAAAGATTTCAATAGGCTATTTCCAGTATTTTACTGAAGCTTTTTTCCGATATAATTATATCCGCCACAAGGTTAAGGTAATTATTTCCTGAGCAAAATGATACCCCTACTCCGCTGTGGCGTACAAGACATATATCATTTTCACTGTCGCCTACTGAAATAATATTTTTTATATCAATTGAATATTCTTTTGCAAGATGTAAAAGAACATTCGATTTGCAAATATCGTGATGGCAAATACTCTCCTTAGTTCTGAAAAAATAAGAAGGCACTTTTACCTCTCCTGTTGCAACACTTTTGGAAAATTCAAGTTCGTTTGCAATACTGAAATCCATATCGAGCTTATTCTTTATATGATTTGTAACTACATCATAGCTGTCGCTGATTATTCCACAGATATAACCACGGCTTTTAAGTTGGCTTATTACAGTTGCAGCATCGCTAACAATATTTATACTATCGGCGACTTTAAGTATTTCATCAATTGATTTTCCTTTCATCAATTTTGCAATAAGTTTTGTTCTTGTATAGGGATTGCCGTTTTCTATCACAATGTTGATGAGTTCGTCAGTGAAATTGAATTCACTTGCCGCTGTTGTTATAAAACTTCCTTCAAGAATAGTATTGTCCATATCAAAAATTATCATTTTTTTCAGACCTTTAAGGCTTTCCCTTATTGCATATTCCATTTGTGTACGAATTACACTTATATTTTCAAGTGTTTCGAGGTTATTCAATTCAATTCCTTTTGCTCTCTTTAAAATTGCTCTTGAAACTTCTCTGGCCATTTTTCCAAGCTGCTCCCATGTTTGCATTCGATTTTCTATATATCCGATATTTACTTCGACTATTCTTGCACCGAGTGCATACATATCGAGTAGCAGACCTATATCCACGCCGTAATCATTTTCAAAATCAATTTTTTTGAGAAAGCTTTTTTTTGCGGCAATCATACCGCTTAAAGGTTGTGAGAAATGAGCTACCTGGGGGAAAAGAAAGCTTAACAGGGGTTTTGCAACCAGTTCGGTTACTCTTCCGGCCTGACGTGAGAAGCATGCTTTGACAAAATCTGCTTCATCTCTGATAATTGGTCCGGCAAGGATGTCAATGGTATTTTCAGGGTAAGTCAGGATATCTGCATCGAGATAAACTATTATTTCATTTTGTGCCAGAAGCATACCCTCTCTCATTGACGTACCTTTGCCGAGTTTTGTGCTGGTATAAACTCTGGTTTTACCAGCCTTTGCTTCACGGATAGTTTCATCAAGCGATTTGTCGTCTATAACAAGAATCTCACTTACGAGTGATGATTTTCCCGCCAGTTCGATAACCTGCCGGATTGTCTTCTCTTCATTAAGAGCAGGAATTATTACTGAAATCATAATTTTATTTATCGTTGAATAATTTAATATTGAAAATTTCTTATAAAGACATTATTCCGCTGGTGCATCTTTGTTTGGAGTAGGTATAATATTTTAGCATGATGTTATAATTTATATTCAAAAGCCCTGGCACTCTCTAATGTCAGGGCTTCCAAACAAAGTAAAAAGGCCAGAAAAATTATTTAAAAGAAAAATCTTTAAAATAACTCATGTGTTTATTCAAGATGCAATTAATTTATTTATTATTAAAGTAAAATTAAAAACTAATTAAAATAATATTAAAATTATAGTTTATTCTTAAAAATATTTAGTCAATTATCTATCAGATTAATGCTTTGTTCTAATTTTTATAATATTATTTATTTTTTGGAGCTACAGGAAGAATAATTGTAACAGTAGTTCCTTTACCTGGTATAGAAGAAATTTTAAGAGTTCCTTTATGGGCTTTTATAATCTGGTTAGTAAGGGGCAGACCTATACCATGTCCGGAAGCAAACTTAACATTGCTTCCTCTGAAAAATGGTTCGTAAATTTTATTCAATTCATCCTGGGGTATGCCTATACCATTATCTTCGAATGTAAGGGCTATTGATTCATTCGAGGAATTAAGAGAGATATAGACTCTTTTGTCGCCGGAATATTTGCATGCATTGTCAATGACATTTACAAATGCAGTTTTAAGGAGTGATTCATCGCCTGCAACTGCCATCTGTTCGATTTCCGTAACGGTTTCGTCAAGATTTATATTTATAATATAGTCGTTATGTAATTTTTTCATTTCATCCTGAACCTGCCATAGGATTTCGTCTATTCTAACTTTTGCATTTAAATCGGCAGGGTTTATCGATGAGGTACGAGCTATAAGCAGAAGTCTGTTAGCAAGTTCCGACAGGGATTTAATATCTTCGAGTATTGAAGCAAGGGCTTTTTTATATTCTTCGGTCGAGCGGTCCTTCATAAGGAGTACCTCTATCTGTCCGTTAAGTGAGGTAAGAGGCGTTCGGAGTTCATGCGATGCATTGGCAATAAAGCTTTTCTGGACCATGAATGAAGTTTCAATCCGTTCGAGCATTTTATTAAATGTTTTTGCAAGCCGGGCGAGTTCGTCTGTGCCGTTGCCTTCATTAAGTCTAAGGTTAAGGCTGGTTATGGATATTTCTTCGACCCGTTTCACCACATCCGATATAGGTTTAAGTGCTCTATGGGAATAGAACCAGCCTGCAATGAAAAAAACCAGAAGGCTTATAAGGCATACAGCGATAAGTGTTATCCTGAGATTTTTAAGCCGGAGCATTCTTGTTGTGTCTATTGCTGCAGCTAATACGGCAAACCTGTTAGTACTTTCGGCATAAAGAAGCCCTACTACCTCAAACGGATCCTGACGGTATGTAATTCGTCCCAGAGTCCATAGTCTTTCAAGGACATCTTCGGTGATTTTTATTTCACCCTCTTCATCGGAAGTATATAAAGTATCCTTATCATAATTGAGAATTATGATTTTTTCATTAGGAAGATTTGCCGGATTATCTTTTTCGATCCGTTTTAGCAAGTCTGCATTAATTTCTTCCACCTCGAGTAAAAGTTTAGCAGTATTTCGGGCCTTATTCTCAAGGCGATTGTAGAAATCCTCACGGAGATAATTTTCCGATAAATAATAAATTGCTACAGAAGCGGTTATCATTATTATACCGCCAATGAGAAGAAATTGTAATGTCAGACGTGTCCTGATCTGCATGCTTTATTTTGTTTCGTCAAAAACATAACCGAGGCCGACTCTTGTGTGGATAAGTTTATTCTCAAATCCCTTATCAATCTTTTTCCGAAGGAAATTAACATATACGTCAACAACATTAGTGTTGAATGAATAATTCGATGCCCATACTTTTGCCGCAATATCGTTACGCGAAAGAACTCTTCCACGGTTTCGCATAAAGTATTCGAGGAGCATGAACTCTTTGGCCGTTAGTTCTATATCTTTACCGCCCCTTCTTGCCTTTTTCTTGTCAAGATCAAGTTCGAGGTCAGAAAAGATAAGTTTTCCTGTAGTCTCATAATCGTCCGACTGTCTTTTCAGCAGAGCTTTAACTCTGGCAAGTAACTCCTTGAATTCGAAAGGCTTAACTAAATAGTCGTCAGCACCTGCTTCAAATCCCGACAATTTGTCATCAGTTGTTCCAAGTGCAGTAAGCATAAGTACTGGAATATGAGGGTTTATCGATTTAAACTTACGACATAATTCGAGGCCGTTCATTCCTGGTAAGATTATATCAATTATAATCAAGTTATATTCGTATTGTTCAGCAAGTTTAAGGGCTATCTCCCCATCATAAGCTATATCGGCTTCATAGCTATTTTCTTCCAATCCTCTTTTCAGGAAAGATGCAACTTTCTGCTCATCTTCAACTATAAGTATTCTCATTTATAATTATTTTCTAAAAAGCTTTTGTATATTGTATAATTTATTAAGTGCTTCTACAGGCGTGAGATTGTTAATATCTGTTCCCATTATTTCATCACGTATCTGACTTAGAACCGGGTCGTCGAGCTGAAAGAAGCTAAGCTGCAATCCTTCCCTTTTGTTTATTATATCGTCTATTGGTTTTCCGAGTCCCTGCTTATTTTGCGTATGTTCGAGCTCACTCAGAATTTCCGAAGCTCTTTTAATTATGCTGCCGGGCATTCCTGCCATGCGTGCCACATGAATGCCGAAGCTGTGCTCGCTTCCTCCTCTTTTAAGTTTCCTCAGGAAAATAACCTTGTTATCAAGTTCTTTTACAGATAAATTATAGTTTTTTACCCGTGGAAATGAATTTTCCATTTCATTTAGCTCGTGATAATGGGTTGCAAAGAGTGTTTTTGCTCTCATCCTGTTTTCGTGCAGATATTCCACAATTGCCCAGGCAATAGATATTCCATCATAAGTACTTGTTCCTCTTCCGATTTCATCGAGGATGACCAGACTTCGTTCTGATAGATTGTTAAGGATACTGGCAGTCTCATTCATCTCGACCATGAATGTCGATTCACCGAGGCTTATATTGTCGGATGCTCCCACTCTTGTAAATATTTTATCCACTATTCCGATATTGGCTTCACTTGCAGGAACATAGCAACCTGTCTGAGCCATGAGTACTATAAGAGCAGTCTGACGCAGGAGCGCCGATTTGCCCGACATGTTGGGGCCGGTAAGGATTATTATCTGCTGTTCTTCATCGTCAAGGAAAATATCATTTGGGATATATGACTCACCTGCCGATAATTGTTTTTCAATTACAGGATGACGGCCGTTTTTAATATCTATTCGTTTTGAGTCGTCGAGAACCGGACGTGTATAATTATTCTCGCAAGAAACGGTTGCAAATGACTGAAGGCAGTCGAGTTTTGCAGTTAAAGATGCATTTAATTGAATTACAGGTATATAGTCGTAAATCGAAAGTATAAGGTCGTTGAAAAGTTTTGTCTCGAGCTCGACTATTTTTTCTTCAGCTCCAAGAATCTTTTGTTCATATTCTTTAAGTTCTTCTGTAATATATCTTTCAGCGTTGACAAGCGTTTGTTTTCTTACCCATTCCGGAGGAACCTTATCCTTATGTGTATTCCTGACTTCGATATAATATCCGAAGATATTGTTGAATCCGACCTTAAGTGATGGAATTCCTGTTTTTTTGCTTTCTCTCTCCTGGAGCTCTGCAAGGTAGTCTTTTCCGCTGTAGAGCAATTTTCTTAGCTCGTCGAGTTCGGTGTTCACTCCCTGTGCTATGACATTCCCTCTGTTGATCTGAACAGGCGGGTCGTCATTAAGTTCCCTTGCTATACGGTCCGAAACCTGTTTACAGGGATTTATCTGACCTGCAAGCATTGCAAGCGGGGGCGAGCCGTATTTTTCGCATTTCTCTTTAAGGAGCGAAAGGGTCTCAAGCGCATATCTTAACTGTCCCATCTCTCGAGGGCTTATCCTGTTTACGGCGACTTTCGAAACAAGCCTTTCAAGATCCCCTATTCGTTTTAAACATGTTGTGATTTCTGTCTTCAGCTCACTGTCTGAAATAAGGTTGGTTACTATATCGAGCCTTTCATTAATTAGTTTGATGTCCTTCAGAGGGAGAGAAATCCATCTCTTCAGCAGGCGTCCTCCCATCGGAGAAATTGTTTTATCGAGCACATCTACAACTGTCTTTGCCCCTTCGAAGAGAGGCTGGAATAGTTCGAGGTTTCTGATTGTAAACTTATCGAGCCATACATATCTGTCGCCGTCGATTCTTGAGATGCCAGTTATATGACTTAATTGTGTGTGCTGAGTTATATCGAGGTAGTAAAGAATTGCACCTGCAGCAATTATTCCGTACTGAAGAGTCTCGATCCCGAAGCCTTTCAGTGATGTTGTTGCAAATTGTTTGATAAGTCTGTCGTAAGCAGCATCGGAAGTAAAAATCCAGTCATCGAGTTTGTAGGTATAGAATTTCTGGCTGAAATTCTCTTCGAAAATATCTTTCTTTCTCTTTTCGAATAGCACTTCTTTCGGAAGGAAGTTATTCAAAAGCTGATCGACATATTCGAAAGTGCCTTCCGAAGCCAGAAATTCGCCTGTCGAAATATCGAGGAAAGCCACGCCGGCCATTTTCTTGTCGACATGCACTGCAGCGAGAAAATTGTTTTCCTTATGCGAAAGCACGTTATCGTTAAGGCTGACGCCCGGAGTCACAAGTTCGGTGATGCCGCGTTTGACTATTTTTTTGGCAAGTTTCGGGTCTTCGAGCTGTTCGCATATTGCAACTCTTTGGCCTGCCCTTACGAGTCGGGGCAGGTAAATATCGAGTGCATGATAAGGGAACCCGGCAAGCTCGACAAAAGAAGCTGCTCCGTTGGCGCGCCGGGTTAAGGTTATGCCGAGTATTTCCGAGGCTTTGATTGCATCTTCCCCGAACGTCTCGTAAAAATCGCCTACTCTGAATAGCAGAAGGGCGTCGGGGTGTTTAGCCTTGACGCTGTAATATTGCTTCATGAGCGGCGTTTCGACATATTTCTGAGAATCATCCACCGGTTAACTTCATTTATAACAAAGATACAATCGGCAGACTATTTAACGAATATCTTTTTAAAAGAATGTTGATAATAATATATCATGTCAGGGATAAAAAACCTTTATAACCCTGAATAATAAGAGTAACGGGAAAGTTCAGAATTTCAAATAAAACTCCTTTGTTGCCTCGATGTATTCATTCGAAAAACCGGAACCTTCTCCGGAATATATGGTAAAGACGCTATATCTCAATGGTTTTTTATTTTTTTCAAATTGCAGTATCACTCTCTTTGGATTTCCCGAAGGAGTTGTTTTGATTCTTATTATCTTATTACAATACAGCATTTTTTCGGCGGCTTTCGAAATAAAGTCTGAACACTCGGTGTAAGGCAGTACAATCTGTAGTGATCCGTTATCGGTGAGCAGGATTGATGAACCGGCAAGCAGTTCATCACGAGTTAAGGAATCAGCATGTCGTGCAACTGATTTTGCCTTTTCCGGATTTTTAAGGGAGTTGCGGAAGTAAGGCGGGTTTGAAAGTATCGAGTCGAATTTCTCTTCCGTACGGGAAAAGTACTCGGCAAAAGTGCATTCAAAGACTTTGATTCTGTCGGCCCATTTGCTTTGAGAGATATTTTCGCGTGCCTGAATGAAAGAATCATGCTCGGGTTCCAGTGCAACGATATCGCAGGCGGTTCTCTGTGCGGCCATTAAGGCGATGAGTCCTGTGCCGGTGCCGACATCAAGAATCCGGCCGTCGGAAGGGAGGTCGGTCAGAGCTCCAAGCAGAACGCCGTCGGTGCCGACTTTAAAAGCAGCATTTTGCTGGTTGATATTGAATTGTTTGAATCTGAAAGAGCTATGGGGCATTTGATTTAATTATATTTTAAATTATAAAATGAGTTATTAGCTCATTTACTTTCTATTAATAGCACACGGATGACACAGATGCAACGGATATTCACAGATTAGTGAAAATCTGTATTATCCGTTTTATCTGTGTGCTATCAGATTTTGTTAATAGCTAAAAATAACCTGAAATTAAAGCAATTCTCGTTTCTATGAAACTTCAATAATTTTAATAAATCACAGAATTCGAAAATCACATTTAATTTTGTGATTCCAAAGTTATTGAGATGCGATTAAAAAAAGAAGAGTTGAAAGAATTTCTGGATGAGAAGGTTGACCTATACAATCG
>Ga0208196_1004655_pt1 | contig 10500 bp, 9 predicted proteins | sample AD_JPNNA7_MetaG_FD_184443 | JGI IMG/M metagenome (GOLD analysis project Ga0208196, IMG submission 184443) | Active sludge microbial communities of municipal wastewater-treating anaerobic digesters from Japan - AD_JPNNA7_MetaG (SPAdes) (version 2) | ecosystem: Engineered > Bioreactor > Anaerobic >...
CCAGGGCCGACAGCTATTACTGTGCCTTCCTGTGGTTTTTCTTTGGCAGTATCAGGCAAGTATATGCCACCTGGAGTTTTCTCATTAGAAACTAGGGGCTTAACTAAGACGCGATCTGCTAATGGTTTGATTGCCATAGAATTTCTCCTTTCAATTAATTTATTAATTATTGATTAACCAATTGTTTTTAGCCATTATTCTCCTTCAAGCATTCAAAGAGCGCATTTAAATTTACAAATGACGTGCCAGTTTTCGGCTCGGACAGAAAGTCAGAGAAAAATATTTCAGCTGACTGTAACCATAGATAGATTATTTCTAGTAAAATCCTTTTAATGTAAATTTTGTTTTAATTCTTTCGTATTTTCCTATGACGATTATGATCCTGATATGATAAGTTCAAATTTCCTTTTTATTCTGGTGGGATTTGTGGCTGGTGTTCTTTCCGGCTTGTTTGGTATAGGAGGTGGTATTGTAATTGTTCCCATTATGATTTGGTTCTGTCATTTTTCTCAATTAGCCGCAAACAGCATTTCACTTACGGCTTTACTTCTACCGGTTGGGATTCTGGCCGTTTTGGCTTACCATAAATCCAAGTTGGTTAAAATACGCCAGGCTTTATTTATAAGTTTGGGAATTTTTATCGGCGTGGTTGGCGGCGCTATTTTAGCTCTTGAGATTCCCGCTCATTTCCTGAAACGACTCTATGGCATTTTCCTTTTATATATTGCTTGGACTTATATTGACATTCCATCATTATTTGCAAATGGAGCTAACCAAGAGAAAACTAACCAGCAATTTGAAAATTTAAATTTGGATCGACCAGTTTGTTATATAGTGCTGGGATTTGCGGCGGGAATAATGTCCGGCTTATTTGGCATCGGTGGCGGTATTATAATCGTACCGGCCTTGATCTCAATTTTTAAATATCCATATAAAAAAGCTGTCGGTACATCATTGATGGCTTTACTTTTACCAGTAGGACTGCCAGGGGTGTTGATTTATAATAGCGCCGGACAATTACAAATCGGTCCAGCGCTATTTATTGCTCTCGGATTATTATTTGGTGCGTTAGTTGGAGCTTTAGTTGCAATCGAGTTGCCTACTAAACTAATTAAGAGAATCTACGGGGGATTTTTATTGTTAGCAGGCTTTAATTTTATTTTTTAATAAAATCAAGACGATACCGCTAAAGCGGCTTCTAATCACGGTTTAACGACGGTTACTTTCCTCGATTTTAGAAGCTTTGCCCCGCAAACCTCTCAGGTAATATAACTTAGCCCGACGAACTTTGCCGACGCTGATTCTTTTTATTTTCGATATTTTCGGAGAGTGGAGTGGAAAAATCCTTTCTACTCCTATTCCATTGGAGATTTTTCTGACGGTGAAAGTCTCACTAATTCCACTGCCGTGACGAGCAATGACGACTCCCTGGAAAGTCTGCAGACGTTCTTTATCGCCTTCAATAATCTTGACTTCAACCGCGACGGTATCACCTGGTTTGAATTCAGGAATATCAGTCCTAAACTGATCCGCAACTGCGGCGGTTAATTTATCCATTATTTTTATCCTCCATATTCATATTTTTAATTAAATCAATTCTTCTTTGGCGAGTTCTAAGTTTGCGTTGTTCCTGGCGCCAGGCGTTTATTTTGGCGTGGTTACCCGTGGTCAAGACCTCTGGAACACTTTTCCGTCGGTAAACCTGTGGATGGGTATATATTGGGCCTTCCAGTAGATTATCCGTAAAGGAATCGGTCTCAGCCGACTCATAGGAATGGAGTACCCCCGCTATGTGTCGGATAACTGCATCAATAATAATGAGCGCCGGGAGTTCACCGCCGGTCAACACATAATCACCGATACTGATTTCATCAGTCACCAGGTTAGCGATTACTCTTTCGTCAACACCTTTGTAGTGGCCGCAAAAAAAAGTCAAGTCTGACTCCTGAGCTAATTCGAGTGCCAAATGATGGTTAAACAATCTTCCCTGTGGCGTTGGAAACACGACGCGCGGTCGTTTATGCCCAGTCAGTTTGACAATTTTATCATAAGCACGAAAAAACGGCTCCGGCTTTAAGACCATTCCCGCACCGCCTCCGTAGGGTTTGTCGTCAATCTGTTTATGTTTATCGCGGGTGAAATCCCGTAAATTCCAGACATTAAATTCAACCTTACCATTTTCGACGGCTTTGCGGAACATGCTTTCAGCTAAACAGGCTGTAATCATTCCCGGGAATGCGGTGATTATGTAAATTTTCATTTCGGAAATAAACCTTCGATATCTTTAAAAATAACAATTTGCTGTTCAGGGTCAATCTGTTCAATTAAATCGGTTACTGCCGGAACAAGGAGGGTCGCGTCTTCCGATTGAATGACAAATAATGCCTGCGGATTGGTTTCGTCCAATGAACTAATAAAACCGATATCTTTGGCTGAATTGATTACTCTAACCCTGAATCCGATAAGCTCAACGAGCTCTTTTTTCAATTCATATTCTCGTGGAACGAAAACCTTTAGTCCTCTAAGATAATCCGCTTCCTGCCGGGAATTAATATCTCGCAATTTCAAATAAACTTTTTTAGTACTTATTCTCAGATAATCAACCTTCCATGGGCGAGCTACCTGAGCACTTTCACCGAGCCAAAGTACTTTTGGCTCATCTACTTTTATATTTTTCAGAGAGCCGCGATTTAAAAGGACTGCCCCGTTCAGACCAAAGCTTTTTAAAATGGATCCGACCGGTAACAGTACCAAATGATCCATTTTAACGCTTATTCAATGATTTCTAAAATTGCCCTTTTCTGACCTTGTTTGGCGGCGGCGGCAGTCAAAAGTGTTCTTATCGCGCGAGCGGTGCGCCCTTTTTTCCCGATCACTTTTCCAAGATCACCTTCCTTGACTGAAAGTTCCAGAATTACGGTTTTTTCACTATCAACCTGCACCACTTTTACATCTTCCGGATGGTCGACTAATTGTTTTACGATGAATTCAACAAACTCTTTCATAGTTGTCACTCCTCTTTTCTAGTTTCAGACAATTTCAATACTACTACTCAAATCTACTTTAAAATTTAGTAATAAATAGTCAAAATATCTTTAAGACTTAAAATTTCACATTTCTGTCTGGACATCAGTCTTAGATTCGGTTACTTCGCTGGAAGTTTCACTAGTCTCTTCGGATAATTCTATTTCGGGAATTACTTTTTCTTCAGCGGATGCAATCGCTTTTGCTTTTTTAGCGGCGGCTGATTTAGGTTTTCCAGGTGTTTCTGCTTTTTCAGCCGGTTTGGTTTCAGGCGTTAATTCTTCTTCGACATTCTCGACGACTGGGACAGATTCGGGTTCTGGGACCTCGACGGCTTGTGCTTCTTTAACTTCTTCAGCGATTTCAGCGCTTTTATTATGAGCTAACTGCCATTTTTGGATTTCGATATTTCTTACCTGTTCGCTGATATTATTGCGAATCAAATGCCACTCCATTGCAATACCTTCTTTCTGTAATAGATTGAAAACAGTATCTGAAGGAACAGCACCTTTTTCTAACCAACTAAAAACCTTTTCCTTATCTATTTTAACGGTTGCCGGTTTGGTCAGCGGATCGTAATAACCTAATTTGTCGAGGTATCTACCATCCCGGCGACATTTACTGTCCATTGCCACGATCCAGTAAAACGGTTTCTTCTTTCTACCCATTCGTTGTAATCTAATTTTTACTGCCACTAAGAGCCTCCTTTTATTTAATTACCTATTCCAAAAGCAGATAAATTCTTGGGTAGTTTCATCCGACCCATTTGTTTCATTAACTTAGTTATCTGCCAGTATTGATTAAGTAGACGGTTGACATCCTGCGGCTGAGTACCACTCCCCAGAGCAATCCGTCGTCGCCGACTACCATTAATTATATTGGGTTTAAGCCGTTCGGTTCGAGTCATTGATTGAATAATCGCTTCGGCTTTAATCAGTTCTTTTTCATCTACTTTTTGATTTCCGAGTCGCATACGGGCAAAGCCAGGCAAGTGTTCCATTACGCTATCAAGCGGTCCAAGTTTTTTTAACTGTCGTAGCTGAGTCAAATAATCTTCGAGGGTAAATTGTTCTTTTTTTAATTTATTTTCTAATTTCAATGCCGATTCAAGGTCAACGCTCGCTTGCACTTTTTCGACTAATGAGACAACGTCACCCATCCCGAGAATTCGCCCGGCTACCCGCTCCGGATGGAAAATTTCCAGATCGCCGATCTTTTCACCGACACTCATATATATAATCGGTTTCCCGGTAGAAGAAACGATCGTCAAAGCAGCTCCACCGCGCGTATCGCTATCCATTTTGGTTAATATGATTCCGTCAACACCAATTTGTTCGTTGAAAGAAGTAGCGGTGTTGACTGCGTCCTGCCCGGTCATTCCGTCAACAACCAGAAGGATATTATGCGGTTTGATGGTATTTTTGATAGTTTTTAATTCCGCCATCATTTTTTCATCTATGTGCAAACGCCCGGCGGTATCAATTATTAGCGTATCGCGATGTTGCTGTCGTGCAAAAGTAATTGCATCTTGGATTCGCCCGACTACATCGGGGTTCTCGCGAAAACAGGGAACTTTTATCTGTCGAGCAAGAATCTCTAACTGCTCTTCAGCGGCGGGACGATAAACGTCCACAGGCACCAATACCGGACTATGTTGCTTCTGAAGTAATTGATTAGCTAATTTTGCGGCGCACGTTGTTTTCCCGCTACCTTGCAAACCGACCAGCATAATGATAGTCGGCGGAATAGAAGCCTCCTTCAAATTGCGGTTTTTATCACCAAGCAGATGAACCATCTCATCATAGATGATTTTCACGATTAATTGTCCGGGAGACAGGCTTTTGGCAACCGTTACCCCGACTGATTTCTCCTGTACCGACTGAACGAATTCTTTTGCAACCTTGTAATTGACATCGGCTTCAAGTAAAACCCGCCTAATCTGACGCATTGCATCCGCGATATTATTCTCAGTTATCCGCCCTTCTCCACGAAGGGATTTTATGATCGCACCAAAACCGTTTTGTAATTGTTCAAACATTGTTTAATTCAAATTCATTAAAGCGGGTAAATTTAATTTTTTTAACTTCTTTTTGCAAGATATTATCCTCACAGGATTATATAGTATCAAGAAATGGTATCAACCGTTTCATCACTAAAGAATATAAGGATTTATTTGAAAATAAAGGAAGATTGAGTTACCTTTTGCTTGTGAATGCTAATTAAAACTAAAGGATTATCATGAATAGAAGACATCTAATGATCGTTTTGACGTTCCCAATATTCTTAATGTATAATTGCTCCGAAACACAACCTGAGTCCAGCAATCCCTACCGAATAAATTCGGGACTCAATCCTGGAATAAATATTGGTAATGCTCTCGAAGCTCCGAACGAAGGCGAATGGGGCGTGGTGATTAAAGATGAATATTTCCCATTGATAAAATCGGCCGGATTCAATTCCGTCCGTTTACCGATTCGCTGGTCAGCCCATGCTGATATTAATCCACCTTATACGATCTCGGACGATTTTATGAACCGAGTGCGTCACATTGTTGACACTGCTCTTGAGCACAAATTATATGTAGTTATCAATGTTCAACATTTTCAGGAAATTTACACTGAACCCATAGAAAATAAACCGCGCTTGCTGGCTTTCTGGCATCAAATCGGCTTAGCATTCAAGGACTACCCGCAAACTTTACTTTTCGAGCCACTCAACGAACCTCATTTCAATCTCACCCCCGAATTGTGGAATGAATGGATACCTGAATTAATTGATACGATTCGGGTCACAAATCCCAATCGCACTTTGGTAATCGGAACAGCCGACTGGGGTGGAATCTGGAAAATGAAAGAATTAAAGTTACCCACTACTGAACGAAATCTAATCCTCGCAATCCACTACTATGAACCATTCCGGTTCACTCACCAAGGCGCCGAGTGGGAAAAAGAAAGTAATGCCTGGCTGGGGCGCACTTGGACCAAAACCACCGATCAAATGCAAGAACTCAACCAGCATTTCGATCTAATTAAAAAATTTGCTGACTCGTTAGGAGTACCGGTTTATATCGGAGAATATGGCTGTTATAATCGTGCTCCCGAAGAATCTCGATTAATTTGGACACGAACAGTCTCCGAACAATGTGAAAAATATGGATTTAGTCGTGCCTACTGGGAATTCTGTTCCAGTTTCGGTATTTATGATCCGATCAGTCAACAATGGCGGGAGCCGCTTCGTTCAGCAGTATTATTGGCGAGGTGAAAATTACCAAAATCATTGATCATCAATTCCGAAAAACTTTCCCCTTGAATCACTCTACTAGATTAAAATTGTCAGATAAGCGGTAATTCTCATTAGAAATTGAAGCTATGACGGAATATTTCATAACCATTATGATATAACCGGCAGGTGATTAATCCTGGTGAAAAGTAATGGAACTTAACTTCGTCTTAATACTTTAATTTTGGTCATAGCTAAAATCAGACGTAATTGCATATCAGAAATCACCAATGTAAATTCCGATAAATTTGATTTTTATGATAATTAACAAACGATTCTGCGCTAAAATAATATTCACTTCATTTTGTCTATTCAGTGCTATGCTTGTTCGGCTCGAGGCTGTCGAATTGACAATTTTAAGCGAAACTACTTCAGAGCTGATTCTTCGGGTCGAAATGGATGCCGACTTAGAATGGCGCCAAATAGAAAATTACCCGAATAAAGTCAGCGCCTTGACTTTAGGAGACGCCTACCAATCCCATTTGAGTCAAACCCTGGAAATTCCTTACTATCAATGGCTAATTGCACTTCCGACTGAGGATAAACCTTCAGTATCCATAACCAAATCTGTTTTTGAGTCAGTCAAACTCTTAAAAAACCTGACTACGGACGAGTTAACGGCTCTCGATAAATTTCCCTTGGTTGCGATCGCCGAGACCGGTTTTTTAAGAGATGTTCCCTTCGGTTCGCTTGTAATATATCCCCTGCGTTCAGCAAATAATTCCAATGAATTACGTTTATTGCGCGAGATTGAAATTACAATACAGTACACAGCAGTAAGAAAAACGACTATCAATCAGACCACGGTAGAAAAGGGCGATTATTTAAATGCTTTTGTGAATGGATCATCAGCCACACAATGGCAACAATCTCGCCCACTTAGTCTACGGAAACCTCAGAGCCAACCTGCCGGAAAGTGGTTTCGCCTAACGGTAAAAAAGGATGGCGTTTACACTCTAGCCCTCGACGACCTAAAAAGCGCCGGATTGACTGAGACAAGTATAGATACGGGACGTATTTATCTCTACTCTAATTCCACCGGCGGGCGTCCTCTGGATGCAACAATTGGCGCCGCTGTTCCATCGAACTTAATCGAAAATACACGCTGGATAAAAGGTAATAACGACCAAGATTTTACTAACGCTGATACGATTCTTTTTTACGGTCGGGCTACGAGTGGCGTTGACGTTGATTCTAAAAATAATCTCACCTTCGTGCGAAATCCTTACTCGCTAATAAATTATTATTGGTTATTCATCGCCGATGAGCCCGGCTATCCTAAGGCTATGCCGACTATAAATAGTCTTTCAGCGACCCCCAATATGACCGTAACTCAAAGTGAGCATCTCGAGGTTCACGAAGAAGAAAAGGTTAATTTTTTACGCTCCGGATTAAAATGGAGCGGAGAAAAATTCAATACCTCGGGTTCAAATGTTTCGGTAATTCTGACTATGCCAAAAGTTCGTGATAGTTACGTTGGTGTAATGACAATCTGTACTCGCGGAGCGGTTGATGAAATTTTACATTATTTTAAAGCTTATTTGAACAATAGTACGACGCCGGTCGCCAGTTGGTCAGCCACTAATTATCAAAGTGCCACTACTTCTTTTTCAACGACTCTTTCAGCTAACATAAATATTTTGAAAATTAACTATACTTCCCAACCTAGTAGCGCCAGCGCTTATCTGGATTATGTAATGTTTCGTTATACTAAAGACCTAAGCGCATTCACTGAACCGCAAACTTTCTGGTCACTGTTGTATTCTGGAATAGTCGAATATCAAATTACCGATCTAAATTTTACCAATCTACTGATTCTGGACGTTAGCGACTGGAGCAATGTCTCCATCCAGCAATACAACCGAAATTCTAACCTAATTTCATTCCGTACAGCCAGTCAATCCAATCAGCGTCGGCAGTATTATCTTACCGCTCCATCTTTTTTTAATAAACCGGAAAAAATCGAGTTAATCCCGAATCCTCAATGGATTACATTGCGCAATATAACCAGTTCCTACGATTACATCATTATCACTGCCGATGATTTCCTGACCGCGGCTGAGAAAATTGCCACTCTATATTCACAGGAACTTTCCCCCGGAGACCGTCTTAATACATTGGTTGTCACTCAAAATCAAATCCTGCGCGAATTTAATGCCGACATCACCGATCCTCACGCCATTCGCTTTTTTCTGAAATATGCCTATGAAAATTGGACACCCGCTCCAGCGTATGCACTGTTACTTGGCGACGGCACTTTTGATTACCGCGCCATCGAATCCAGCACAGGAAATTATGTAATGACCTATCAGGTTGAACCGGCTGTAGAAGATTACTCCGGTTTTTCTTCCTATGCTTCCGATGCTCGTTTTGTCTATATTAAAGGTTCGGATCAGGTTATGGATATGGCAATCGGTCGGGTGCCTGTGAGAACTGCTACGGAAGCCCTCGATTATTATGAAAAATTAAAACAGTACCTTACCGAACCAATTTACGGCGAATGGCGCAGTCGAATCACACTGGTTGCCGACGATCCGCAACGACCTTATAACAATGAAAAATATCATATAAATGATACTGAATCTTATATTGCCAAATATATTCCTAAAAGTCTCATAACCGATAAATTGTATTTACTTGAATATCCAGAAGTCCAGGATGTATCCAGTAATTGGGTAAAAAAACCTGCCGCGACCGAAGCCATCTTAAATCAACTCAAACGCGGCACAACTTTGATTAATTATCTCGGCCATGGTTCTTCCACAGTTTGGGCGCAAGAAGAAGTACTAAAAATGGACCGCGACATTGGTTTAATCGAAGCCGGAATGAAATTACCGCTCTGGATCGCCGGAACCTGTAGCTGGGGGCAATTTGACGACATCAATACTATTTGTATGCCGGAAGCCTTAATCAATAAAAATAGCGACGGAGCCATCGCTATCCTTACACCAACTCGACCAACTACTGGTACTCAGAATGCCAGTTTCATAGGCAATTTCATCAAAAAGTTATTTCCAAGCGGCGAAATCAGTCGAACTAGACTTGGCACTCTAATTCAAAATATTTATAATGGTTCTATTGAAAATCAGGAGAAATACGTTCTATTCGGAGACCCAGCCCTTTACCTGGCGTTACCGTATCAAAAAGCCGCTTTCGATAAAATGCCCCGCGACACTTTAGCGGCATTGGAAAAGGTCAGTGTTACCGGACGAACAGTTACGGAACAGAACTTCAACGGCGACGGTATTATCAACGTTTTTGACAGTGACCGTTACGTGACCCGCTATTACCTCGACGACGCTAAAGTAACCCAGAATCTTAGTTACACTCTTTCTGGTGAAACGCTCTATCGAGGCAATCTTAAAATCGAAAATAGTAAATTTTTCTCCCGCTTCTACATCCCGAAAGACCTCAGTTATATGAACCTTTTCGGCCGGATTAAGGTTTACGGCTGGAACACTTCTGCTATGAGTGATTTTGCCGGTTGTTATGATTCATTATTATTTACCGGTACCACCCAATTCGATGATACCAGTGGCCCGCAAATCGTGATCGGCTTTGAAGGTATGGATTTTAAAAGTGGAGACATCGTCGCTCCCGATGCCAAAATTAAAGTATCAATTATGGATCCAGTGGGAATAAACATCGCCGGCAAACTTGGACACGATATCACTTTCCGTTTTGATAATGATAATGACCTTATTTTTGAAATGACGGAAGACTTTGTTTATGATGTAAATAGCGACTCTTCAGGCGTTATCACCAGTGACTTGCCTGATCTCTCACCGGGAATCCACCAAATCACTGTAAAAGCCTGGGATAATGCTAATAATTATGCAACTGCCATAGCTGAATTTGTCCTTGCCAGTTCTGATAAATTGAAATTGGAAAGAGTAGTCAATTTCCCCAATCCCTTCGCTAGTACAACCGACTTTGTCTTTTATCTTACTCAGCCGGGACAGGTAAAAATCACCATCTACACCATCCGCGGGCTAAAAATAAAAACCATAGCGAGCGATGAAATCCTACCACCTGGTTTCCATCAAGTGAATTGGGACGGATGTGACGATTTCGGTGATGAAATCGCCCGCGGCATTTACCTCTATAAAGTTCAAGTACAGTCATCCGATTCAAACCAAAAAGATACCTTCATCGGAAAAATGGTGAAATCATGACGACCCAACTCAATTGGTATTC
>Ga0208196_1004660_pt1 | contig 10489 bp, 10 predicted proteins | sample AD_JPNNA7_MetaG_FD_184443 | JGI IMG/M metagenome (GOLD analysis project Ga0208196, IMG submission 184443) | Active sludge microbial communities of municipal wastewater-treating anaerobic digesters from Japan - AD_JPNNA7_MetaG (SPAdes) (version 2) | ecosystem: Engineered > Bioreactor > Anaerobic...
TCCCCCTGAGAAGGGGACTTTTACCAGCATAACTTTTAAATAAATAGACTGGTAGGTGAAGAAAATTAATTTGTATACTTATATCCGGATTAAATGAAAAAAACTGTTAACTTTTTTAGGACGATACACTGTTTAACAGTATATTTATTTTAAGAAATTCTGGTTAATTCACTTATCTGATGTTTCAATTATGAATTCAGGGAGTAAAATTTTACTGGTTATTTTCTTTGTTTTTAACAGCTTTTTGTCTTTTCCGCAATCGTGGATCAGAATCAATCAGCTTGGATATCTTCCGGAATCGGTAAAGGTGGCGGTTTTGATATCTGAGGATGAGATTAAGATAAAGGGATTTTCGCTCTGTGATGCGGAGACAGGGAAGGTTGTTTTCAGGGGGAAAGCAGAGTTATACAATGGAGAGGATTGGGGAATGGAGACGGCTGCGCGGTTAGATTTTTCACTCTTTGAGAAGCCCGGCAGATACTTTTTGAAAGTTGATGACATAAAATCACCTGTTTTCCGGATAGCTTACGATGTTTACAGGGGAACTTCCGACTATGTTCTTCGTTATATGCGTCAGCAAAGGTGCGGCTACAATCCCTGGCTGAAGGATTCGTGCCACACCTTTGACGGATTCATTGTGGATCATCCAGCAAAGACGGGTGAAGTAATTGATGTAAAAGGCGGATGGCACGATGCAAGTGATTATCTGCAATATTTACCCACATCAGCAAATGCAGTCTATCAGATGCTTTGTGCCTGGAGGAAGGCGCCAGAAGTTTTCGGCGATGAATATGATACAAATGGTAATCCTGGACGTAATGGCATACCTGATGTTCTGGATGAGGCCCGTTGGGGACTCGACTGGCTGCTGAAGATGAATCCTGCAAAAGGAGAGATGTACAACCAGATTGCAGATGACCGTGATCACAGAGGGTTCAGACTGCCAAATGAAGATACTGCAACTTATGGTTTCGGAAGATACAGGCCTGTTTATTTTGTGACCGGGAAACCACAGGGACTTGGACGTTATAAAAACCGTACAGAAGGTGTCTCATCCACTGCAGGAAAGTTTGCTTCAGCCTTTGCACTTGCATCGCAGATTTTTAAGGATAAAAATGATTCTCTCTCGCGTGTTTTAAAATTAAAAGCAACGGAAGCCTATGAATTTGGTCTGACCGATTTAGGAACAACCCAGACAGCCTGCTATCTCTCTCCATATTTCTATGAGGAGGATAATTACACTGATGACCTTGAACTGGCGGCCTGGGAACTCTTCAGGCTGACAGGCGATTCGGCATATCTTGGAAATGCAGATTACTGGGGCTCACTGGAACCGGTTACGCCATGGATAGAAAAGGATACGGCACGCCATTATCAGTTTTATCCGTTTCTGAATATGGGACATGTAAACCTTGCTCTTTCGGATACACGATATGCCTCGAGATACAGATATTTTATGCGCAAAGCTCTTAACATTTTAAACAGCCGCCGGACAGATGATCCTTTCCAGGTTAAGGTGCCTTTTATCTGGTGTTCGAATAATTATGTTGTTGCAGCTCTTGCCATGCACATGTTTTATGCCGAAGCAACAGGCGACAAGTCATTTCGTTATCAGGAGGCAGCCCTGCGCGACTGGCTGTTCGGGTGCAATCCATGGGGCACTTCAATGATCTGTGGTCTGCCTGAAGGAGGTGATTTTCCGGAGTTCCCTCATTCTGCCTTCACACTGCATCTTGGCGTTACCACAGAAGGTGGACTTATTGACGGACCTGTCTACAGCAGGATATACAAAAGTTTGATAGGCATCAGATTACTAAAACCCGACACATACGAACGTTTCAACAAGGGCATGGTGGTCTATCATGATGATATTGGCGACTATAGCACAAACGAACCCACTATGGACGGTACAGCATGTCTCACTCTTGTACTGTCAATGATTGAAAAGGAAGGTATAAGGCAAATAGAAAAAGGAGTTGAAAGAAAATAAAAAGCAACATTTAAAAACTTAATCCAAAGCTTAATCCAAAAGGCAAAAATATAATATCTTCAGTTTCGAGTCCGGTTATAGGAATGCTCCCATATACTCTTAAAGTTAGTTTTTTTGATTTTAAAGGTTGCAATCGGTAGCCAGCAAGTGGATAGATCAAGTAATTATGACTTGCATTGCCTCCGATTATTGTTCCTCCAAGGCCAAATTCAAAGAAATGTCTTTTCTTACCTATATTAAACGTAAAATGGTGTGGAAAGGTAATGTAGTCTTCCGGAGGAGACTCACAGGGTCCAAAAATACAAAGCTGAAATTCCTGAGTATAACCTATTCCAGCTTTAAAACTCAAAAAAAGACCAGGTTTTAGGAAGTATAGCCTTTCGTAATTAACTGAAATAATAGAGGCATCTCCAAAGAAATTAAGATTAATATTGTTCAGAGGCCTTACAAATGTTGAGTCATTGGAATTAATGGCAAACATTTCAGAAAAGGAAATTGCAAGAACTAAAATCAGTATTAACTTTTTCATTAAGGGGCTTTTAGTTTCTAAATATTTTTATGATAAAATCATGTTTCAGGTTTTTTCCCAATCCTCAAATTCACCTTTAACAAGTTTAAACAGTGGATGTGCTTCGTAAAATACATTCTCCATAATATCATCATATTTGAGCCTGTCTCTTTTTTTGAGCTTTTTAAGCAGATGGTCTATTTCAAATCCTATCTGACCTCTTTTAACAGATATTTTTTGAGGGGTGAAGTTCATATCAATTTTGCTTCTGTCGAACCTATATCCTCTTTTCAGTGCTTCCTCATATATTACAGCAAGGTACTGGTTAATTGCATCAATGGGTCTTTCAGCTTTTCTGAATCTTTCAAGCTGGGGGTGATTCGTGTAACCCCTCGTTTTGCCTTCAAGAACTTTTTTTGCCAGAAGCGCTTCCCTCCATAATGCTACCAGTCCCCTTGCGTCAAGGTATCTGGGATGTATTGTCCATAGTCTCATAGTATATAAAGATATGAAAATTATTGAATAAAGTAGTTTGCAGGTTGATATAATTATGTATTTATGGTCGAGGATTCATTGCTCACTGGTATAGTGGAGATATCTTTCATTTCTATGTATTAATATAACAGAATATTATTTAATTTTGCCACCATGATTCCTGCTTTCAGAATATTTATAGTCTCGGTATTTATTTCTGCCACGCTGATATACAGCAGGATAATCTGTTTTCAAACATCATATTTCATTAATTACTCGAATGAACAACAATCACATGATCTGTATTCTCTTAATTCGGTTGATTTTGTAATTCTGAGTAATACCGTAAAGTCTGTTTTTGAGCAATTAAGTCAGAAAGCTGAGAAAACCATATTTTCTTTACACCTCTGGCGAAATGTTCATAAGATCGCATTTTACGGTAAAGACCTTTTTACAAGTATAAGAGTCCTTAAATCAATATTTTATAAGATAAAAATTTTTAGCCCACCTGACATAATTTTCCCTTTCGATTATTATCTCTGAAACCTCTTCATTTCAATCATCTGTAATATAGCTGCTTAAGTGATTATCCATTGCAAAAATCCGTTACATGGAAAAGGGTTAATTTGATGGATTTAATCCTTTTGTAATTCTCAAATTATGTATTACATCATTTTATCATTCAGATTTATACAAAATATGTTTTTAACAATTAAAAATTAAAATTATGGATTTAACAAGTACAATTATAGGTGTCACCATTCTTATTCTTTTCCTTTTGCCGGTGTATTTGATAAACCGGGTAAATAAAAACAAAAGAATCAGATTGTTAAAAAAGCTTGAATTGCAGGCAAAATCAGAAAATATGAATTTGACCGAAACAGACGTCTGGGGTGATTCTGTAATAGGATTTGATTCTGAAAAAGGAAAAATGATCTATATCACTGAAGAAAATGGTGAAGAGAGAGTGTTTGTTTTTGGCAAAAGCGATCTAAAATCATTTACCACTGTACCTAATTTAAGCCGTGATGATAAGTTGAATGAAGAACTGAAAAAGGGCGGAAGGCTGAGCCTTATTTTTTCTTTCATTCAGAAAGGAAGACCAGACCTTTGTATTGATTTTCATATACCGGGTTTTGGTAAAATTTCTGATAAGGATAGAGAATTATTTTTTAAATGGCGTAATCTTTCCCGGAATCTATTACCTTTTCAGAATTCTAAACAGTGAAACAATGGTAAATAATAATAAAAGTGTTGCTGGTAGAATTTTTAGGCCAACAGTGACTATTATTATAAAAATGAGTTTATTGCTGATTTTCTCATTTATACCCCTGTATGCAGGGGCGTCTGACGGTAAAATTCCTTCATTGGGACCTGTAAGGTTTGAATTTATAATTTTTGGCTTAATACTTCTTGGTGTAGCTTTATTTCACAATCAGACACTTAAAGTGGCATTAACCGGGCTTGTAATTTTGATTGCATTTAAATTAGTTTTTGATTCCGAGTTCGATTTTTTTAAACATATTTTCGGAGAAAGAAGTTTTTCAGAGCAGATAATTAATAAAGATCTCAGGGAAGGTGAATGGAGTATTTTGTTGAATCTCGCTGGATTGCTTCTTGGTTTTGCAATACTTTCCAGAGTGTTTGAACAATCAGGTGTTCCCATTTTCTTACTCCGTATTTTACCAGGTGGATGGAAAGGGGCTTTATTACTATTGTTCTTTATTTTTATTCTTTCATCTTTTCTTGATAATATCGCTGCAGCCCTGATAGGTGGCACTATAGCAAGTGTTGTCTTTAAAAATAAAGTGCATGTTGGGTATCTGGCAGCTATAGTTGCTGCAAGCAATGCCGGAGGTAGCTGGAGTGTGATTGGAGACACTACCACTACAATGATGTGGATTGACGGTGTAAGTCCCTTGAATATTCTTCATGGATTCATTGCTGCAATGGGAGCATTTTTATTTTTTAGCTGGTTTGCTTCAAGGCAGCAAGACAGGTATCAGACAATGACAACCGACATATCAATTAAAACAAAAATTGATTCTTTAAAGCTACTAATAGTTTTTATGATCCTTGCAGGGGCTATAATTTCAAATTTTCTCTACAACATGCCTGCACTCGGAGTGTGGATTGCAATTTTAGCCAGCTCATTGATCAAACCAATTCCGTGGAAGGAGGTACCAGGGTCTATTAAAGGAACTATATTCCTTCTTAGTCTGGTGTTCTGTGCTTCACTGATGCCTGTGCAGGATCTGCCTGATGCTTCGTGGCATACTGCGTTTTTTCTTGGACTTCTATCGGCAGTTTTTGATAATATTCCTCTTACAAAACTATGTCTTGAGCAGGGGTATTACGACTGGGGAATGCTCGCATATACTGTAGGTTTTGGGGGGTCGATAATATGGTTTGGTTCTTCTGCCGGTGTGGCAATAACAAATAAGTTTCCTGAAGCACGCCATACAGGGAAATGGTTAAAGAACGGATGGCATGTTGCTGCAGCATATTTAGTAGGCTTCACAATGTTGCTACTTATTGTGGGTTGGCATCCTTCAGATTCAAGGAATCACAAAATAAAAGATTTAAAGATTCTAAGTTATTCGTTGGGGTCAAGAAGTATTGAAAATGTTTCGGTATCTAAAAGTCCATAGCAATAATCAAAAAAATACTGTGTTGTAAACCTCGATTATGCTTCAGTGTCAATTTTTAACTTTGTTATTGATTATAGGGTTTAATTTTTTCTTGCTGACCCTTTAAAATATTGGGGAATTACAGTAACAATATTTGGTTTTGGTGGTTTGCTCATTCCCGTACCAAGGAAGAAGCTTGTGTTGGGAGGTTGGTTATAACCGACATTTTGTGTGGCGATTGCCAGTCTGTATTGGGAATCGTGCATGAGAGTATATATTCGGTGCCTGGTAGGAATTGTTGTAGTATAAATTCTCAGGTTACTGTTATCGGCACTACGGAAGATAACCTCTTCGCGCCAGTCGCCGAAAATATCAGCACTCAGGACAGGGGTGGCTTTTGAGCCGTTGTTCGAAAGGCATCCTTCGGCAGTGAAGATACGGCCCGTGCCGTATTTGTCAATATAGGTTCTATCGAGCAGCTCTCTCGACAGATCACCGTCCCACCATATCAGGAAATTAATTGATGGTGGCATGGGTCCTATCTTTTTGCCGGTCATGGTATATAGTCCATCTGAACCCGACCACCACATCTCAGCACCCGGATTATCTGGAAAGATATCAGCGGCTACACCCCGTCCCACATCAATATTCTCAGAGCCCCGGAAAATAGTCTCTCCTGTCGCAGCATCGAACACTGTTACACCCGGACCTGAAGTCTTATCTTCAATCTCATGTATGCCAAACACCTGCAACCCTTTCCTGCCCGGGATGAAAGCCCCTACATGCAGGGCATCGCCATGACGGTAACCTGTTGAGAATAGTCCCTTTCCATCATCGTCCACAACCATTGCTCCGTATACAATTTCATCCTTTCCGTCACCGTCGACATCGGCAACTGCCAGGTTGTGATTACCCTGACCTGAATAAGGATTTTCACCGTCTTTGCTATCGAATACCCAGCGGAGGGTAAGCTTACCTTCGCGCCAGTCCCATGCTGCAAGCACCGACCGGCCATAATAACCACGGCACATCACAACACTGGGGCGGACACCATCGAGGTATGCTATGCAGGCAAGGAAGCGATCAACACGGTTGCCTGTGCTGTCTCCCCCTCCATTGCCTCCATGACCGTTCCAGCCGTTAAGGGGATATCGGTCGGGTATGTAGTTTGTTGTGGCGAGAGCTTCACCTGTCCTGCCACTGAAAATGGTGAAGTATTCAGGTCCGTCGAGAATCTTGCCATATTTCTGTCCGCTTGCTTTGTCGAGGTTGCGCCAGTCTTTAGTGGAATCGCCTATCACCTTTCCGAGCCCGTCAATGGTGCCATCGGCCGTTTTGCAGGCAAACTCCGCAATACCGTCACCGTCGAGGTCATATACCATAAACTGTGTATAATGAGCTCCTTCACGAATGTTTTTTCCGAGATTAATCTCCCATAAAAAAGTTCCGTCAAGTTTGTATGCCTGAAAGATTGGTATACTTGAAATACCGGGAGAAGCATTGTCAATACTCCTGCCAGTTTGATGCAGCACTATCTCATAATCTCCATCGCCGTCAAGGTCACCCACTGAAGCATCATTGGGAGTATATCCAGGAGGTGTTCTCAGAGGAACAGTTATATATTGCTGTACAGGAGTGTCAGCTCTGAGGGTATAAGGTTTATCGGATGGAAGTTCCTTGCCTCTTATTATGGCCCTGACAAAATATGTATTTTCAATATTGAGGTTTGCAGTACCGTCTGTAAAACAGGTGCTTTCTGTAATTGGTTTTTTGTTGAGTTTAATTGCTTTGCTGTTTCCACTCTGCCTGTAGAGGTTGAAGGCAATATCTTCTGGCTCTGTGCCAAGAAGACGCCAGCTTATAAATACAGAGTCACCCGGTATGCGTACGGCAATAAGCCCGCGACTTAGGTGTTCCATCATTCGCGGTTCTGCAGAAATAGTCATGGAATTCTGAGCCGCAGTTAAGAGAGTGACACCTGAAAGAATAATTACTGTATAGAAAATTTTAAGCTTCATAATATTATCACTGAATTTTTCAGGAATATTCAAGTATTTATCTTGCAAAATATTTTTTATCAAATAGTTGTTAACAACATCTAAATAATCGAAGTTTCAAACTACATTGTCACCAGCTCATGTTTTTTAATGAAGTCAGGATCAATGTTGACCCCCATACCCGGGCCGGTTGGTGCTTTTATTTTGCCGTTGACAACCTTCAGGGGTGATGTGGGGCATTCGAATACAACAGCGGTGTCGAGCCCTTTGAACTCGTGGTGCGCACCAGCATTGGGCAGTGCAGAAACCAGGATGGTATTATATACAAACCCCAGCCCGCCGCCTGACATGTGAGGAACACACTCCTTACCGAATGCATGAGCCATCAGGGCAACCTTCATCGAACGTATCATACCCCCGAAATAGTAACTGTCGGGCTGAACGATTTCAATTCCATCGTTGGCTAACAACCATCTGAAATGTACAAAGCTCTGATCCTGTTCGCCATTGGCAACAGGGATATCAAGTGCATCAGCAACGGCTTTTATCTCTTCAAAATGGTCATACATCACAGGCTCCTCAAAATAGAGATATTTATTTTCTTCAAGAATCCTGCCTGCACGTATTGCCCCTTCCACATCGTAATACCCGTTCGAATCGGCATAGAGTGCCATTTCTTCCCCATAAATTTCCCTGACAAGCGGAATGAGCTTCTCAGTCTTTCCCGGTATTCCCTGGTAATGAATATCTTTCGTACCAGCATACTGATAACCTATTTTTATCTTGAGTGCCTTTGCATCGTATTTAGCCACTTCTTTTTTAATAAGGTCAATGTGTTCTTCCAGAGGCTTTTCGCGGAATTCTGTTGCAACATAAATTCCGACTTCCGGGTTGTGTATTTTGCCTATGAGTTCTGCCACTGGCTTACCGGCTATGTGTCCGAGCATGTCTAGTATGGCAAACTCAATGGTGGCAAGCGGTATGCCCAGGGAGATTCCATTGTATCTGAAATTGAAATTGTAGATGTAGACTCTTTCCAGAATAAGGTCGAGTTCTCGGGCGTCCTGACCAACGAAAAAGGGTTGGAGATTTCTGAGGAAGATAGGAAAAAGAGTTGACATGGTACTGTGACCAACAGAGATACCTTCTGCACCATCTTTAGAGCGCACACGGCAAAGAAAATTATTGCGGTAACGCAACAGTTCAACTGTTTCTATTATCACGGGATTCGCGAAAAGCTCTCTTTTCAAAACAGGTTGACGGATGATCTCATCGAGTTTTGAATATCTCTCTTTCAGTATTTCAGGTGTGATGCATGGTTGCTTCAGGGATTTGCATGAGGCCAGAGGCATCATTCCAAGTCCCACACTGCCTGCAACGGCAGCAGAGATGAATTTACGCCTGCTTGTTTTCATAAACACGATACACTTATTTGATAATTCAATGAATAATTGTTTCTCATGGTACCTGTTCAAATCTGATATTTACACCAGATTGTTTTGCTTTTTCGAAGAAAATAGAATCTTTTCCCTGCTCCTTCATTTTTTCATAAATCATCGAGATGAGTTTTTCGGAATCTTTGCTGTTTTCTGATTGAGATGAAACATACATCTTATGAGAATAAAGTGCAAAGTCGAGAGCCCGCTCATAATCTTTTATCATGAAACTTATAAGGGCTGTACCGAAGTAACCTTCCGGATTTTCGGGATACAGGTACAGGAGCTGATCGTAATTGTTCATTGCATGAAGGAAATCATTCAGATATGTATATGCAATAGCCTGATTCTGTAAAGCGATACGTCCTTCGGGATATAGACTGAGGGATTTGTCGTAATACTTTACAGCTTTTTTGTAATTACCTGTTGTGCGATAAGTTAGGCCAAGATTGTCTAAAGGAAGGACCCACTGCCTGTCCAATTTAATTGCTTTCAAATATAGTTTAACAGCTGTTTTGTAATCTTTCGAGTTGAATGCTTTGTTTCCGGCTTCGAAGAATTCCCTTGCCTTCTGGGAATCTGACATTTTATAAAAACTTTTTTCTTTATCTTCAAGAATGAACTTCCTTACTTTTGGACAGTACGATAAAAACTTTTCATAGACTTCATCTATCGTCTTATCAAGAGTTGCTTCATCACAGAAAAGTTCCTGCATATTTTCATCCAATAGCCCGATTACAGCATCGATAGCATCAGGGAAACATCTGTCGAGTTTGGCCTCAAGGGAGTCCATGTTTTCAATTGTATCAATGCAATGGCATATCTCAACAGAAATAAGCCTTACAACATCCTGGCCTGATACAGGGTGAAGCAAAATCGATAGAATAGCAGTTATAAACAGTTTTCTCATTACGTTGATTATTTCTTTTTTCCTTTTGCTTTGTTGTTTTCAAATATTTCTCTGTATTCTTCTTTTCCGTTCCTGTCATATCTCACCCAGAGGCCATGTTTCATATTGTTTTTGAAATTTGCAACCTGCCATAGCTGGCCGCTTTCCCTGTAGAATTTCCATTCACCATCCATCATTTTGTTAATAAACGGACCTTCTGCTTTGATCTTGCCATTTTTATAATAATAGGTAAGCCTGTTGTTATCTAGGTCGTAAACCTTTTGCCCGTTGCTATAAAATTTCTTTTCAAGCATACTCAAATATTATTTGAATGAGTGTTTAAAGATATTCAATTTGATAAAGAAAATGAAGCTGCATGGATTAATCTTTATGTTGTTTTAAGTCACAATTGCAGGATGTCTAATTATTGAATCTGTATTTTAATCTATAGAAAATCTATTAAAGCTGGTTTGTAATCTTTATTCTGGGAGCATTTGCATCATGACATGTAATAATTATCTTTAATCCCTTAACTGGTATCTGAGTTATTGAACTGATGAATACT
>Ga0208196_1004663_pt1 | contig 10484 bp, 20 predicted proteins | sample AD_JPNNA7_MetaG_FD_184443 | JGI IMG/M metagenome (GOLD analysis project Ga0208196, IMG submission 184443) | Active sludge microbial communities of municipal wastewater-treating anaerobic digesters from Japan - AD_JPNNA7_MetaG (SPAdes) (version 2) | ecosystem: Engineered > Bioreactor > Anaerobic...
GGCCATCATTCTCCGCCTTCTTGAACTCCCGGATGATGAATTGTTCATCGACTGATGCGTTTAAATTGGGGTTGCTAACATAGAACATCTTCGGGTCCAGATGCTTCTTCTCTTTCAGGATGGAATCGGGAAATTCGTAAATGACAGGCAGAAAATGCGGGTCATCGATCTTGCCGTCACGGACGCCCCGGGCATAGTCCAGTTTTTGCTTGAATACGCCCGCCGGGGCTTCATCTGACTGCGTGGACAGGTAGATAATAAAGCCCTCTGGACGGGATGCCAGCCCGCCCGTTGCCTCCCGGAGCATGTTCTCCGCATTCGGGCGCTTGCCAAAGAGCCATAATTCATCGATCAATATCCCCGTTGCCTTCTTGCCGCCGACGGTCTCATTATCCGCCGCAACAACTTTCAAGACGGCGCCGGTTGTCCTGTGCGTGATTTGACGGTAGTGCTCCTGCACCAGCATCAAATCTGAAAGCTCAGGATCGGCCCGCACCATGTCACGGGCGGGTAGGAATGAGTTCGACGCGATTTCGATTGTAGGAGAGAGGATCAGAAATTCAGCCGACTCGCGCCAGTTGCGAATCAAACAGGTAAGCATCAAGGCGGCTGCCAGGGTGCTCTTGCTATTTTTCTTTGCCACAAAAAGGAAGTATTCGGAGATAAGCCGCCGCCCGGATTCCTTGTCATACGATCCGAAAACGGCACTCACGAAGTCAAATATCCATTGACGGCCCGCCTCCCCCAATGTTGGCTTATTGAGCACGTCCACAAGGCGCAGTATTTTGAATATGGAAAGCCCCTCATCGGCCTCTTGCGAAAATATGGGAGGAGGGATAAGCGATTCACGGTTAATTATTTTTGATTCCCATGATGGGCAAGCAGTGCTCCACACCGGTTGACTCATAATATCTTATGCCCCTTTGAGAGATTATCCCTGGCCCATAATGGTTGTAGGTTAGAAAGCGACCAGCATTCCTTAAAGGCCGGATCATCTGTGCTTTGTGGCTTGAAATAATTTATAGGGATTTTATGATCCAAATGAATTTCACCCTTTAAAAATTTATCCCAAGTCATTCCTTCAGAAAACTGGCTCTCGATATGCTGCCGCAATTCGTCCACCGTAAAGCCAAGGATGTCTTTCATTTTCCCGTCTTTCTTTTTATTGAATCGCAGTGTTCTCCGTATCAATGCACCTACCCGGTGAGTAAGAGTGTAAGAAAGGTCGCTGCCATACAATCTATGGAATCTTTCTCTCGCTCCCGGCCTTCTCTTTTCGTTCAATATATCCCTGTTTTCATCCCGGTTTGCTTGCATCCGCCTTAGATTTCTATCGCGATTTTTCCAGTGCCGTTCTATTGCCCATGCGCGTTGCTTTTCTACGGTCCTGGCATAATATTCACGGTGTTCAGCCAGTAAACGATCTTTGTTTTTGGCATAGAACTCCCTCTTTTTGGCTGTTATCTCCTCATTGCGGGCGGCATTGTCCTTTGCCCGGCAAGTCCTACACACCGAACGCCTTCCGTCTGGTGACCGCTTGTAGGCATGATAAAACTCGGCTGTTGCTGGTTTAAATTCACCACATTTTGTGCATTTCTTAAATATCCCTGACCGTTCAACCGTTTTCCGTGTCTTTCTTAATGAGTTTCCGTTCCCGGTCCCAATAGGGAGACTTACACTTTGGACACACTCTAACGGCTGCTGCATTTTTGCTTGCCCATTCATGGTTGCACCTCTTGCACTTCAAGATTTTTATTGGCATATTTATACCCCTTTCTTGACTGCAAGTATAATACTAATAATAATATATTGTCAAGGTTTATTTTCTCCACCCACCACCTTCAACGTCGGGGGCTTCCCAGCCGCAAACTTACCCGCGCCCGCCCGCCGCGCCGCCTCGTTTTTCTCGTCCTTCTTGCCCTGCTTCTCCCCTACCCGCGCCGTTGTGTAGGGCAGTAGCGCAATAGCCATCCGGGCATATCAACAATGCGTAGCGCGCTAAATACCTCCCATGCTCTGTCCGCATAGTCTGGAAACAGCGGCGGGAAGGTGATTAGGGATTCACCGGCGATGACGCGGCGTTCCCAGTCTGGACAGGCGGTACTCAAGTTCATGTTTTCACCCATTTCCCATCTACAATTTTACCCAACCTTCCGTTTTCTCGCTCTAAATGATCTTCAATTAATTGCTCGAAAACGGGGCTTAAATCCCTTTCATCGGCATACGGACATTCTTCGGACATAATAATCGTAAGTGCATCATAATGGCCCTGGCTTAAACTGATTTTAAATTTTTTCATTTCCCCACCACCTTCAGAGTCGGCGGCGCACTCGGGCGGAACCGGCCTTCACCGGCAGCCTTCGCACGCTCCGCCTTCTCGTCCTTCTTGCCGGTTCCTGCCTCACCTTTGCGTGCATGGACGAACGGAGCCGCCGCGATTGCCATCCGGTCGCGCCTGTCCTTCTCAACAGTCGGATCGTTCATCACCCGAAGCATGTATGTCAAAGGATCAAGGTTCTCTGCTGCCGCTTCGTCCTTTATGTCATTCGGGATGCCCTTCGGAGCTTTCGGCTTCCGGCTTCCCCTCGGTGCATACTTCGTCCCTTTCGGCGGGCCGCTGCCCGGCCTATAACCCCCGCGTGCCATCTCCAATCCCCCCCGCTTCGACCTCAATCAAGACCATATTGTTTTTCCATTTCAAGACGTTGACATCCTCAGGAATGAGCGAATTGTCAATGTCCACCGTTACCCTAACGCATTCATCCGCCGTCGTTTGAACCTTCACCACTTGCCCCCTTACCTGTTCCATTTTTAGCCTCCTAAAGTTCAAAACCGGAAATTAATTGTCCGCATAGCTCCGGACGCGATTTCCCGGCCTTCAGCTTTCCAAAGATTTAACCCGCCCCTCCCCGCTCGCGTTCCTCCTGTTCTGTTTTCGCACGGTGGCAATCCTTACATAGCCACCACCGATTTTCATCTGATTCACACCCTCCCATATGCAATGGCGTCTTATGATCGACCTCTCCATCATGGGGACCAGTCACCCTATGGCACATCCGGCAGGTGTACTCATCCCTCAGCCCTATCCGTTCCCGGATCTTCCGGAGCTTCCCACCCCTGATCCTCTCGACAGCGACAGGTGCGCCGCTCCGCGTGTCCAGCGTCATAACCTTGCGCTCTATGGATGCCAGCTTGCTCATGTTCTCTTCCTCCGACCGCCCCCCCCGTCACCTCGTCCTCCCGTTCCGAATCCGCGACGCGATGAGCGTCAGCACACCGGCCGCGGCGAGGCACAGCCAGAACCCGGCGCCCATGTTGTCGATATAGTCTGCTGCCATCCTGATAGGCGCGCCGAGATAGTCCATGATGAACCGCCATAAACCATAGAGCGCGAAGGTAAGCATGAGCATACCGGATAGTAGGTTACGGGGCTTCATATAACCTCACGTATCTCATCAATGACGGCATCCGGGCATGAAACCAAAACCCATGTCGGCACACGGATGATTTTGTAGCCCATGCGCCTCAGATACCTGTCTCGCTTTTCATCGTAGATTTTGTTATGTTGTGGACCGTCAATCTCGACGATGATTTCCCCTTTGATGAGATAGTCGGCGCGATAAGGTCCTATCTTTACTTGGAATTTGAAAGGAATCCCATGACTGCTAAGAGATTCATAAAAGATCATTTCGATCTTGCTGTCCGCTTTTTCCAATGCCTCAAGGTTAAAGCATTCCCTAAAGCTCTTTGGTTCATTCTGTCTCGCGTAATACTGTAATGATTTTATGCGGATTTGGTTCTGATACGCCGACACGATCTCGATTTTCGTGCATCCATCTGCAGCCATCTTTTCAATCATTGGCGTAAAAGACTCTATGACACTACTGTGTAGTTTTTTCGTAATCTCTTGCATTATAGTTACCATCCTCAACGGCAATAATCTTTTGGCAATATCCCCATGGATCTTTTGGCTTTGCTATGTAGCAGCGTGTTAGGACATGCAGCACTCCTCTGCCGTTGCTCTTTTTCTTGATCGCCTTGTTTTTAAATGCGTGTACTTCCGGGAATATCTTTTCCTCATAGAGCCTTGCACATACCTGCTGGATGTACTCTTCTATTTTTGGATCGGATGATTCCTGGATTTCTTCTTTGGAGGGTAAAATGAAGGGCGCGTCAGCGGGCCTTATATTCTCTTCTCTTAACTTCTCTTCTCTTATATTAGGGTGGAGTTCTGCCGGACCTACTCCGGACTTACTCCGGACCTTTGACGGTTGTGGTGCGGGGATTTTTGACGGTGCCTCTCTATCCTTGCGTAAATTCTTTTGATTTTCCTCAAACCTTGTTATTTCGAGAAACTGTTTTGCTTCTTCGTCTGCCGAATAGAGGATAATCAGTCCGATTTTGTGCAGTTCCTGGAGCACACTGTTGATAACTCCCGGTGTGATGTGGTCCAGGAGAGGGGCAATGTCCGCTTTCAGGAGACGCGGATCTGCCTCCATCCGACCCTCAACATCGGTATATGGAATCAACCATGAATAGATCATCCTGGCCGTATCCGACGACAGGGCGGCGATCTTATTCGACCGCGTCACCCTCTTTGACAGCATCCTCCCGTCAGCCATAACCCTACCTCAATAAAAACCTGTCTTGCAGCCCGAGCCCCTCGATCACGTCGTCCACGGAGCGGGCCACGAAGGCCAGCCCACCTGCCTTATTGATCCTGTCGATAAACTCTTTTTGGTAGTCTGACACAATGCCTTTTTCCGCTTTGATTTCAATGCCTACGAGCCGACCCTTAAAGCAGCATATCAGGTCGGGGACACCGGGGGTTGACATCGGCCCTCCCCATACTTTCCAGTGGAAGATGCCGAGACTTCGAAGCAGTTGCCGGATCGCTCTCGTGAGCTGTGCTTCCGCCGTCGGCGGCTTCCTCTGCCATCGCATCAGATCGCCCCCGCGTACAGCACCAACTCTTCAGCATTACGGCCGACCTCCATGTAGTGCCCGTTGTATGATCGCTGGTTGTCGGATGAAGGAACGGCCCTAAAGTTCATTCCCGTGCGCCTCCCATCCTTCCCGGGGATTGCGACAAAACATTTCCAGCTTCGCGCCGTCATACATGGATTCGATGATCCCATAGACGATTTCCGGCTTTCGGCTATGGACAGGCCCACGGTCCGCCTCAAAGCAGGAATCAGGTCTGACATTCGGGTGGGGAGTATTTGCCCGCGTGCCGATTAAAAGCAGCTCATGTTTGGATTGCAGGAACCATCCCTTGCCCCGGCCCTTGTCCTTGATCCATGCCATGTTGGTTTTGTATTCAAAGCCCCAGGCGCTCATCACTTTGAGCGCATCCGGCAGCATCGGGTTCGTTGCCCAAAGGAATAGGACTGTTTCGGGGGTTGCCCACTTCTCGACCTGTTCCGACATCTTGCAGATGTCCTCGGTGGGCATGGTGGCATACTGCGATTCGGCAGATTCATTGAAACCGGAATTGCTGTATTGCCAGGGCGGATCGGCGTAAATTACGGCAAACTTTCCGGTTGGCATCTTGGCGATCAAATCCTTGCGTTGCTCTTTCCGCTCCTCCGTTTTGATGAGCGTGTAAACCTTTGTCGCCGTCATTTTCCCTGATTCGATGTCCGCGATCCGTTCGGGGGCTTCGCGTTCGATTGCCTTGACGGTTCGGATCATCCTTTCCGAGACGTTGAACAGAACAGCGGCTTCCGGCTGGGAAATTTCAACCGGCATATTTGCCGCTTGATCGGATCTCCTATCGCCACCATGAGACATATTCGCCACCCTCGCCGCAACAACGGCCCGCTGGGATTCGTCAAGGTGACGGCGGTGAAGGTTCAAGCTGATGATGGACCGGAAAGGATCGTCCCCGGTATAGTTCACAAAGTCTGGTTCTTTTCCTGCAATGCGGCACGCTTCGTAGCGGTTGCGCCCGTCAAGGATCTTGCCATCATGCAGTATGATGGGATTTTGTAAGCCGTTCGTCTTTATGTCATCGGCAAGCACGGCCATTTCTTTTTCGGTCATCATTGGAAAGATGCTTGCCAATTCGTGATGCTGAAGTGCGTTCATCCTGCCCCCTGTAACCGTTGTCCCTCTATGGACATCTAAAGGCAAAATAATATTAAATAATGTCACCTTGTGGACACTTTAAGCCAAAAAAAACTATTTCTTGCGTTGCAGTTCAATTTGCTGTTTCACAATGTTGACGAGTTCCGGGTAGTCAACAAGCCCGTCGATGATGTCCGAATGTGCGGCCACCCAACTGTCACGCCGCAGAGCCTTGACTTGCTCAGGCGTGAATTTCTTTTTTGTCCTCTGCTCAATGTCGTCTTGTTTCAATCCAAGTCCCTCCATCAGTTTTTCCATATACAGACCGGTTATGAAACGAGTCTTGCCAAACTCATAATACCGTTGTCGCGGAATCTTGCACTCGCGCATGAAATGTAGATCGGTCCATCCCCTGGAGGCCGCTTCGCTCCTGAGAAAATCCCAATATTCGTTAAAGTCGATTGTTTTTTTCATGGATGCCATGGCTGCATGATAGCACATCTAAAGGCGGTGTCAAGGAAAATAATGTCCACCATGGTGCAGAATAATGCTTGACAAGTGTCCACGGTGGTGCTATCCTATCCCCGAAGCTCATTGATAACCCGAACACGCCCGGTCGCCGCAATGATCCGCGAGCCCTTGCAGAGGGGGCCAGTGATCGCACAGGCCGGAAACGGGGCGCACCGTGCGGGGCCACAGAGCCACCGACGGACGTTAGGGTTGAAGGAATAGCGTTTAATAGGTTTGGCCGTAATAGCCATCTGAAAACGGCGGGCTTGTATTCGGTGGCCCGGTCTCAGGATCACTCGGTCCGTGGGTAAAGGGGCCGGGCCGCTAATTGAAGGGAGGACGCCATGATCGCACTGGCCGAGAGCATGATCCTGATCGCCGTGATGGTTTTAACCGTATGCGTGATCCACGTCATAAGGAGGCTTTGGACATGGAAGGAATAGACTTTCGCAACAGCTCCATTCGGTATGTCGTCCTTGCCGGGGATGCGCCCAGGGAGAACCACGAGGACGCGACGATCCGGCTGCTGATCCAGCGGGAGAGGCGGCGGGGGATCGAGGAACGGAAGAGCTTGATCTACATTCCAGGGAGGGCGTGATGTCCGATTTCTGGTGGGGCTTTCTGGCGGGGCTTTTAATCGGGGCAAACGTGGCCCTCTTCGTCCTGGCCCTGCTGATGGCGGCAAGGGGGGAGCAATGAGAGACCGTTACTGGATGATCGGGAATGCCGTTGATACCATCCTGGAATCGCGTGGCAGAGAGAGGGCTTTGGAGAGAATAGACGAGGCACAGGACAATCTCGCCTATCTGCAAGCAAGGCGGCAATACCACATGACGTATGACAAGGCCGATGCTCTGGAGTCGGAGATAAACGATGCACAAAGGGAACTGGATCGGGCGAAACAGGCGCTTGTTGAGGATTATGGGGAGGTGGGGCCATGAGCATCAAGTATAGGATCATCAGGGTGGTGATAGCGTGGATCATGCGGATTGATCCGTACATCCTGCGGGATTACGTTGTGCCGGAGGGGGCGCACATCCACCGGAACCCTAAGAAGAGGAAGGCGAAAGCGTACCCGGTAGCGGGAGAATAGGGAGGAAGAGATGAACGATCTTGAGGTTATCGAAACACAGGCAGAAACGGGGCTCACGCCGATCACGGATGAAACGCTGATCTCGCTGGCAGAACAGGCCGAACGGCGCATTGACGCCATGAACAAGATCAAGCGCGTGGCGATCAAGCTCACGAACAAACACGACTGGACGAATCAGGGGGGCAAGCCCTATCTCCAGGTGTCCGGGGCTGAGAAGATCGCCCGGATGTTCGGAATCTCTTGGCGGATCTCCGAGCCGATCCGGGAGGATATGGAGGGCGGCCATTTTTCATACACATACAAGGGAAATTTTAGTCTTGCCGGTGCGACTATCGAGGCCATCGGGACGCGATCAAGCAAGGATGGGTTTTTCAAAAAGTATTCTGGCAAGGGTGATGATCGGGTAGAGCTTCCGGCTTCGGAAATTGACCGTGGCGACGTCAAGAAGTCTGCATATACCAACTGTATAGGCAACGGAATCACCCGCCTCCTGGGCATCAGGAACCTCACTTATGAGGATCTCCAGGAGTTCGCCGGGATCACGCCCGACATGATCGGAAAAGTCGATTACAAAAAGAAGGGCAAGGCCGACGCCGGGATCGCATCGGAAGAGGCGCAGGAAATCTCCACCGCCGTCGAGGATGTGCGGAAGAAGGAGGGTAAATCTAAATCCGGGAAAGCCTATGTCAAATACACCGTCAAGGCTGGCGGCGTGGACTATGGCACATTCAGCGAGTCCATCGCAAAGGTGGCGAAAGAGGCGAAAGAGGCTTGCCGCCCGGTGAAGATTCGCTTTGTCACCACCAATTTCGGGGCCGACATTGAGAGCCTTGTCTTTGCCGATGATGGGCCGGATGCGGACGTCCCGGAGGAGAAAGGAGATCTGATATGATCGTCGAGAAGGTGCTTGAAAGCAAGGCCCGGAAGATAAAACAGTATCCGGTGAACAGTAACCGCGCCTCGGATCTCGGCATCCCCTGTGTCCGGTATCACGTCCTGAACCGCACCCGCTGGCAAGAAAAGAGCCTTCATGATGTCGGTCTCCAGATGGTTTTCGACATGGGAAACGAGATCGAGGAGATCGTCTTGAAGGAGCTGGCCGAGGCCGGGGTGAAGGTGATCGAACAACAGCGCTCGTTTCAATGGAAGGAATACGGGATCACGGGACATATAGACGGGATGATCCTACATGAGGACAAGGCCGTTCCGATGGAAATCAAGTCCTGCTCCCCGTTTGTATTCAAGGCAATCAACGGGATCGACGACTTGAAGCGGGGCAAATACGGCTATCTCCGCAAGTATCCGACACAGCTTAATCTATACCTACTCATGGACAACAAGGAGAAGGGCGTCTTTCTATTCAAGGACAAGGTTTCCGGGGCCATAAAAGAGGTCTGGATGGACATTGACTATGAACTTGGCGAGGAAACCCTGAAACGCGCCGAAGCCGTCAATGCCCACGTCACCGCCGGAACACTCCCCGAACCGATCAACGATAATCTGTGGTGCGATGGTTGCGCCTACGCTCACATCTGCTTACCGGAGCACATCGGAAAGGAGGTGGAGATAGACACCGGGGAACTGGCGACCATGCTTGACCGATTGGAAGAGCTGAAACCCATCGTGAAGGAATACGAAGAGATTGACGACCAGGTGAAGAAGGCCGTTGAGGGCCGGGAAAAGATCTTGGCCGGGAACTGGCTGATCCTCGGCAAATATATGGAGCGCAAAACCTATGACATCCCGCAGGAGATCAAGGCGCAATATGAAAAGATCACAAAATTCTGGAGAAGAAGCGTCCGCCGCGCCGCCTGACCGCCCCACCATGCGCCGGGGGAAGTGTCCCCGCTGGCCGGAGGATTGGATATTCAAGGACTACTGTCAGAAGTGCGGGAGGTGTGATGGAAAACGAATGGACTGAGCGGATTAAGGAGCTGGAGGCCGAGCGCGACGCAGACCGGAAACGGGAATACGGCTACTCCCAGCAGACCGTGGATGCGCTGACTGCCGAAAGGGATAAGCTGGAGGCTGAGAACAAGCGGCTGAGGGAGCTTGTTGACGGGGCAAGGGTGATCGTTGAGGTATTCCAATGGAGTACTCCGGCGCAAGAGAGATGGAGGGAGGAGTGGTTAAAGAAAGCGGCGAAAGTACTAAGGGAGGCCAGCGATGAATGATTTAATTTGGCAGTTGTATCAATTCGTCGGTCTAATGATCGCCAGACTATATCAAAAATATGATGCAGGATGGCAGGGATGGGAAAACATTGAAGAAGAAGATTACGTCCGCAGGGCAATGAAAAACGTGGAAGAAGGCGATTTGGTGGATGCAGCAAATCTCTGTATGCTCGCATATTACGCCAGAGAGCAAGCCCTGAAGGAGGCAAGCCATGAATGACGTTAACAAGAGGCTGTGCGAGCTGCTGGGCTGTGATGTTCCGTGGATTTTCCAGAGGTATTTTGTAACATATTGAAATCACGGCTACCGCATTTCTACCGCAAAAATACGGTTATTCATCATCCGGTGCATACCGACCGTAAACTTTCCATGGGGGATTGTGGGCTTTGGTATAGAGGTTAAACTCTTTCGGTGTTGGACTCGGGTTAATTTCCAGCCACGCCTTGTACTCAGGGTCCACCAAGGCAATAGCCCTGCTCACCGCCTCGCTGCAAAAGTCGTATTTGCCCAGGTTGAGATGGATGCCTACCCTCTCCAGCAGTTCTCCAACGAGCCCCACGACATCATAGAGCCGCCGATACCAGGGCAGTTCGAGCCTTGAAAAGATGGATTCCATCATTATTTTTCTCTGTTCCGG
>Ga0208196_1004674_pt1 | contig 10470 bp, 9 predicted proteins | sample AD_JPNNA7_MetaG_FD_184443 | JGI IMG/M metagenome (GOLD analysis project Ga0208196, IMG submission 184443) | Active sludge microbial communities of municipal wastewater-treating anaerobic digesters from Japan - AD_JPNNA7_MetaG (SPAdes) (version 2) | ecosystem: Engineered > Bioreactor > Anaerobic >...
CTTATGCGGCATTTGATCAAAGGAATTTCGTAAAATATACTTATTCCATCCTTTTCTGAACTTAAATCTAATATCAAGATTCAAGAAAAACTCAACTAATCTGTGATCCAAAAAAGGTAATCTGGTTTCTAACGAATGAGCCATTGAATTTCGGTCTTCGTATCTGGTTAAAATAGGAATAGAATATTTATCAATATCCTTTATTTGTGATTCCTTAATACTATTTACCTCCCAAATCTTTTCCTCATTAAGATATGGCTTTAATAAGAAATTCTTTTTCTTCGAGTAACCTGGTATATACCTTTTTGCTAAGGAAATTCGGAAACGCATAATCATTGTTCTTTGAATAAGAGATAAAAATATTTGATTAAAAAGCTCAAGATATTCTTTCTCTTGAGAAAGCTTTTTTAGATGATAGAAGTAATATTTTAAATAGCCCAATAATAATTCATCTCCACCCTGCCCGCTCAAAACAACAACTAAATCACTCTCTGACTTAATTTTCCTAAAAATAGAATACTGAGCTACTACTGAAAAACTATTAAAAGGTTCATCTTGATAATAAAAAACTTGATCAATATCATTAAGCACATCATTACTGTTAATTAATAACTTATAATTCCTAATCCCAATTTCTTTACTGATAAGATCAGAAAATTTTTCTTCGTTGTATTTTTTATTTTTTGAAATAACAGTATAACTTTGAATGTCCTGGTCACCCAGTTCTTTTACTGCAACAGCTATTGCTGAGGAATCAAGACCGCCACTTAATAATAATCCAACTTTTACATCACTTCGCAATCTGATTTTAACACTGTCATAAAACAAACCCAAAAATTTATCTTCAACCTCATTATCGTTAAATTCTGATACCTCGTAATCCCAATATTTTTCTTTAACAATAGAATTACTATTTAGATTAATAATTAAATTAGTTTTTGACTCTAACCTAAAAATATCCTGATAAAAAGTTTCATTATTAAAATCTAAAAGTCCCTGTCTAAGATAACTAGACATAATTGTGTCATTTAATTTAGCTGATGTTAGAAATCTAGTAAGTTGCTTAATCTCGCTAGCGAAGTAAAATCTTTCGTTTTTTTTGTAATAGAATAAGGGTTTATTTGAGAATCTATCTCTACTGGCAATTATTAAATTATTTATAGAATCATAAATTATAAAAGCCCACATTCCATTTAATTTTGAAAAACCTAATGAGCCATACTTCTCATAGATTTTTATTATTACTTCGGTATCACTGTTTGTCTGAAAGTCGCACCCCAGGCTAATTAATTCTCTTTTTAGTTCAAGATAATTAAATATTTCTCCATTATATATAATGCATTTGCCATTGCTTTCCATTGGTTGATTAGCTTCTTCACTTAAATCAATTACTGCTAATCTGCGATGTCCGAAGAAAATATTAAATTCATTATTTGAAAAATTCTGATCGAGTTTAAAGGTTTTAGCTCCGGATGAATCAGGGCCTCTGTGAGTTACAATATCTGTCGATTCAATAAAAGCAACATAATCTTTTCCATTAAATGGTTCTGCCAATGAAACTGCGCAAAAAATACCGCACATAAAAATTCCAATTACTAAAAAAATGAATATAAATATTATAAATAATTTTGGGACTTCAGAAAAATCAGATTCTTCAGCTTTTTACGATAAAAAGAAAAGCCTTTATATAATTAATAGTATTGTCGTATCAAATAAAACAATTAAAGATATTATTAATTAATAATTAGTTTAAAGCTGAACAATGATCAAATATTATTTTTTAAGAAAACTAAAACTTTTTCAAATACCATATCAACAGATATTAAATTCATACATTCAAAAGATGGACAGCCTTTTCTCCCTCCATACGTAAAGCATAATTCTTCAACGCCTTTAGGTGCACACTTGATTTCAGATTTAATGTTAATATGATGATTGCCAATTGGTGCAGAATATATTGGGTTCGTAGGACCAAAAATACTGAATGTTGGTTTACCAAGTAGGCTAGCAATATGAATCGGCCCACTGTCATTCCCGATTAATACTGCACATTCTTTTATATTTTGTATCAAATCATCAATAGATTTGGTTATAAGTAATTTAATTCCTCTTTTTTCTATCTCTGTTATTATATCAATATTAATAGATTTATCAGGTATTATTAAAGAAACTTCATAATAATTAGCTAACCTGGTTGCTAATTCAATGAACTTCCTTAAATTCCATTCTTTTGCTTTCCAACCCGCAAAGGGCTGAATCAAAATTCCTTTACCTTGAAATTCAGATATTGGAAATTCTCTTTCGAACTTCTGTTTATCTGTTGGAACAATCTGAGAGATTATTTTATGATACCTGTCTATTAAATGAGGAAATCTTTCCATTTCAAGATAATAATCATAAAATGCTTTAAATATTCGATACGCCATCCCAATATTTATTTTAGATCTACAAAAAATAATTAATGATACTGATGTCATTCTACCATTTAAATCAAAAATGATCTCTGGTTTGAGAGATGTAATTTGTTTCCTTGCTATTGATTTGGCAATTCTACCATTGAAGTAAAAATGGCTGTGTGATAGTTCGAGATATTTAATAGAGGTAAACACCTCTTGATATATAGGAACTGACTCAGGAAAGCAAACAATGGTTATATTACTTTTATAATATCTCTGTATTTCTTTAACACTAGGAATTGTAAAAACAGTATCTCCAAGTTTCATTATAGAAACAATGACAATATTTCCTGAGATATAATCTTTCTTTCTAATATGCCTGACTAGAAAAAAAACTAAATAAAAAAATCCATTAACTAAATATTTAACAAATCTATTTTTTTCTATGTAGTCAGATATTTCTATCATTTAATTTTTAAATAATTTATTAGAAGTTATAACTTTATTAAACAATGCCTTTGTTTTATTAACAAAACTCTCAGAATATTTATTCCATTTGATATATATGTTTAGGAAATATTGATCTCCGGTTAAATAATAAATTGCCTTAAGTTGCTCTGTAGCTAAAATATGATAAGTTAAAGAAGCATAATATACTTTAGGATAATCGAATAAATAATACTGTGTCCAATTACCTATATCGTAATATTTTAAAATCCTTTTCAATGAATCAATGCCTTCATAAAATAAATCTTTAGCATTCTGATTAGAATTATATAGATACAGGTCATACAGCCCGAAAAGACTAAATATCCATCCATTTAATACTGCCATTGGTTTATGTGGAGTTGGGCATTCTTCATAAACAGAGATTCCATTGAAATAATTAACCAATCCCCCTTCAGCTACCGAATAATTAAATGGCTTTAATGCTTCAACAGCAGTAGATGCATATATCAATCTATTTGACAATCTAGCAGCTCTTGTTAAAACTGATATTGCCTGACCTTGTGCCATTGCGGAAATCCAAGAGTCAGCCATTTTATATTCTGAATAATACTTTATTTTTATCCACCAACCTTTTCCATCTTTTACAACAGCCGCATTTTCTACAAACCAATCCGCTAGAACAAAAAATTTTTTATAAAGATCCTTATTTAAGAAATTACTTTTTAAAAGTTCCTCATAAACTCCAAATGCATACTGAGAAATTACAGTCGGATGTTCAATTAATTCTCTTCCTTTATAACTATACAAAGGAATACCGGAATCGTTGAATGGACCGGTATATTTTAATTTTTTACTAAAATCCAAATAGTATCGTCCCAATTCGGTTGGTTTATTTTGAATTGAACAAGGTGTAATTGAATTCCAATAAACAGCTCTTTCGGGGAAAAAGAACACGAAAATTTTATTAAAGTAATTTTTAATAGTTTCTAATTTCATTTATTTGCCAATATTTTCAGGTTATATGTATCTCCTTTATTTAATAGATAAATCCGAATTAATACAACTATAATTAGCCAAAAAGGCAAATCCCGAGTTATATAGCCATACGTTAAGAAACCTTCAACTTCAATAAATGAACGAAAGAAATTACCTAATGTAATACCATAAATTGCAAGTGATAAGACAAAATAAAAATTATTTTTACCCTTTGTTAATTGGATTGCTTTAACTGAATAATAAAAAATTAAAGAAAAAAATAATATAGAAGTTATTAGTCCGAGGATACCATTTTCAGCAGTAAAATACAGAAAGAAATTATGAGGATGAGGCTTACCCAAAGCCAAGTTACCAATTCTAAGATAATTATAAGTTTTTGACGTTACATAATTAAAAAATTGTTTATCAAATGTGTCAGGTCCTATACCGAAAAAAGCATTGTCTTTGATTACATCAAGCCCCATCTGCCAATATTCTTCGCGATCACCTACTGTTTCCCACCTCATATAAAAATTTACAGTATCATTAATTGAAGGGATCAGCAGATAAAGCAGAATCAGGCAAAAAGATATAATTAGAGCATATCTCACAAAAAGTTTTCTTTTAAGATACGTCAAAATAAAAACGATACTAATTAATGAAGCAGTTAAGCCACCTCTAGAATTTGCAAGTATTAAAAAAATCAAATTAAGAAATAATAAAATACTTAATGCTATTTTATATCTGATATTATTCAACTTCTCCCAAAAGAATAACGAAACAATTAATGTAGAAGTTATAAAAAAGATAGTTACTCCAGTATAACCTCTGCTTGAATACTGTGCAATTTTGTCTCTTAACAATATTTTAATAAAATAATTCTCAATCCCCAGATTATATAAATCAATTAACATTGGGAATCCTGTAAAAAGCATCGTTAATATCAGAGACAGAATTATAATCTTTACATCAGCCTCCGTGTAGGTTAACAAATAAAACAAGTAAATTAAAATAAAAAAGAAACCTGTTCTAATGCTGGCAAAAAAACTAATAGTAAAATTCCCGGAAAATGCCGTTGAGATAAATAATGTTATAAACAACAAAGTAAAAAAAATGAATAGACCTTTTGTAATTTTTGTAGCTTCAGAATATCTTATTTCATATCTCTTAAGAACTAAATAAAATAAAAGAATTATGAAAACAGAATTCGAAATAATTCTAAAATTCGGAAAAAATTCACTAGTTAAGGAAACATAACCTATAATAATAGGAATCATTAAATAGTTAGTGCCTTTTAGATTAAATAAAACTATAATGAATAATAATATTGCTACAAAAAGAAATACAACTGGTGAAAAAAATGATATGACTAAAGAAAGGAATAATGATATAATTAATAATTTGCTATTATGTATTGTTAATGTGAACATTCTAACGCAAAATTTACATTTTTAAAAATTTTAAAGATACATTTTTCAATAAACGGTATTCGTCATCCGATAATATATATGAATTCAGGATGTATACGAATATAAAGACTAAGACTTCTACAAAATTTGAAATATATCCAAATCCATTAATAAAGTTCCGAATTAAAAGAACAACCATGAATGCTATTAGTGCATTAATCAAATAATGGACAGAGCTTATAATTAACAATTGATAAGAAGTAATCCTATATTTGAAAGAAAGAATTATAAAACCAAATAAAAACAAAGCAAAATAGATTAATGTGGTTGATGCTGCTAAACCATTTTGTTGATATGTATTAACCAATGAATAATTAAAGATTATTTTAAGAGAAAATATAACAAAAGAATAATTTAGCGCAGAAATACCACCAGGATCAATTTCCCCAACATAATATCTATCAATCAATACATAAGATAACGACAATATTTCAATTATGATTAATGATATTATTGTTTTAAGGCTATTATGATACTTTATTTTATTTCTTACATAATAACTAAAATTTAATTTTCTACGAACATTTGGGATAAGATAAATTAAATAAATTAAATAGGCTGCTGCAAAACTGACGGGTAAAACAAATATCTCAAATAAATTATTAAAAAGAACAATGATAACAACTACCAATATATTTAATAAAATTAATGATATTGCCGGCTTTGTAAAATTAAAATTTGCTTGTTGATAAGCCATTATTATTGACATACCAGCATTAACAGGAATTGTCATCAATAAAATTTTAAATATTTGAATGGTCAAGTTCTTCATTTCAGTTGAAACACCAGAGAGATAAAAACTAAATAAAGCATCAGAAGTAAAAAATAAAATAATTGAAAGGACTATTGCACCAAGCACAAATTGCCAAAATGAATTGTTAAAAAAACTTTCTCCTTCGTCGAAAGAATTCCCTTTAATTTTGTTATAAGCTGGTATAAAATAATGCTGGCTAATATAAATTGTAGCTGTATTAATTAAGTTGGGTAAAGCAATGCCTAATAAAAATAGATCAAATTGATATGAGAGACCGAATTTATTTGCATAAACAACTTCCCTCAGGAAACCTATCCCTTTTCCAATGAAACCAAGAAAAGTTAAAAGAATAGATGCGCCAGCTATAGAGTTAACAAAACTTTTATCAAACTTCATATTTCATAAAAATTGGATCTAGATATCTATATAAATAATTCCTTCATTTACAATAGTTAGGAAAAATGGAATGAACTCTTCAGGATTTTTCCATTCAGAATAAGCCAATTCCATTGAATCAGCGCTCGAATAATTACATACTATTTTGCCTAAACTATTTAAATATTCATTGCAATCAACAGCTTTATCGATAAACTCAGGAATTGTATATTCAAAAGAAAGAGTTTTAATCGGTTTTGATAATCCTTTTAGTACTTCTAACTCATAACCTTCAACATCAATTTTACAGAAATTGGGAATTCCATATTTTTTTATCATTGAATCTAATGTTGTAATATTAATTTCAAATTTCTTATTCTATTCAGCATGTTTGAACCTTTTTTTTAACCTGATTTATCCATTCTTCAGACAATGAAGATAAAGTTGTAGCAGAACTAATATTTAAAATTCCTTTCCCTTGTTTTGAACCTAGGGCACTATTTACAAGTTCTATTTGATTACCAAATTTCCTTTTTAGAAATTTCATTGGTCTTGGTTGTGGTTCAAAAGCAACAACTATCGCATTCAAACTTAAAAATGCTTCACAACGATTACCATAACTTGCTCCCACATCAAAACAAAGATCTCCTTGCTTAATAAACTTAGAATAAAATGAAGTCATTTTAGCCTTTTTATTTTTTTCAATTTTACTTTTAAAAAAAACGATTCTTGAAAATTTTTAAATAATCATAAACATCGAGAGCAAGCAGAAATTTTATTATCATTCTTTTCATTAATTTTAAAAAATATTCTAATAAATATTGTATTTTACTTTTTGATGTAAGCTTCAAGATATACTTCTTTTCTAAAGGGTATAGCAACTAAATAAATAGGCAGTAGCAAAAGAAGTTGAAAAAACTCTTTAGTAAAAGGTTGAACTTTTAAAAACTCAAATTTTGAAGCAAAATTATTTAATATTTCAATTTTAAAGTTTGCCCTGTCAATTATAAAAGATAAAGATTTTTTGTTAAATCCATTAATATGATAAGGAGATTGAAAAGGTTTAATTTTTTCAGAATAACCAGAGTGAAATATTTTAAATATTATCTTCCTAATATCATTCAACAATGAATCTTCATTAGGGACCCCAATGTATGCGATACCTCCATGCTTTAGAACTCTATAAATTTCTTTTAAATATTCCAATGGATTTGGGACATGTTCAAGCACAGAATCCAAATAAACTACATCAAAAAAATCACTCTCTAAATTTGCCTCTAGAAGATCCGCATTAAAAAACATATTTGTTGCTTCTTTAGCTCCATCAATTCTATGGTCTGTTATATCGACTCCAAATGTAGTCCATCCTTTTTTAACTGCTTCAATAATTGTATACCCTTCCCCACAGCCAACATCTAAAAATTTCTGAATCTTCATTGCTGAACATTTTTCAATAACATTTAATCTATCTTTAGCATCTGTTAATCGTTTCTGTGGATAATATTTACTTAATGGTGGAAAATATGTTGAATCATAAAGATATTGCCATTCCTCTTTAGTAAAATCAATTTGTGGTGTTACAAAATACGTTTTACAGTTGTTACATTTTGCTATCTTAAAATTCTTCTTAATGATTTTATAAACCTTTGGATCAATTAAAGGATTTCCAAGAACATTATAATCTGTTTGATTGCAAACTGGACACATATTTGAGACTCATTATGATAGAATAGTGTTAAATAATATTTATTTTTTGACAAATTTGTTTTGCTTCAAAACAATATAAGAGCATAATATTAAACAAATGAAAAGTGAACCTATTATAGTAGCAAAAGCAACCTTTGGTTCGCTTTTTTTCTTAGGTGGAATTGCTTCATCTAATACCTGCACGGTCGGGATATCTTTATTTTCCTGTATCTTTTCCTGATAGTATTGCTGTTGCAACAAAACATAAACTTCGTTTTGTATTCTTACTTCTCTTAATAATCCTGCCAGTTCTTTCCCTAAAACAGGCACATCTTTAAAAGCTAATAGATAATCAGTACTACCGGTTTCAAATTTTGAATATTGTGCTCTAAGCTCCTGAAGCTTTTTATTTAATGAATTATATAATCTGCTGCTTTCTCCGGCATCAGTTTTAATCAATCCAAGTTCAATTTCTGTTTTCATTATTTCGGTTTTTAACTGAGCAGAGCCTTCAATTGCTGCCTTAATTTGGTCTGTTAGTGCTATTGTTTTGTTTTTACTCTGAAATTTCATCAAAGCAGTTTCAGCAGAGTCTAATAAAGCCTTGGTCTGAACAATTTGCTCTTGTATATATTGTCGTGCACTTTTTGCCTTAGAAGAGAGTTTTTCTTTATTTATCGAATCCAGAGCTTCTATGTATGTATTTGATATTACTGCACTTAACGTTTTCAGGGAATCTTCATCACTTAAAAGTAATGGGATTAAAGATGATTTAACATCAACACTAATTGTAATTATCCCTTCTTTGGAGATATCGGTATGTAATCTTTCAACTAATTTTTCTGCTGCTTCTATTCTATCATCAGCATCATAAAGCTTTGTCAGATTCAGTTTATCAACAACATTCAAAGCAGCACTTCTGCTTTTTAAAATCTCAACATATAGCTGCGAAGTTGCGGTTGCCATCCCACCTGTTAAAATACTGGAAAAATTACCACCACTTAACAATGAACTAAGTCCGCCAAAACCTTCCTGTTTTTCCGGTGGCATAATAGAAGCATCAGCTCTGTATGTTCTGGGATAGACCAACAATAAAATCAAAAAAAGGAAGACAGCACTAAGTATAGTAATTTTCAGAATAGATTTAATATTAAATAAAATAACATTTATTATTTCATGCCAACTCATTATTTACCTCGTTGCTACAATTACTGCTACAGTAGCTGCAATTACTGCTGCTACTTGTCCGAGTACAGAAAGTGTTGTAGTAAAAACTTCCCAAAATTTTGGTCCGGGCGGATCTTCCAAAACCCAGATTGTATCTCCAGGGTCAAGTTGTTCAATATCATCCGCGTCAATCCATTCACCTGTATTTACTTTAATAACTCTAACATCATTTTTAATTGCCCGCCAGCTAAATCCACCTGCTAAAGTAATGTAATCTTCAACTGATAATTTTGGATTGTAAATAATATTACCAGGGTTTACAACCTGACCAATTAAAGTTATGTAATTTCTTTTTTCAGGAATTGTAATTATATCATTACGCTTTAAAACTATATCCTCGCTTAATTGATTTTTTATGAATAAGGCTTTGAAATCAACTACAACTTTCCCATACCGCTGTCTTGATTTTGCTTTTAAATAATCATACTCATCATCAGTCATATCTGCACGTGGTATTAATTTTATTCTTTCAAATTCCGGATCATAACTTGAATCTGCATCTGTTCTGAAAACTGAAGCATCTTCTAAACCAGCATCTTTAAGAAATCCACCGGCTGATTTTATTAACTCGCTCAAAGTTGTATAGTCTTTAACGATTTTATATATACCCGGATATTTTACAAAACCACTTAAAGTTACCCATTGCTCATCGTAATATTCACTTAACTCTCTAACTAAAACCTGATCACTGAATTGCAGAAGAACATTATTATTTTTCAAATATTCAATTGAATAAAAACGGCTGAATTGATTTATACCATCTTTAGCAAAGCTAACAACTTCAATAGAATCTGTTCTGGCTTTATATTTTAATCCACCGGCAAGTTGAATGAAATCATAAACAGATTCACCTTCTCTGAATTCATAAGTAGCCGGATACTTTACTTGTCCGCTTATAAAAACAGTTTTATCAACTTTATCTATAATTACAACATCTCCATCTTTTAAATATGGATTGTTTTCAATTTTTCCCAATCTGAGAAAAGATAAGAAATCAATACTAACTGTATCGTTATTTCTGTTTATAATTTTGATATTTCTTATATCTGAAGTTGATTTTAAACCCGGAGATGTTTTAATAAGATCCAAGACTCTTGAGTTAGAAGTAAGAATATAGTTTGATGGTTTTACAACATTA
>Ga0208196_1004678_pt1 | contig 10461 bp, 7 predicted proteins | sample AD_JPNNA7_MetaG_FD_184443 | JGI IMG/M metagenome (GOLD analysis project Ga0208196, IMG submission 184443) | Active sludge microbial communities of municipal wastewater-treating anaerobic digesters from Japan - AD_JPNNA7_MetaG (SPAdes) (version 2) | ecosystem: Engineered > Bioreactor > Anaerobic >...
GAATTTGCTCCATCATTGTCTTTCCCACCAAACGCCTTTTGCCATTCTACTTCTCCTTTTGAATTCAACTTCAAAATGTAGACATCTTGCCCTCCAGAGCCGAAAGAGGAAGTCCATCCGGCAACTATGTATCCGCCATCTGTCGTTTGCTGCACTGAGTTTGCTCCATCACTGTCTTCTCCACCAAACGTCTTTTGCCATGATACGTCTTTTATCCTATCTACTATCGCCGTCGCAATACTTTTTCTTCCGACGTTGCCTGACAAGTCAATCCCTTCAACAGCTATAGTATGAGCACCTTCTGTCGCTTTACTACTATCCCAAGTGTACTTGTATGGACCTGATGTGTATTCTTTGACTTTCTTACCATCGATGTACAACGTGACTTTCTCCAAATCATAGTTGTCTTTTGCATCTATATTGATCTCAATCGTCCCACCAAGTTCTACTCCATTGCTCGGTGAGATGATCTTTACCTCTGGTGGAGTGGTATCTATCTCCCCTTTTGAATTCAACTTCAAGATGTAGACATCTTGCCCTTGTCCCGCAGAGCCGAAAGAGGAAGTCCATCCGGTAACTATGTATCCGCCATCCGTTGCTTGTTGAATTGAATTTGCTTCATCATCCTCCTTCCCACCAAATGTCTTCTGCCATTCAACTTCTCCCTTTGAATTCAACTTCAAGATGTAGACATCTTTTTCTCCAGAGCCGAAAGATTTAGTCCATCCGGCAACTATGTATCCACCATCTGTAGTCTGTTGGATCGAATTTGCTTCATCATCATACTCTCCACCAAACATCTTTTGCCACTCTTTTTCTCCTTTTGAATTCAACTTCAAGATGCAGACATCTTTCCATCCAGAACCAAAAGATTTAGTCCATCCGGCAACTATGTATCCGCCATCTGCCGTTTGTTGGATCAAATTTGCTACATCATCGTCATACTTTCCACCAAACGTTTTTTGCCACTGAACTTCTCCTTTTGAATTCAATTTCAAGATGTAGACATCTCCTTCTCCAGAGTCAGAAGATTTAGTCCATCCAGCAACTATGTATCCACCATCCGTCGTTTGTTGGATCGAATTTGCTTCATCACTGTCTCCTCTACCAAATGTTTTTTGCCATTCTAACTGCCCTTTTGAATTCAACTTCAAAATGTAGACATTTTCCAATCCAGAGCCAAAAGATTTAGTCCATCCAGCGATAATGTATCCACCATCTGCTGTGTGTTGAAGTGATTCTGCCCCATCGTCATACTTTCCACCAAACGTTTTTTGCCATTCTAATTCTCCATTCGAATTCAGCTTCAAGATGTAAACATCTTGCCCTCCAAAGCCGAAAGATTCAGTCCATCCAGCAACTATGTATCCACCATCTGTCGTTTGTTGAATCGAATTTGCTTCATCACTGCCTTCTCCACCAAATGTCTTCTGCCACTGAACTTCTCCTTTTGTATCCAACTTCAAGATGTAGACATCTTCTCCTCCAGCGCCGAAAGAACCGGTCTCTCCAGCAACTATGTATCCACCATCTGTCGTTTGTTGGATCAAATTTGCTTCATCATCGTCTTTCCCACCAAACGTCTTCTGCCATGAAATGTCCTTTATCTTATCCATTATCAATGTCACACTTTTTGTTTGAACGTTACCTGATTTGTCCACTGCTTCAACAGTTATTGTATGTGTGCCCTCTGTTGCTTTGTTACTACCCCAACTGTACTTATATGGACCTGATGAATATTCCTTGACTTTCTTACCATCAATATACAGTGTCACCTTCTCCAATTCAACATTATCTGTCGCATCTATATTGATCTCTATTGTTCCACTAAGTTCTACCCAATCGCTTGGTGAGATGATCTTTACCTCTGGTGGAGTGGTATCTACCCATCCTTTTGAATCCAATTTCAAGAGGCAGATATCTCCTCCAGGGCCGAAAGACTTAGTCCATCCAGCAACTATGTATCCACCATCTTTCGTTTGTTGAATCGAATTTGCTCCATCACTGTTTTCTCCGCCAAACGTTTTTTGCCATTCTACCTCTCCATTTGAATTCAACTTCAAGATGTAGATATCTTCTTTTCCAGAGCCGAAAGATCGAGTCCATCCGGCAACTATGTATCCGCCATCTTTCGTTTGTTGGATCGATTTTGCTTCATCATCGCCTTTCCCACCAAACGTCTTTTGCCATTCTAAATCTCCTTTTGAATTTAACTTCAAAACATAGACATCTTCCAATCCAGAGCCAAATGATTTTGTCCATCCAGTGACTATATAACCGCCATCTTTCGTTTGTTGGATCGAATTTGCTTCATCATCGTCTTTCCCACCAAAAGTCTTTTGCCATTCAGCTTCTCCTTTTGAATTCAACTTCAAGACGAAGGCATCTTGCTCTCCAGAGCCAAAAGACTTAGTCCATCCGGCAACTATGTATCCGCCATTTGTCGTTTGCTGGATCGAATTTGCTACATCGTCATCTCCTCCACCAAACGTCTTCTCCCATTCAGCTTCTCCTTTTGAATTCAGCTTCAAGATGTAGAGATCTTCCCCTCCAGAACCGAAAGATTTAGTCCATCCAGCAACTGTGTACCCACCATCTGTCGTTTGTTGAATCGAATTTGCTACATCACTGTATTCTCCACCAAACGCCTTCTCCCATTCAGCTTCTCCCTTTGAATTCAACTTCAAGATGTAGAGATCTCCAGATTCGAAATCACCATTCCGTCCAGCAACTATGTATCCGCCATCTGTCGTTTGTCGAACGGATTTTGCTTCATCATCACTGTTCTCTCTACCAAACGTCTTCTGCCACTGAACTTCTCCTTTTGAATTCAGCTTTAAGATGTAGGCATCATGTCCGCCAGAGTCAAAGGAGTAAGTCCATCCAGCAACTATGTATCCGCCATCTGTCGTTTGTTGGATCGAATTTGCTCCGTCATCATACTTTTCACCAAACGTCTTTTGCCATGTTTCAACTTTCGTGTTATTTACAACAACTTTTATACTCTTGGAGTTTTTGTTTCCTGCTCCATCGGTTGCCTTTACCGTTAGCACGTATGTCCCATCTTTCAACTTCTTTGTGTCCCAACTGTACTCATACGGTTTGCTACTATCTTCTCCTACCTTGCTATCACCTACGTAGAATTCAACTTTTGCTATTCCACTGCTATCACTCGCATCTACTTGTATGGTTACAACTCCAGATATTACAGCATTGTCTTTGGGGTTTGTTATACTCACCGTAGGTGGTGTGGTATCCTTTGCAGCCCCAAACAAAGATATTGTGAAGATATAGAGTACGATTATCGTGATAAAAGTTGCCTTCTTCATTTTCCATCCCTCCCCCAGAATGGTTCATAAATTACCTTGATTATAACGCAATTATTAAGAAAAAGAGCCAGTTACTAAACAATTCAAATCCTCACAGGTTCATTAGCAGATGTATTCTTCCATTCTTCTTTGAATATGGACATGATTAATTCATCGTGGTACTGTCCTTCACGATATATGTTTTCCTTCAGCACACCTTCTACCTTAAACCCTACTTTTTCGTACGACCTAATTGTCCTCTTGTTGAATCCATAGGTTAGGAGGCTTATCTTGTGTAGTTTCATCTCGCTGAAGATGAAGTTGACGAGCACTCTCATTGCATCTGTGCCGTATCCATTGTTACAGAACTGCTTGCCAAGGAAGATGCCAACCAAGGCATGTGAGTTCTTCCAATCGACTTCGTTGATGCCGCAACCACCGATGTATTCTCCATCAGCCAATCTTTCGATGGCGAACGAATAGCTATTTGTCGAAGATGGATTCAAACTCTCGTACCATTTCGCTTCATCATCTTTTCTCAACGGAAATGGTATGCCTGGAACGAGAAATCTTTTCACTTCTGGATCGTTTACGTATTCCCAAGCCTTGTCGATGTCCTTCCTATCGTACGCCCTCAGTCTGACTAATTTTCCATCGTACATGTACACTCACCTCAATTTTGAAAGATAGATACAAATATGCGATAATTTCACCGATTGTATCACTGTAAATGGTTTTGTCAAATAAGATCAGCTAATTTCTCATATTTACGAGCCAAATAGCGCAGAAGATGGTGTATAATAATCAGTGAGAAGGTTAAAAATGCAATTGTCAAAACGAGGAGGGATAGGATGTACATCGAAAGGGAGAAAAAATACTTGGTAGACGAAAAATTGGCACGTAACCTCATAGAAAAATCAGTTGCGAGAATAGGTGTTGTGCAGTGGTATTTGGACACCTGCTCGTTCGATATCGAGAAGGGAATGACGAATTGTCGAATCAGATATACGATCGATGAAAGTGGAAACGAAGAGTGGGTGAGGGCTTTCAAATCCACACTCATTGAAGATTTCACAAGGCAGGAGGAAGAATCAAAGGTCGAGATATCCGCTGATATGTTTGAAACGTTAACTTTCAAGCCTGTCGTTGCAAAGATAAGGTATTATCTTTTGTACGAACCTGCCGAGGTCGTACTCGATGAGTTCATAGAGCTCGATAAACCTTATCGTGTACCTGTAAAATATCTTGCCGAAGTCGAGACGCAAGAGCCGTTTGAAGAGTATGAACGTATGTTTGAGCTATATACTCCACTATCGTTGGAAGAGTTTGAGAGATATATAAACAAAAACTTCGCAGTAGAGAGTAAATTACCTCCACGGGAGATCATAGATATAGTCAGCGAGAAACTTAAAAAATCAAAACAAAAACAGTTGAAACATAATTGGAGTGATTCGCAGTGAGAAAATGTAGGTTCTTTTTGATTCTTTTCTTCATTCTAGCCTCAGTTTTTTGTTTTTCCAAGGTCATTACTTTTTCTTTCGTTGGTGATGTGATGTTTCACACACCTATCGTTTCTTATGCTCAGAACGAAAAAGGTTATGACTTCAAGCCTATATTTGCCCATGTGAAAGGCATAATAGAAAAGGCAGATGTAGCATTCTGTAATTTGGAAACAACACTTGGTGGTACACCTTATGCAGGCTATCCACGCTTTTCTTCGCCTGATGAGGTCGTTGATGCACTTATTTATGCAGGGTTCGATGTGGTGAATGTGGCAAACAATCATATGATAGATAAAGGGTGGAAAGGCCTAAAACACACAATTGAAAAGGTCAAGGAGAGTGGTCTTGCATCGGTTGGCGGAAGGCTTTCACCGGATGAAAAGAGATACACGTTGATTAATGTCGATGGTGTGAGTGTTGCTTTTGCAAGTTTTACGTATGCAACGAACGGACTTACTGTGACGAAAGAGTATGCTTACATGTTCGATTATATCGATGAGGGATTGATTGCTCAGACAGTCAAGGAAATGCGTAAAGTCTCCGACGTAGTAATCGTGCACCTTCATTTCGGTCAAGAACACATGACGAAACCAACAGATGTTCAAAGAAAAATCGCAGCGTTGTGTATCGATAGCGGCGCTGACATGGTGATAGGTACACATCCGCATGTGCTTCAAAGTGTAGAGTTCGTTGAGAAAGATGGCAAACGGAAGATGATTGCATATTCGCTTGGAAATTTTCTATCGAACATGGATCAAAAAAATACGGATGCAGGTGTTATACTAAACGTAGCGTACGATACGATGAAAGGTGTAGTGGACATAAATCCGGTACCAACTTGGCGTCATAGATACACGAAGGATGGAAGATTGCATTTTAGGGTCATACCGGTGGATGCCTTTTTGAAAAATCCGGATAAATTACTCACCAATGAAGATATCACAAGGCTCAAGGAAATAGAAACCCAGGTAAAAGTGCTATTTCCAAAGATTTCTAAGAAATCTTGAGAGATAAGCTAATTAGATCGTCGTTTAGTTATATGAAGTTGAAATATCTCAATATTCCACTCAGTGCAGCTCTGGTATCTTTCTCGAATGATGTTTGCCACTGCGTGTCATCTGGGAAGAACATGGCCCTGAATAGTTCATCGATTTTTGCTTTTACATTCTCATTTTTCGTGCCATAGTGCCATGCACGGTTTTCCAAAGAGACTATGATTAGACTTTTCAGCTGACCGATCAAGTCATCGCCTAACGTACCATATTCAAAGCAAGTTGTATAGAATTTTGATTTTCCACCGTACTGTTTGTATATGTAATCGATCATGTCACCGTTTATTTCGTAAAAAGATTCCCTATCCGCTTTTGTGATTGGAGAGTATCCAAATTCTACTTCTCTTTCCCTGCTTTCCTGTTCGTCAAAAATCGAATTTACGATGACCATTCGGTTTTTCGGTCCCGCACCAGTGTGGATATCCAAATGGAGGACAAAATCATAAGTTGAGTAAACATGCCTGTAGAGTGCCTTCATGTACTGGGTACAACACATTTCTTGTTTTCCACCATAGTACACGCAACGTTCACATGTATACTGCCCTTTCGTCAATGCTTCTTTTATGCCATTACTTCCCAAAGTAATGATGTATGGAATTAGTTTTACGATATTCAAAAAGAAATTGAGATCGACCTTGCCTACAGGTTTTGGGTTTGTAAAATACTTTCTCATCTTTTCAAATGATTCATTTCTTAAATCTATGTCTGGTGATGAGAAGTCCAAGAAATTCCTGTTGAGGTCAATGTTATCCTTGTTTACACGTCTTTTATGTTTCATCCCCCAAGGATTTATAGCATGAACGAGCAAGAGCGACACCTCATCATGTTTGATGTTTGACAAGAATTCATGCACAAAGAGTTGCAAGAATACATTTCCTGCATACCCTTCTATGCCATGTTCTCCGGTTGTTATGAGTAAAAGCTTCTTTGCGTTTGGGTTCTCGCACATGAACGAGCTTACAGAACACTCTTCTTGAATCGGGTAAGTATCTTTCTCTACATCAAGATAATAGCTTTTCAATATTTTCTTAAATGAAAAGAATATCTCCCTACAATGCGCATAGTCATAAGAATAGTCGTACATAGATTCACACTTTCAATAAATTCATTTAAGTCCTATATCGGTCCGTAATTGATCTTGACAGCTATGAATAGATAAAGCAACGAGAGCAGAAACATGACGAGTTCAACTTTCCACACGAATTTGAACCACTTGAGATAGCTCACTCCAGCAATTCCTAGTGTGATTAATAATACAGCACTCGTTGGATAGAGCAGGTTCGTAAAACCATCTCCGAAAACAAAAGCCTGGACCGCTGTTTGACGCGTAACACCGATCATGTCTGCAAGTGGGATGATGATCGGCATCATCAGAAAAGCTTTTGCAGATGCAGAACTTACGAATAGATCCATGATGAAAAAGAGCAGATATATCAAAAATGTGGCAGCGACGGGGCCTGACTTTGAGATGAGCGATGAAGCATCGTACAATATTGTATCTATGATTTTACCGTTTGAGATGATGAGCTTTACAGAGGTTGCCATAAGTATGAGCACAACGCCTGGCAGTGCATCCTTTATACCGAAGAAAAGATCCAAAAGAACCTTCTTAAAACTCTTCTCGACAACGATACCACAAAGTATGCCGCTGAGTAAGAAGAGAACTCCAACCACAGGTAACATGAGACCGCTCATGAATCCAGTGAGACCGGAAATCAATATTAGTACAAACATTGCACCGATGATGGAAATCAGTATTTTAGCAGCCGTCGATACATCGACACTGTTTTCAATCTCAGAATTTCCAATTTGCGTCGGTTGAGTTGTCACTTGTTTTTGGTGTTTTCTCACGTACGTTGTCATGAATATGAGCATGACGATGTATGTGGTAACAAAAATGATAATCCTAAGGCCGATGCCTGAAAAGAGTGGAACTTCTGCGATCTTTTGTGCAACTCCTATGCTAAATGGATTTGCCAAGGCTGCCGAAAAGCCAAATCCAGTTGCTAAAAGGCTCATGCCCAACCCAGTCAAATCATCCCATCCTAAAGAAATAGCAAATGCAATCATGATGGGAACTAACGGAACCATCTCCTCAAATATGCCCATGAGCGCACCTAAGAGCATGAAGACCAATATCACTACGGAAAGTAGTAGCATCTTTCGATTACTGTATCTTCTCACAACTTTATTGATTATGTACTCGATCACGTGACTCTTGTTCAGCACGTATATTGAGCCAGAGACGATCAATATGAATAGAATTATCGTGATAACGAGCACTGCGTCCGAGCTCCAGAGCACTTCTATAGGTGCCGTAAACCATCTCCAAACAGGATAGTTAGGCTTTTCAACTTGTTGGTAGGAATTTTCAACTACGATCGTTCTATCGCCTATTGTCTGTCTTTGATACTCGCCTGAAGGTAGTATCTTCGTCAAGGCACCTGATATCATCATGATCACGAAGATGATCAAAGCAGATGTGATGAAACTTCTCGTACTTATCTTAGCTGCGTTGACAACGTTGCCTTTTTTATTGCTATTATCCATCTGCAATCCCCCTATGTTTGAAGGTTTGTACAACTCATTTATACAACTCATATGATACACTATTTTTCCAAATAAACCAAAATGAGAATAGGATGATTCCATCAATTGAACGAGAAGGAGGGAGGCAAATGTGAGAATGTTTGAAAACATCATGAATAAATGAGAGGTAAAATATGGATCAGGAAGAAAAAGAGTGTGAACTGACACCTTCCAGATGGTCAAGGAAAGTTCACTCACACTCTTTTACTATCTCTATCAGTATTGATGCGTATTTACAGTTCATCAAGAATTTGCAACTGTCAAACTCAAGGTCAATAGAACAATTTTGCGAGTTGTTTTATGTAGTAGTCCACAGGTCTGACGTTGAGTAGCGTATCACTGTATGGTACTTCCGTCACGATGAATCCTTTCATGCCAACTGCGTGGTAGAATTTACCCATCTTGACTAATTCTATGGCTCTTGCGCTCATCTGAGTAGCAATTATTCTGTCCATCGAAGATGGTGTACCACCTCTTTGAGTGTATCCAAGGTTTGTGTATCGCCATTCGATATCCAATTTTTTGTTTATGTATATACCTATGACCTGCGCGGGGTCTGTCTCGTACGAGCATTTACACTCATCGATTATTTCCTCGGGAAGTTTCACACCTTCCTCGATGACTACTAGAGAGAACCTCTTTCCACTTTCGTACCTGTGTTTTATCGTCTTGACAAGTTCATCTGGATTGAGCACATCAGAACTCGTGATGACAAAATCTGCACCACCTGCAAGTCCACCAAATGTTGCAAGCCATCCACCAGGTCCACCCATCGTTTTGACTATCATCACTCTGTGATGTGATTCTGCTGTTGAGTGAATTACATCCAACGCCTCAGTAACGTGTTCAAGTGCTGTGATGAATCCAATCGAAAAATCGGTGAAAGACAGGTCGTTATCGATCGTTGCAGGTACTATGATCGATGGTATACCGTATCTTTGCAAGTTGAGTGCACTCCTCACCGCATTTCTACCACCGAGAATAACGTAGCCCGTTATCCCATACTGGATGGTCTTGTTCTTGATTTCAACGAGCTCTTCATCCTTTTCTGGGACAAAAAGTGACGTACCCAATATCGTACCACCTAAATGCAAGATACCAGAAACATCGTTTCTTACAAGCACATCTAATTTGTCTTCCATCAGCCCTTCAAAACCATCTTTTATCCCCATTGTTTCTATTTCAAACTCGATTGAGTTGACAACTGCTGACCTAATTGCTGCATTGAGACCCGGGCAGTCGTTCCCAACGGAAAGTATTCCTATCCTTCTCATCTATCCCTACCTCCCCACTATCGAATAGAATACTATAGAAGTGATAGCCATTAATTTTATGAGTATGTTCAAAGATGGACCAGCTGTATCTTTGTAAGGATCTCCCACCGTATCGCCCACGATCGTTGATTTGTGCGCAAATGAACCTTTTCCACCAAGGTGTCCTTCTTCAACATATTTTTTTGCATTGTCCCATGCACCACCGGAATTTGCCATGAAAATCGCAAGTGCCACACCAGTGACCGTAGAACCAATTAGCAATCCAGCGACCGATTGAACACCAAGAATAAGCAAGAGTGCAATTGGAGAAAGGACGGCGAGCAGTGCAGGGACTACCATTCTTTTCAGCGCTCCTTTTGTTGCTATCTTCACACAGCTTTGGTAATCCGGTTCGGACGAGCCAGATAGAATACCTGGAATTTCCCTTATCTGTCGCCTAATTTCTTCAACCATGTCATTTGCTGCATCTCCAACTGCATTCATCGTGAGTGCCGAGAAGAAAAACGTGAGCATTGCACCGATGAGTGCACCGATGAACATCTTGGGGTCTTGAAGTTGAATTTCCTTTACGTGTGCTATAGACCCGAAGTTTGCAAACAATGCCAATGATGTCAACGCCGCAGAGCCAATCGCAAAACCTTTTCCCATCGCCGCAGTCGTATTACCAAGTGCATCGAGTTTATCGGTTGTTTCTCTCACACTCTTATCGAGTCCTGCCATCTCTGCAATTCCGCCC
>Ga0208196_1004680_pt1 | contig 10459 bp, 10 predicted proteins | sample AD_JPNNA7_MetaG_FD_184443 | JGI IMG/M metagenome (GOLD analysis project Ga0208196, IMG submission 184443) | Active sludge microbial communities of municipal wastewater-treating anaerobic digesters from Japan - AD_JPNNA7_MetaG (SPAdes) (version 2) | ecosystem: Engineered > Bioreactor > Anaerobic...
AGAACCAACAAAATATTTTTTTTATTGGGGGGTAATTATTGGCGATGGTTTGGTGCTTGATTGTGGTTGATACAATGGTTAAAATAGCCTCAGCCCTTTTTAGTTTTTAATTTCCAGGCTTTTTTGGAGGGTGGTTAAATATCTCAGAGATAAATTTAGTCCTAAAATAAAAAGTGGTTAAAAAAGTAAAAAATCAAGAAAAATATGATGTGGTAGTGGTTGGCGCCGGCGCTTCCGGTTTGATGGTGGCTGGTCGAGCGGGAGAGCTTGGGTGGCGAGTTTTGTTATTGGAAAAAAATCGTGCTCTGGGCGAGAAGTTGAATATTACCGGCGGGGGACGGTGTAACATCACAAACGCGATCTATGATAAGAGAGATTTTCTGAAAATTTATGGTCCGGCGCAGGATTTTTTGTTTTCGCCCTTTTCGCAATTTGGGGTCAAAGACACTTTTGCTTTTTTCGAAAGGCTCGGCTTGCCCTTGGTGGTGGAGGCGCGGACAAGAGTATTCCCGGCAACCCAAAAGGCGACTGACGTGACCAAGGCTTTGGAAAGATACGCTAGGAACAACGGTGTTACGATTAGATTAAATTCATCTGTGTCAAAGATTTTGACAACCAAAGGCCGAGTTTCCGGAGTCTTGCTTAATGGTGAGGAGGTATCCGCTGGCGCGGTGGTTTTGGCGACAGGAGGTCTTTCTCACCCGGAAACCGGTTCAACCGGTGATGGCTTTCGCTGGCTCAAGGATTTGGGGCATGGGGTCAGGCGGCCATCGCCGGATGTCGTGCCGCTAAAGGTGGAAGAAGCTTGGGCGAAGGAACTTTCCGGCCTATCTTTGTCATTTATGAAAATCACTTTTTATACCGAAGGGAAGCGCGCTTTTTCCAAAAAGGGGAAGATTCTATTTACCCATTTTGGTTTATCTGGACCGCTCATTTTGAACAGCGCGCGAGAAGTCAAGCGCTTGCTTGAAGCGGGGGCGGTGACGGCCCTGATTGATGCTTTTCCAGATACCGATTTAGGCGCGCTTGAAAAACAGATTATTAAAGTTTTTGACGCAAACAAAAATAAAAGTTTGAAAAATGTTTTTAAGGATATCGCGCCCCTGGGGACGGCGGAAGCGATTTTGTCCATTTTACCTTTGGCGCCTGATATAAAAGTTAATGAAATAAAAAAAACTGAGCGGAAAGGGATTGTCAAAACGCTGAAATCTTTGCCGGTAACCATAACTGGTTTGATGGGCTTTGACCGGGCGGTTGTTTCTGATGGTGGGGTGTCTTTGACCGAAATTGATACGCGGTCTATGGGGTCAAAAATTTGGCCCAACTTGTTTGTTTTGGGCGACTTACTTGATATTAATCGCCAGTCTGGCGGTTACTCTCTTCAGCTTTGTTGGACAACGGGGTTTGTGGCTGCGGAACACATTGGCGAGGCGCTAGGTAATGGCTAAAAATTACTGGCTTTTTGATGTTATAATAAATAAATGAAACAAGACCAAGCTTTGGCCATTATGAAAACTGGGGCCAATGTTTTTTTAACCGGCGAACCAGGTTCAGGCAAAACCCACACCATTAACCAGTACATTGCTTATTTGCGTCAGAATGGAGTAGAACCTTCGATTACCGCTTCTACTGGTATTGCCGCGACTCATATCGGCGGGATGACAATTCACTCCTGGAGTGGAATTGGTATCAGGCGGAGTTTGAGTAATTACGACCTGGATAAAATCGCCTCTACTGAATATTTAGTGAAGCGAATAAAAAGGGCGAAAATTTTGATAATTGATGAAGTGTCAATGATTTCGGCTGCGACTTTAGAGATGGTGGAGGCGGTTTGCCGGGCGATTCGGAGTCAGTCGGAACCGTTTGGTGGTTTGCAAGTGATTTTGGTGGGAGATTTTTTTCAACTACCGCCGATTGTCAGGACGAGAGAAACAGAGGCGGAAACTATTTTTGACGAAACTGAACCTGGTTTTGGCCGAGCGGATGGTTTTGCTTTTAATTCATCAGCTTGGCGTCGAGGACGATTTTTGACTTGTTATTTGTCTGAACAGCATCGCCAATCTGACATAAAATATCTTGAGTTGCTTTCAGCAATTCGCGCTGGCGAGGTGACGGAATATCACAGCGAGATTTTAACTAAGCGGAGAGCGGCTGCCGAATCGCTGGATTTTGATTTGCCGAAACTCTTCACACATAACGTCAATGTAGACTCGCTTAACGAACGGGAGTTGGCCAAGTTGGCCGGTCGGCCGCGAAGTTTTCGGATGTCTGGCAAAGGGCGCGAAGTGTTGGTGGCCACGCTTAAGAAAAGTTGCTTGTCACCAGAAAACTTGGAGCTGAAAATTGGCGCCCGTGTTATTTTTACCAAAAATAATCAACGCGCTGGTTTTATCAATGGCACTTTGGGGCAGGTAGTTGATTTCGAGGGTTTTGATAATTTGCCGGTCGTCAGGACTTTTGATGGTCGGCGAGTTGTCGCTGAACCGATGGAATGGACAATAGATGATAGTGGTAAGGTTTTGGCCCAAGTAACACAAGTGCCGCTTCGTTTGGCTTGGGCAATTACCGTTCATAAAAGTCAGGGGATGAGCTTGGATGCGGCGGTCATGGACCTTTCGGCCGTATTTGAATACGGCCAAGGTTATGTCGCGCTTTCCCGAGTACGCGCGTTAGAAGGTTTGTTTTTGTTAGGTTGGAACGAACGGACTTTTCAGGTTCATCCAATAGTCGCCGAGGCGGATGTTGCTTGGCGGGGACAGTCGTCGGAGACAGGAAGACTTTTTGGCGCGATGGCAGAGAGTGATTTAGAAAAGATGCAAGAAAATTTTTTGCGTTCTTGTGGGGTGGGAAAAAAGAATAAACCGAAAACTGGTCGGTCAAAAAAAATAGACAAATTGGCGGCAGACAATACCTACGCTGAAACGCTTGCATTTTGGAACGAAGGCAAAAATTTGAAACAGATCGCCAAAACGCGCGGACTAAAGGAGGGAACAGTCAGAACCCACCTAGAAAAACTGGCCGCCGAGGGCAAGATTACTAAACAAAGTTTGGCCAAAATTATGAATCCCAAGGCGGTCAAGGACTTGACCGAAATTTTGGCGATGTTCCATCAACTTAAAACCAAATCGCTTACGCCGGTCTTTGAAAAATTTAACGGGGCTTATTCTTATGACGATTTGCGGGTAGTGAGGCTGTTTTTGGAAGACAAAAAAGAATCCTAAAGTGTCTTGGTAGAATCTCAAAAATCCTTAACCAGAGTCATTTTGGGGCCAAACAAGGCTTTTGTCCACAGTTTCATAGACTTATACTAAATCTTTATTGTATAATTTAAGCAGAAATGAACTCTGGTTTTGGACGCTATTCTGTCATTAAAATAAAAGTCAATTAATTATTAATAATTTTTAATTATGGAAGGTAAAAATTTTTTCTCTCTCATGGCCCGCAGAGTTTCTACTGCGGTTGGGATTTTTGTGATAATTTTTGCTTCAATCTTGACGATTGTAGTAGTAAAAATTTCCAGTCGAGATTTGGAAAGTTTGTCTAGTTTATCTTTGGCAGCAACGGCCTCCGTCCCCTTAAGCGAGGCGGCGGCCAATCACATGTCGGCTATGGCTCTGGCTAATTTAAATAAAGACTTTTTAAATGCTTTTAATCTTTATCAAAAAGCGCCAAATGATGAAAGAAAAAAGGCCGAATTAGACAAAATGTTGGCAATTGCTTCAAACCGGAGCAAAAAAATTATTGAAGCGATAGAAAATAATCCTGGGTTAGCCAATGCTTACGCTTTGCCAACAGAAATAAAGAACAAAATGCCTGAAGAAGTCAGACTTTTGGTTGAAACAAAAAAGACAGCCAAAGGGCAAGCCGATGTCTATATTTCTGACAATTTTGAAAAGGAGATCACCTCAACCGACCATTACTTAATTGAAGAAGGGACTGGGAAGAAAACGAAACTGTCATTGGGAAAGAATAATAAAAATATTTTAACCGGTGACAAGATAAAAGTTGTTGGCGTGGAAATGGGACAAGTATTGGCGGCAGAGAGTGTTGAAATGCTCTCCACCACAGTTGATAGCAGTATAACTCAAGAGGAAAGAAGAATTCTGGTAATAATATCTAATTTTACAGACACTTCTCCACTTTTGTCCCCAGCAACCGCCGTCAGTCGTGTTTTTGGTGACCAAAATTCAGTTAACACCCTTTATAAAGAAACTTCTTTTAACCAATTGGGTTTTAACCCAGACACGGATGGCAATGGAAGTCCCGATGTCGTCGGTCCGTTTACCATTAATGCTAAATCAACAGATTCCTGTGATTACTATAGTTGGGCTGCCTTAGCGGAAGAAGCTGCCAGGGCGTCAGGCGTGAACACGGGTTTATATCAACATATCCTACATGTCATTCCGTCGTCTAATACTTGCAGTTGGCTTGGCATTGCTAATGTTGGTTGTAGGCTCCAGTGTCGAGCCTGGGTGGCGGGGGCAGATGTAGATATGATTGCCCATGAACTTGGACACAACTTAAGTATGCGCCATTCGTCAACAGACACCAATAATGATGGTGTTATGGAATCTGAATATGGTGATTATTCCGATTTTATGGGGATGTGTGGATTTGGGCTTAGACACAATAATGGTCCGCATAAATATTTGAAAGGTTGGTTTGGCGATGTTTTGGGGCAAGTGCAAACCGTTACTAGCAGCGGGGTTTACAAAGTTGGGGCTTTGGCTTTGAACCCTTTTAGCTCTTCCTTCCCCCAGGTTTTGAAAATTGACATCCCAGACAGCACGAATTCCTACTACCTTTCTTTTAGAGGCGGGGTTGGCTATGATTCCTTGTTCTATTCGTCTACCAGATTGCTTCCTTACTCTGGCGGCCTCGCGGTTCACCGGGCAAGCGAATTATTGTCTCCAACTTATTACATAAAGACCCTAAAAAACGGTTCTGTTTTTAGCGATACTAAGACAGGTCTGACAGTTACTCAATTGGATTTTAGAAATGACGTACCCGAACCTTACGTTGAAATAAAAGTTGATTTATTGCCCAAGCCTTGCACTAGATCCAACCCCGGCATAGAAATTTCCCCAACTTCGATAAAGACAGAGCCTGGCCAAAGTTTGTCTGTAAGCGCCACCATAAAAAATAATGACAGTAGCGGTTGTCCAAGTTCGGATCTTGTTTTATCCGCCAACCTCCCTTCTGATTTTGTACAAATTCCTGCTAGCTACGTGGTCACTTTGCCGCCCGGGGGGACTAATGTTGTTCCCCTTACCGTAGTTTCGACGCAAATTCCCGGAACTTATGTCTTGACTGAAAGAATCACAAATTCTTCACTTACTCAATATTACAATTCAGTCAACTTCTCCGTGGAAGTGGCCAGTAGCACCGTGCCTGTAATTGTGGATGATGTCCCCCCGATTGTAAAAATTACAAAACCGAAAGATGGTTCAGCAGTTCCTAAAAAGGGCGATTTGACAATTTCGACCAGCGCCAGTGACCAAAATGGAATCGCGAGTGTTACTATTAAATTTGACGGAGTTTCAATTGCTACTTGTAAAAAATCTATTTGTACAGGCAAGGTGCCAGTTAGCACTATTTCTGTCGGAACGCACAATATAGCAGTGACGGCCGTTGACAATAGTGAACAAAGCAACGAGGCCACAAAAACTATCACGGTGCGAAAATAATTTCATAACTTGTTGATTTTGAGTGGGGTTGTTAGACTAGCTAAGTGCTTCACAAGAAAAAAGTTTTGTTAATAGGCAAACCATTTGGCTGGTCATCGGCAGATGTGGTGCGTCTGTTAAAACGCAAATTAAAACCGAGAAAAATCGGCCATGCTGGCACGCTTGATCCAAGAGCGACTGGTCTCTTGATAATTCTTTTGGACGAAGCGACGAAAAGGTTCGCGGAGTTTCAAAAATTACCAAAAGTCTATGAGGCGGAAATAGAATTTGGTCTGGAAACAGACACTTATGACAGCGAAGGACAAATCGTAGCTGAATATTCGGGAGATTTTTTGCTAGACAAAAACAATCTGGAAAAAGAATTAAAAGAGGTGGTAGGCAAACAGCCGCAAACTCCACCCCTCTTTAGCGCGGTAAAAATTAAGGGCCAGCGAGCTTATGATTTGGCTCGCGCTGGGAAAGATTTTGTCTTAGAGCCAAAAATGATAGAAGTGTATGAAGCTTGTCTCTTAGAATCTACGGCAAGGTCGGCCAAGGTGAGATTCGCAGTTTCTTCAGGCACCTATATCAGGTCGCTGGCTCATGACCTTGGTCGGAAGATGGGGGTTGGCGCTTACTTAAAAAATTTGCGTCGGATAACTATCGGCGATTATCAAGTTGCCGATGCTAAAAAAGTTGAAGATTTTGAATAAACTTGATTAAAAAGAGACTAGACTGAAAGTAGTGATTCCCAAAAGGCAAACCTTGTGTTTTCTTGTTCTCATGACTTTTATCGCAACAAAAAGAGCCTTTTTAGTTGAGTCTATAGCTGGTTGGTGATACAATCTTTTTATGCAAATAAAACACAGCTGGTTGGTTTTAATCTTGATATTTACGGTAATCGGAGGCTTATTTTACGGGGCCCGGCTCTATTTAGGTTTGTTGCAGGAACAAGAGTTGGCCTGGCAAAAGGCGCATGTTTTGGCCGATGACCTAAGCATTGCGCGAAAAGAAAACAATGAACTGTTGGCTTTTTGGACAGAAGAAAAAGAACGAAATGATGCCATTGAGTTTCAGATTAGCGATATTGTGGGGACGGTGGGGGATTTGACCAAATTAAGCAAGATTGACCCTGAGCTATTAAAAAAGTATTCTAAGATTTATTTTTTGAATGAGAACTATGAACCGAAAAATTTGACCAAAATAAACAAAGAGTATCTTTTTGACCCGGAAAAACCTTTGGAAATACAATCTCAAGTTGAGCCATTTTTAAATCGCTTGATGGGGGCGGCGGAAGAAGCCGGGCTCGATTTAAAAATAACCTCAGCCTATCGTTCTTTTGATACCCAAGAATCGCTGAAATCTAACTACAAGGTTACTTATGGTTCCGGCGCCAATCAGTTTTCGGCTGACCAAGGTTATTCAGAACACCAACTGGGGACAACTGTTGATTTTGTTACTGGGTCCGCCACTTTTAATGGATTTGAAAAGACGGAAGCTTACAATTGGCTTAAAGCCAACGCTTATAAGTATGGCTTTATCATTTCTTATCCTGAAGAGAATAACTATTACCAATTTGAGCCTTGGCACTGGCGTTTTGTGGGGACAAAATTGGCCAAGAAAGTGAAAGAAGACAACCGGTATTTTTACAGCTTGCCTCAGAGAACCATAGATGAGTTTCTTATCCATTTGTTTGATTAACAAAAAAAGAATAAACGCCTCGTTTTAGTTTGCCAAGGTCAGAATGTAAAAATTATTAAATTTAAATACCCGCCTGTGTAGGCGGGTATTTAAATCTAAACCAAGATTTTTGCTACTCAGCAATCTCATCAACTTCCGGAACAATGGCTTCCGGAGTGGTTTCTTCAACTTGACCTTCGTCGGTCGTTTCGTCAACTGGGACAGTGGTACCATCAGTTGGGGCACCATTAACCTCGTCTGGATTCATAACATTTTATTATGACAGCAGCTAGTAATGACGACCTAATATTTGAATTGTAACAATTGTTGAGTTTTAGTCAACCAGTATTATTCCAGGTTTTCTAAACATTTTTTGTATTCCGTTGTTTCAGTCCAGCCGCAACCCCCGTTTAATTGTTTTTCACATTGTGAATGTTTCAAACATTCATACTCTGGTCGGTACTCACAAGTGGTGATGGCATCTTTTTGGCTGGAACAAATTTGGTTACCGCAACCGCCTACATAGCAAGTGGTTTGATTTGTCTTATCCACGTTAAATCTAATGGGGAATGATATTTTTTGTTGGTTTGTTGATAAACCAGAAGGGTTGGCGCTCTTAAAGACCAACAAGCCGAAGTTGGTTGTCGGATTTGAAAATTTGATTTCGCCTTGAAAGGGCACCAATTCTTCAGTCATCCAGTCTTCTTCTGCCGTCATAATGCCCAGACCGAGAACGGTCCCGTTTTCGTCTTGAACTTCGGAAGTGAAACTTGCTTCAAAAAACCAAGGCCCGGTCGCTTTGCCGGAAATAGACAGGGGACTTTCAATTGTTTTATTTAGGTTGGTTTCTAAAATAAAGTTTGTTGTTTTGTCAGCGGGATCAAGGAGGTCTTTATTGGACTCTGTTTCTTGCCTAAAAATGGTTCCGTTCGGCAACTTGCATTGTAGTGGAAAAGACTCCATTATCGGGTAGCCTGCTTTTTGGCATTCTTCAAAACTGGCGATATCGTTATTTGAATCTTTGGCGACATAGTCCCAAACGCCTAATATTATTAATAATATTACAACAATGGATATGGCAATTCTTGTTTTATTCATATGTTTAATGTTAACAAATTACCGATGAATAAAAAAGGAATTAATTATTTAATTAATTCCTTTTTTCTATCTTTATTAGATGTTATTTTTGGGGCCAGGTAACGGTCCTGGTTGCGTTTTTACTTCAGAAAGAGTTTGTGAAAAATTTTTAGGAAATAAAATTATCTTCATTAAGTTATCTTAATGCCTCAGCTTGATATTAGGCTTTTTTTCGGTAGGATATTATTGGTTTTTGTCGAAAACTTTATTTTTATTATTCTTAATTAAAAAACAAAAAGAAATCTAAATGTTGGAAATAACAGAAGTTGAAAGCAGAAAGTCGTTCTCCCAAATTGCGAACGGAGAACCTTTTTTTGAAACAAAAAGGACGGTCCAATGGGTTGGTAGTGTCAGCTATGGCAATTTCATTGATGTGATTGAGGCAATGACTCTTCTGCAAGAGAAAAACAGAAATCAGGTGATTAATTTGTTAGTGTCTTCACCTGGGGGGCAAACCGGTATTGCCATGAGTTTTTACGATTTGGTGAAGGGTTTTTATCGTCCCAACTTGCAAACGATTGGCTCTGGGGATGTGGATTCTTCGGCCATTATTGTTTTTTTGGCCGGCCGCCAAAGGTTTGTCACTCCCAACACAACGATGTTTATTCATTTAGGGGGGCGGACCATGGATGGAGATAGACGTTTTTCAAGCGCGGAAATAAATTCCATGGCCCGAGAAGACAACATCAAAGACCGTCAGTATGCGGCTTTGTTGGCTAAAGAGTCCGGCCGATTGACGACGAACGAGGTTTTGCGCTTAATGAAAAAGAACACTGTTTTGACCGCCGCCGAGATAGTTAAATTAGGTTTTGCGCATTACATAATTTAAATTTGTTTTATTCTTCACTTAAATTTTACGCCCGTGCTCTATCCTTGGACTTAGGTCGAATGGCCAACCGATTAAAATAACTTAGTCTATGGCACAAGGAAGCAAAAAAAGAGGTTTCGCTTCAATGGACCCAGAGAAACAAAGGGAAATTGCCAGTCGGGGTGGCAAAGCAGCCCACGAAAAAGGGACGGCCCATGAGTTCACGTCTGAGGAAGCCAAAGAAGCCGGAAGAAAGGGCGGTAAGGCGGCCCACAAAAGAAGTTATCGCAGCTAAGCTGGCGGGGGATTATTACTGGCTATCGTATTTAGTGACGATAGCCAGTAAGTTTTGGATATCAAAAGGTTTGGATAAATAATCATCAGCCATTGAATCAGCGGCCACTTTTTCCAAATAATTGGAAGCCGAGATTATGACCACGGGGATTTTTTTTGTTTTTTCATTGGCCTTTAACTTCTTGGTTAGTTTTTCGCCGTCAAGGTTTGGCAAGCGGTAATCCAAAATTATCAAATTGGGAGTAAAGTTCATTATGGATTCAAGAATTTTGTTTCCGCCGAAATCAAGTTTAACCTCATGGTTTTGTTTTTCCAAAATAGTTTTTATTATTTCGGCAATCTCTTTTTCATCTTCGCAAACAAAGACCTTCATATTATTTAACTTTTTTTAAGGGTAAAATTATGGTAAAAACTGAGCCGTATCCTTTTTTGCTGGTAACATTTATTTCACCATCGTGTTCTTTAATAATTTTTTGCGAGATATAAAGACCCAAACCTAGACCGCCACTCTCCTTATTTTGACGGAATTGGTCAAAAATATTTTTTAAATTTTGAGGGTCTATTCCTCGGCCATAATCTTTAATTTTGATTTGAGCGGTTTGGGGGGTTCTTTTTAAAAGGATAAGCACTTTGTTGGCCTTGGGGGAATACTTGATGGCATTACTGATAATATTCAAAAGAACTTGTTTAATTCTGTTCTTATCAATGTTTATTTTTTCCTTGATAGAACCTCTGACTATTATCTTATGTTTACCAAGCCGGGAAAGTTTTATTTCTTCCAGTGTTTCTTTTATAAGATTGTCTAACGAATGAGGGTTTTTTGTAATAGTGAATTTCCCAAGATGGATTTTAGAAACGTCGAACAAATCATCAA
>Ga0208196_1004684_pt1 | contig 10454 bp, 6 predicted proteins | sample AD_JPNNA7_MetaG_FD_184443 | JGI IMG/M metagenome (GOLD analysis project Ga0208196, IMG submission 184443) | Active sludge microbial communities of municipal wastewater-treating anaerobic digesters from Japan - AD_JPNNA7_MetaG (SPAdes) (version 2) | ecosystem: Engineered > Bioreactor > Anaerobic >...
CGCCGATCACAACTACAACTGGTTTGACCCATACGAGCAGTACCCGGATGCCCCGTTTGACCCGGGCGGTCACGGGACGCACGTGATGGGCACCATGGTCGGGGATGACGGCGGTGCCAACCAGATCGGCGTGGCACCCGGCGCCAAGTGGATTTCCTGCAAGGGCGGCGACGAAGTCTCCGGCTATTTGCTGACGACCGAACTGCTGGAATGCGCCCAGTGGATCCTGGCTCCCACCGACCTGACCGGAGCCAATCCCATGCCGGAGCTGCGTCCGCACGTGGTGAACAACTCCTGGGGCGGCGGTCCCAATGACTACTGGTACAGCGGTGCCGTGCATGCCTGGCGGGCGGCGGGCATCTTCCCCGCCTTTGCCAACGGCAATGAAGGTCCCGGCTGCTCCACGGCACATTCCCCCGGCGATTACTGGAATTCGTATGCCACCGGCGCAATTGACAACACCAGCACGATTGCCTCCTTCTCCAGCCGGGGTCCGGCTGCCTACACCGGGTTCCTCAAGCCGCAAATTACCGCACCGGGCGTGTCAATTCGCTCCAGCGTCCCGGGCAGCGGATATGCGCTCTATAACGGCACCAGCATGGCATCCCCGCATACGGCGGGCGCTGTGGCGCTGCTCTATTCGGCGGCTCCCGAGTTGATCGGGCAGATTGAGTGGACAGCGGGCATGCTCAGCTACAACGCCTTTGGAATCGGCGATAATGAAGGCTGCGGCGGCGACCAGCCCGGCGATATCCCCAACAACACCTACGGCTACGGCAGGCTGGATATCCTGGAATCTGTCAACCGGGCGCTGGATGGTCATTTGCCCCCGGACTGGGTGACGCTGGATAAGTACGGCGGCGAGGTTGCCCCGGGTGAGGCGGAAACCATCACCTTCACCATCACCCCGCCAATGGATGCCCTGCCGGGCGAGGAATACACCGCCCTGGCGTGGGTCACCGCAGACGCCCCCGGCGGACCGGATTGGATGTTGTGGATTTACCTGACGGTGCTGGAAGGGAACCGCATTTCCCTGCCAGTGATCCTGCGGTAGACCCGCCTGGATGTTTTAACGATCCGGGGGGCTGGCAAACCAGTCCTCCGGATTGTTTATTGAATAGGTGGAGCCAGTCGTCCCTCCCATCCACCCCCGGGCAGGGACGGGCACCCATTCCGCCAAATCGGTGCTACAATTGGGTACGCCTTTGGCAAATTCACCCGGGGACTGGAACTCTTGCACCATGAGGAAACGCTGGCAATTCTGGGTTGGGCTGGTCATCAGCATCTTCTTTGTCTATCTTGCCCTTCGCAACCTGCACCTGGCGGACGTCTGGCAGGCGATGAAAACTGCCAAATACTGGTGGCTGGTGCCCGGCGTGGCAGTCTATTTCCTGGGAGTGTGGGTGCGCACCTGGCGCTGGCACTACCTGCTGCGCCCGCTGAAGAAAATCCCCACCCGCACCATGTTCCCGATCGTCTGCATCGGCTACATGGGCAACAACATCTACCCTGCCCGCGCCGGTGAGGTGCTGCGGGCGGTCATCCTCAAGCAGCGCGAGGGGGTTTCAGTCTCGGCATCGCTTGCCACCATCATCGTCGAGCGCATTTTCGACGGCGTGGTGATGCTGGGTTTTGTCTTCTTCAGCCTGCCGCAATTGACCGGGCTGGACAGCGCCTCGGGGTTCATCGGCAGCATCCGCGAGCTGTCCATCATCGGCGCCATCGTCTTTGCCGTGGCACTGGCGGGGTTTTTGCTGGCGGCAATGTTCCCCCAGGCGGCGGAAAAAATTGCCAGCTGGTTCATTGACCGGCTGGTGCCGCGCCGCTTCCGCGAGCCGGTGCGCAGTTTCACGCTGCGCTTCATCGGCGGGCTGGAATCGCTGCGCTCGCCGCTGGATGCGGTGATGATTCTCTTCACCACCGTCCTCATCTGGCTGCTGGAGACGGGCAAATACTGGTTTGTGATGCACGCCTTCCCGTTCGAAGTCAGTTTCTTTGCCCTGATGCTGATGAACGGGATCGTCAACCTTTCCACCACGCTGCCCTCGGCGCCCGGCTACATCGGCACGTTTGATGCGCCGGGGATTGCCGTGCTGACCGCCTATCATGTGGCGCCGGAAGTGGCTGCTGGTTACACACTGGTGCTGCACGGGGCGTTGTGGTTCCCCATCACGCTGCTGGGGGCGTATTATTACCTGCGCCAGCCGCTGCGCTGGGGTAAAGAAGTCCAGGACATGCGCCGGGAGGAGCCCCAGGCGGGCAGCCCGGAATCACCACACAAGGAGTAGCTATGCGGATTGGCATCATTGGAGCAGGGTTCGGCGGGCTGGCTGCCGCCCACGATTTCATCAACGCCGGGCACCAGGTGACCGTGCTGGAAGGCTCGGATCACGTGGGCGGGCTGGCGGCAGGGTTCAAGGAGCCGCATTGGGATTGGTCGGTGGAGCAGTTCTACCACCACTGGTTCGCCTCGGATGCCGCCATGCTGGGGCTGATCCGCGAGCTGGGCTGGCAGGACGAAGTCTTCTTCCCCCGCCCCAAGACGGTGGTCTATTACAAGGACGCCTTCCACCCGCTTGATTCGCCGCTTGCCGCACTGACCTTTCCCGGCTTCACCCTGCCGGATATTGCCCGCTTTGGCTTTGTCACCGCCTGGCTGCGCTACCTGGCGCGCTGGCAGCCGCTGGAACAGGTGACCGCCCACACGTGGATGCGCAAATACTACGGCGAGCGGCTCTACGCCACCCAGTTCGAGCCGCTGCTGATTGGCAAATTTGGCAGGCACTACCAGGATGTCAACATGGCGTGGTTCTGGGCGCGTTTCAAGGCGCGCACCACCCGCCTGGGCACCTTCCGCGGCGGCTTCCAGGCATTTGCCGACCGCTTTGCGGCGTCCCTGCGGGAGCGCGGCGTGGACCTGCGCCTGAATGCCCCCGTCCAGCACATCCAGCCGCGGGCAGAGGGCGGGCTGGAAATCCGTCTGCCCGATGGGGTGACGGAAACCTTTGACCGGGTGCTGTCCACCACCTCCCCGGCGTTGATGGCGCGGCTTGCGCCCGACCTGCCCGGCGAATACCTGCAGGGCTTGCTGAACCTGAAGAGCATGGGCGCAGTGGTGATGGTGCTGGCGCTCACCCACCGCCTTTCCGAGCAGGGCTACTACTGGTACAACCTGCCCAAGTCGGCGGGCTTCCCCTTCCTGGCGCTGGTGGAGCATACCAACTTCCTTTCACCCGATTACTTCGGCGGCGACCACATCATCTACTGCGGCGATTACCTCGACACCGACCATGAGAACTTCCGCCTCAGCCAGGAGGAACTGCAGGCGCGCTTCCTGCCCGCCCTGGCGCGGATCAATCCCAACTTCACCGCCGGTTGGGTGCGCAAGTCGTGGCTGTTCCGCTCCACCTATGCCCAGCCCATTCCGCTGCTCAACCATTCGCGCAACATCCCGCCGGTGCAGACGCCCATCTCCGGGCTGTATTTCGCCTCGATGAGCCAGGTCTACCCGTGGGACCGCGGCACCAATTTTGCCGTCAAGATCGGGCGCGATACCGCCCGGTTGATGCTGGCGGGCTGAGCCGGGCACCAGATGCACCCACCCGTCAGGACACTTCCGCCCGGGTACGTCCCCGCCGGGTCCGTTTCCATCCACCGGCTGCCGGATTTGCTGGGCATGCTGGCGTGGAGTGTTGTGCTCACGGCGGCATCCATCCTGCTGACGGCGGGGGTGATGTGGGCAAGCTCCAGCTTTCAATCGGAGGAATGGGGTTCGGCTTTCACGGTGAACATCCCGGCGCTGCTGGGGGGCATCCTGCTGGTGACGGTGGTGATGCTGGTGCTTCACGAAGGGCTGCACGGGCTGGTCTTCTGGCTGACCACCCGCGAGCTGCCCAAGTTTGAATTCAAGGGCTATTACGCCTCCGCCAGCCCCGGCGACTGGTACCTGCCGCGCCGCGCCTTCCTGGCTGCCACGCTGCTGCCGCTGGTTGCCATCACGGTGGCGGGGTTGGCGCTGATCCCGTTTTTCAGCCTGCGGGGGCAGTTCCTGCTGGGCTTCCTGGTGCTTCTGAATGCCTCCGGCGCAGCGGGCGACCTGCTGGTTGCCCTGCGCCTGGCAAGGCTGCCGCAGGCAACCTATTGCCGGGATACCGGCACGGAAGTGACGTTCTTTTCGACCGCCGGGTGAATCCGCGCCCATGCGAGACCAACGGCAGCCTGTGCTGGCTGCAGTAACAACCCTCCCCTGCCTGCATATCCATTGTCCCATTTCCCCTATTTTGGATTAAAATGGGGGTTGATTTTTGTCTTGGAGGAGAATTTCATGGAACGCACAATGATTGGAAATTTACGCCAGGTGATCGGACAGAAAGTGCAGATCCGCGGCTTTCTGCAGACCCTGCGCGATCAAAAGAAAATGCAATTCCTCATCATCCGGGATACCACCGGGCTGGTGCAGGCTGCCTTCTGGAAGCCAAGCGACCTGGCGCTGGCGGAATTGATCTCCACCCTGACCGCCGAAACCGCCGTCACCATCACCGGCACAGTGGTGGACAACCCCGTCGTCAAGCTGGGCGGGCTGGAAGTCCAGCTGGAGACGCTGGCGGTGGAAAACCTTGCCGGGGCGCAGCTCCCGCTCGATCCCTTCGCCGAGGCGCTGCCCGCCATCGACATCCGCATGGATTGGCGCTACCTCGACCTGCGCCGCCCGTTCAATCTGCTGCTCTTCAAGGTGCAGACGCTGGCGGAGATGGCAATGCGCGAGTACTGGCTGAAAACCGGCTTTGTCGAAATTCACACCCCCAAGCTGATGGGTGCCCCCAGCGAATCCGGGGCGGAGTTGTTTGAGGTGGAATACTTCGACCGCAAAGCCTACCTGGCGCAGTCACCGCAGTTCTACAAGCAGATGGCAATGGCTGCCGGTTTTGACCGGGTCTTTGAGATCGGTCCCGTGTTCCGCGCCGACCCGTCCTTCACCTCCCGCCACATGACCGAGTTCACCGGCGTGGACATGGAAATGTCGTGGGTCGATTCGCACGAGGATGTGATGGCATTCATGGAACGCTGGCTGCAGTACATTTACCAGCGTGTGTCGGATGTGTACGGTGCGGAGATCCGCGAGGTGATGGGGCACGATGTGATCGTCCCCAGCCTTCCGTTCCCCCGCATCCCCATGGCGGAAGCGATTGAAATCCTCAAGGGGCGCGGCTACACCCTGCCTGCTGACAAGAAGGGCGATATTGACCCCGCCGGGGAGCGCGAGATTGGCGCCTACGTGCAGGAAAAATACGGGCACGAGTTCGTCTTCCTCACCGACTGGCCAATTTCCGTCCGCCCGTTCTACCACATGCGCCATCCCGATAATCCCAACCTGACGCGCAGCTTTGACCTGCTGGCAACCGGGCTGGAGATCACCACCGGGGCGCAGCGCGAGCACCGCGCCGATGTGCTGGAACGCCAGGCACTGGAAAAGGGACTGGGGCTGGGTCCCATCAACTTCTACCTGGACTTTTTCCGCTACGGCTGCCCGCCGCACGGCGGTTTTGGGCTGGGACTTTCGCGCCTGCTGATGGTGATGCTGGGCATCCCGAACATCCGCGAGACGGTGTACCTCTTCCGCGGTCCCACCCGCTTGAATCCATAACCGCCCTGGCTGGTGGTATTGGCGCAGCCCACCCGGTCCGCCGGGCGGGTTTGTGCTGTTGTAACCTGTCATTGCGCGCCGACCGCGGCGTTCTGTGCCAAAGCAATCCCCTGTTTTTGTAGGGGCAGGTCTATGCGTGGAGAGGACAAGGTCAACCCATGCACAGACCTGCCCCCACGCGCCGACCGCAATCCATGTTTTTGTAGGGGCGAGGCTGAACTCTCCAAGACACGATCCCAAGGGTTCTGCCTCGCCCCTACACCCAGGCATGCAGCGTGGTGCCCTGCCCCCACGCCCCGACCGCGGCGTTCTGTGCCGTGGCAATACCCGTTTTTTGTAGGGGCAGGTCTACGCGCGGAGAGGGCAAGGTCAACCCATGCACAGACCTGCCCCTACGCGCCGACCACGGCAACCTGTCATTGCGAGCGGTCACGCAGTGACCCGCGAAGCAATCTGGTGTTTTTCAAAAGAGGGATTGCCACGCCCCCTGCGGGGGCTCGCAATGACAAACGGGCAGGGACGAGTCCTGCCCCTACCGCCGACCGCGGCGTTCTGTGCCAAAGCAATCCCCTGTGTTTTGTAGGGGCGAGGCTGAACTCTCCAAGACACGATCCCAAGGGTTCTGCCTCGCCCCTACACCCAGGCATGCAGCGCGGTACCCTGCCCCCACGCGCCGACCGAAATCCCCTGCCGCTTGAATTCGGGAACAAAATCGGATAATATTCGTCATATTATCCACCATCACAGAAATGGAGAACGAACGAATGAAACGTCTATGGCTTGCCCTGTTATTTACCCCCCTGTTACTGGGTGGATGCGCCATCCTGAGCCTGATTCCGGTATCCTCATCGGGCGGGGAATCTCCCACCCCGGTGATCATCACCGAAATGCCGGTGGAGGTGGTGACCGAAGTCCCCACTGCGGAACCGGTCCCCACCGAAGCACCTTCCGTGCATTGGATTGCCTTCCTTGGCAGCGACGGCAATATCTGGCTGGTGAATCCAGAAACCACCCAGCAGCAGCAGCTGACCAGCGATGCCCAGACCTATTCGGATGCCTCTGCGGTTGTGGTGTCCTATAACACCCCCGCCTGGTCCTCGGATGGACGCTACCTTGCTTTTGACCGCGAGCTTGGCACCCGCATTCCCGAAGGGTATGACTTCACCTTCTCCACGATGGTGTACGATGCCTCCACCGGCGAAATCCGCACCCTGCTGGAGGAGAACACCGCCGGTTATGCCTGGCAGCCCGGCACCCACCTGCTCGCCTATGCCAGGTCCGCCGACCCCAATTACTTTGTCACGCGCGGCGGTGTCGATTCGGCGCTAGCCACCGGCATCTGGACTGTGGATGCAGATTCGGGTGTGGTTGCCGAACTGGTGCAGCCCGAAGCCGGTTATGCGCTGGTCTCGCCGCAGTGGTCGCCCAACGGGCAGATCCTCTCCTTTAACGAGTTGATTTATATGGAAGGGCGGGGACCGTTCGCCTTCCATGATTTCAGTGCCTCCAGCTACGTTCGCTGGGAGGAATCCATCGGCTCGGTGGCGTGGATGCCAGATGCCAGCGGTCTGTTGTACGATATGCTGAATTATGCTCCGTCCTATGAGGAACGCATCCACTACATCCACCGCGACCGCACCGGCAGCGTGCAGATTTCCCCCGACATGGTGGATGGGTACGCCTTCTACCCCCTCGTCTCGCCGGATGGTTCCACGGCTGCCTATCTTTCGGCGCAGGGAATGGATAATTCCATGACCACCGTGGTGGTGCAGGACCTGGCAACCGGGGAGCGGCGCGAACTGGCAACCTTTACCCAGGTTTTCCATTATGACTGGGCGGTGGATGGCGCCAGCCTGCTGGTTTCCGCCGGTGCCTACCCCGACATGAAGGTCATGCAGATATCCCTGGCAGACGGCATGGTCAAAGTGCTGGCGGGCGGCTGGCAGGCGGCAATGCAGCCTTAAGCGGTGCTTGAAACGGTTCTTAAATCCAGTACAGGGACGGGGCTTACCCCGTCCCTGTACTTTTTAATTTGCACTTCTGGCGGAATGCCTGTTTTTTTCATGCAATCTTAACCTCTTCTCAAAACAGGTACGGAAGTTGCATCTATGGACTGGTGTACGCCCTCAAATCTCCCGGACAGGCACGCCATTCCATCGCCGCTCCCTGCCCGGAACCCTGCCTGTTGAGGTATGAACGTGATGAAATCCAATTCGATGATCCAATCGCTGGATGTGGCGCAGCCGGTGCGGGTGAAATGGCCCATCCGGCTTAAAATCACCCTGCCGTATCTTTTCCTGGCGCTGGTGGTGGCTGCCGGTGTCACCCTGCTCTTCTGGCGCGTGGCGCTGGAGACGGTGGACGAACGCTTCACCAACCAGTTGTATGAATCCAGCCAGCTGACCGCCGATGCCATGCTGGCGTTTGAAAATGACCAGGTGGAGACCCTGCGCCTGCTTTCCAACACCCAGGGCGTGGCGGATGCCGTACTGGCGGGCGATGCCGAACAACTGCGCACCCTTGCGCTGGGGGTTGCCGTCAACAACCAGGCGGGCGTGGTGGAATTTTTGGACAACCAGGGCAACCTGGTGCTGGCAATGCGCCAGGTGCGCAGCAACAACTCGCTGGATTATGAATACATCCGCGGCGGTCCATCGGTGCACCCGGGCTGGACGATTGTGCAGAATGTCCTGGCGGGTGCGGCAGGCAGCACTGTCAAGTTCTCCGACCTCATCCGGGCGGACTGGGGCACCTTCTTTTACACCGCCGGTCCCATCCTGGATGCCAACAACCAGCGGGTGGGTGTGATGCTGGTGGGCACACCCCTCACCGGTGTCACCCGGGCGCTGCGCGAGGCAACCCTGGCGCAAATTACGCTCTACGATTTCAACGGGCAGGTCATCTCCAGCACCTTCCCGTCCAACTCGCACTGGCAGCCGCTGAGCGTGGAACTGGTGGATGAAATCCTGGCAAAAGAAAACGAAGCCATCTACCGCCGCGACGCCTTCAACCGCCTGCTGTCCAATGGCATGGATTACGGGGAACTCCTCACGCCCTGGCAGGCACGGGATGGCAGCCACCTGGGGGTGGTGGGGACCGCGCTGCTGAAAAACATCCTGATTACCGCCACACTGCCCACCCGCATCTGGCTGATCAGCCTGGTGTTCCTTACCGTGATGCTGATTGTCCTGATTGGCATCAATATTTCCAACGTCATCACCCGCCCGATTGTTCACCTGATGGAGGCAACCCGCACGGTTGCTGGCGGGAATTTAAACGTCCACGTGGAAAAGGAGACCAACGACGAGATTGCCATCCTGGCGGAGTCCTTCAACATGATGGTGCACAACCTCCAGCAATCGCAGGATGAAATTATCAGCAATTACGATAACACGCTGGAAGGCTGGGCGCGCATCCTGGAGATGCGCGACAAGGAAACCAGCGGTCATTCCCAGCGCGTCCTCGACCTGACGATGGCAATTGCCCCCCTGATGGGCATTCCGCCGGACCAGATGGAACACCTGCGGCGCGGCGTCCTGCTGCATGATATTGGCAAGCTGGGCGTGCCCGATTCCATCCTGCTTAAACCCGGTCCGCTGACGCCCGATGAGTGGCTGGTGATGCGCAAACACCCGCTCTATGCCTATGAGATGTTGAAAAACATCCCCTACCTGGCTCCGGCAGTGGAGGTGCCTTACTGCCACCACGAATGGTGGAACGGCAAAGGGTACCCGCGCCAGCTGATCGGCGAGTCGATCCCGCTGGCAGCCCGGGTCTTTTCCCTGGTGGACGCCTGGGATGCGCTCACCACCGACCGCCCCTACCGCGCAAAAATGACTCCGGTGGATGCGCTGGGGGAAATCACCAGCCAGAGCGGGCAGCAGTTTGATCCCCGGCTGGTGGATATTTTCAGGCAGTTCATCCAGCTGCGCTACCTGGGCATGCAGTAACCCTTGAAACGCCTCTTGAAATCCCCCTTCGCCTGGCAACATCTCTGGGCTGTGCTCCTGGGCATCAGCCTGGTGCTGATGATTGTGCCATGGCTGTTCGGCTCCTACGAGACGATTGGCTTCATCCTGCTGCCCACCCCGGCAGAGGAAGCCCCGGCGGCAACCGGGGAGATCATCCGCAAGGATATTCCGCCGGTGGACCTGGCGGTGATTGCCGATGCGCTGCTGGACCAGGGGTATGGGGCAACCGCCGCCTACCGGATTGCGACCCAGTTCCGCGAGGATCTCGCCACGCCGGTGACAACGGCAACCAACAACCCGTTCCAGTTTGCCACCCCGTCACCCAGCCCCACGCCGCCTGCCGCAACACAAACGCAGACACCCTCCCGCACGCCAATTCCCACCCTGGCAGCCACATCCACCCCCAGCCAGACGCCCCGCCGGACGGCAACCGCCGCGCGCACCGCCACCGCAGCACCCACCCGCACCCCAACCCGGACGGTGACGGCAACGCTGACGCCCACCCCCACCATTACACGGACAGTGACACCTACGCCATCCATCACTGCAACAGCTACACTGACGGGCACGCCCACCCTGACACTCACGCCGACCATCACCGCAACAGCTACACTGACGGGTACGCCCACACCGACTGTGACCATAACGGATACACCCACCCTGACGCCAACCCCAACGGTCACCCCCACCATTACAGATACCCCCACGCCGACTGCCACCGCAACCGATACGCCAACTCCCACCCCTCCGCCAACCCCGACGGACACGCCCACGCCGACCGCCACCGCAACCGATACGCCAACGCCTACACCGACCCCGACGGACACACCCACGCCAAC
>Ga0208196_1004690_pt1 | contig 10445 bp, 10 predicted proteins | sample AD_JPNNA7_MetaG_FD_184443 | JGI IMG/M metagenome (GOLD analysis project Ga0208196, IMG submission 184443) | Active sludge microbial communities of municipal wastewater-treating anaerobic digesters from Japan - AD_JPNNA7_MetaG (SPAdes) (version 2) | ecosystem: Engineered > Bioreactor > Anaerobic...
TTAACCTATTTTTCTTAGGAATAGGATGAATAGACTCGACTCGCGAATAGTTCCGGCAGATGAGAGAGGTTGTTGGGGTTCCAGAACTCATTATAACCAATTTTACTCGGCTGGCCATGGAATTGAAAGGGTATTCCCCGCGAACCAGTTTCAAGTTTCTATCCTTGTCAATGAAATATGCTTTATCATTGCTGGAAATGACCTGCAATATCCTGCCGCATTTAGCAACCTGCCGTTCGATCTTGGTCAACTTGGTGGTCAGATACCGGATATCATTCAAGAGGTTTGTATTGCTGGTTGAACTCAGGTTCATACTCTCAAGCATCTCGGTGTAGTTCTCGGATTCCTCCTCTAGCGATATCATCCATTCATGGATCGAGTCGGTCAGGTTCTCAAGATCAATATTCTCTGGCAGAGCTATACCGAAGTGATTTAGGAGTTTATCCTCAAGGCTTGCCGATTCATCGATTATGAGAACGTCTGTTGCGGCCCGGTTATATATGAAGAAATCCAAGGTGCACGCTGCTAGATCTGCATCCCTAAAAGCATACTTAGCTCGGGTGTATGGGCACTTATTGCAGATTTTCGGCTTTTGTTTTGCCAGGCTTGCCGACCGAAACGGGCAATCAGATGCATCCAGACCTTCGAGTAGTAGGCAGTCATAGTTACTTTTCCCGAGAACTACCGGAATGCCCAACTGTTCGTCTTCTTCAATTTGGTAGACCAAAGCTTTCAGTGGGGTTGTATAGACTACTTTTTTTATTTCATCTGGATATAATTCCAATAACGCTCGTGCAGTAACGGCGAGCATTAGTGAGTTGTGAGTTACTGTGAAATCTCCAAGCATGAATAAATGATCATCGGACACTTCAAACCCGAAAAACTCGTCATGTCCAATTGGTTCTATACTAAAACCCGTTACATTGCTTCTTTTTTTCTGGTTTCTACCCCCGAATTTTTTTCTATGTATTTTACATGGGATGCTAGCCAATTCGTTTCCGGACATACTAAGTCGGTTATATATTCCAGAAAACCCCGTGCTTTTTATAGTTCCTATTTTTTTTGACATCGATACTGAAATGCCTAGCGATCTTGCCAGAAACGCAATGTCTGATGCAAGATCATCGTTTTTTACTATCAATTCATATACAGCACGTGAATAATATCCATCCGCATCTAGTATTCCTGCAAGTAGTTCCCTTCTATTGCGGACGGTGTTCGTAAGGTAATTGAATGGAATTCTTTTTACACCGCATTTATTTTTTATATTTTTCACAAAGTGACCAAAATCACTTCCACGGCCTTTGTTTTTTTTGTTTACTATATGAAATGTTGGGCATTGTGTTTTGTTTTCGGTTTGATGGGATATCCTTATATGAAGATTGTTTTTTTCAGCATATTCATACAAGTATTTCTCAATTTCGTGGTCAGGGTTGGTAATTGCTGGTGATCCGTTATGTCCATCGCCTAGCCATATCCCTAATAGATAGGGTGGTATTGGTACACTTTTATCATTACATTCAAAACTTATGACCCCAGGATGCCATAGCTTGTAAATATGTTTAAACGTCTTGTGTGAAGACAGGTATTCATCAACAGTTATATTAATGTTTAATTTGTTTCGAGTACCGCCATTGGTTTTTGTTAAGTTTAATACGTGATTTCCAGTGCATATAAATGATTCTCCTCCTCTTATTGGGGTTATTTTATATAACATATCTATTCCGTGGGACAGATTTAAAACCCTTCTTGGCCTGGAATCGGGGCCTAGTAACAAGTCGCCGATCTTGACATCTTGCACCTTTTTAATAGTACCGTCATACATAATAATTCTAGTATTTTTTCCAAGACATTTGCCACTACCTGTCGGGGATGACAATTCCGTTATTTTGGTGTTCATTTCTCCTGTACGAATCTTTTCATAGTTTTCTAATATTGACTCTATTGCCTCCTTCTGGCCAACTCGATAAGATGGATATATATTATATTTATTCAAGTCCACAATCTTTAAATCCTGGCATGGCTTATTGTCATTGGTAGCCGTGACCATTTCTAGCGATGTTCCCTCCACGGCTATCAAATCCTCATAAGCTGGGCATGTAGTTTCAAAATCGTCTTTACTATGCTGTCTTCCTTATTTAGAACGTAATATCTGAAGTTCTTTCTAGAATCAATCGCTTTCACAATTCCAAGTTCTTCCATCATTTTCCAGGCTTTGTAAAAGCTTGGTCGTCCCATCTTCAAGGCAACAATCATTTCGCTTTTGCTATAGTGGTTGGGCGCGTTGCAGATCATGAAATCCAGTATGCGTATAACGTTTCTGTTTCCTAGTAATGATACAAACATGTATCTCACCCGACATATGGATGTGTCATATGTTATATATATCTTGCGGTAAGTTGTCGAAAAAAGAATATATGGTGCCTATTCTACTATGATGGTGGCACCTGTTTGCATCGCGGCCCTGAGCCCGGAGCAAGTACCGTTTTTCACGATTATGGTGCTTTGAACAGGAGCTGGGTCGGTTGTGCAGAAACATCCACCAGGAGCATCTATCCGGCAGTTCGTGACCTCAACCTTAGCACGGCCTATCGCGTGGACGCCGAAATAGCCTTCCAGTCGGCTATCGATGATCTTGACGTCTGACCCTTCAATGATGTAGGTCGCCCCGCCAGTAGAATCTGCTCGATCCTTGCTGCTAACCAGAACAGAGTTCTCGACCGTTCCGGTTCCGTCGCGAATCATCAGGCCATACGATCCGATGGTATTTGTGCAGTCCATGTCAATTTCACTGAGTTTAAAATCATTGACCTGCCAGACCGTGACCTGACTATCGGTCTTGAATCGGGATGCGCTCACGTCGTCCGGGGTCCGGCTTTTCCAATCATCGTTGCCGTAGAGGACGACACCTTCGCGACACTGCCAGCCTTCGCAATCAATCACTCTGCTATGGTGGCAGGTATCGAGGATGATCCCTTCTGCACCGCAGTTCCGAGCCACGACATGGGAGACCGTCTCATTGGTCCCGCTGTTGCCTGCGCCATTGTTACCTAGATAGATGCCCGACCCCCAGGAATTCTCCAGATGAAGATTGTAATAATAACCATCCGTCCTCTCAGACCCTACCAGGATCAGGCCTTCGCCGTCATGAGGTTGACCATCTGTCTGACTGCCTCTATTGCCGTCCAAAGTCAGATCGGCGACAGAGAACTCGTCATATCCAGGATCAAATCCCCTGGTGCCCCGGATGAGGACCATGGCCACATGCCTTGCAGGGCTGCGTTGGCCTGGAAGTAGCTGGATGATGGTCTCATCCACCCCATCGCCGCTGATATGCATGCTCTCGTCGAGAACCTGAATAGCATTATAGAAGATATTTGTGCCATCCGGATTCAGTGCAAACTCATAAGGTGCAGATACGCTATACTTGCCGGAGCCAATATGCAGGCTACCACCGTCCGGCACGGCATCTACAGCAATCTTGAACAGACCGGACACATCCGATGATATTGGAGCCGTTGCTAGTTCTTTGCCATCTGCGGTTTCGGCTATGATGTTTTGGCCTTGCTGATAGACAATGACATCGGCAGAATACTGGATATCTTCAGATGATTCGACCAACTCATCGGCAGCTGGTGTGAATATTTCGCTATCATTTTCAATTAAAACATCCGTTCCAGCAACTGGCTCATTTTCGGTTTCTATGATGTCATCTTCACTTATATTTTCAAGTTGGAATGCATTCGGATCAAGCTCAAGCTCGACAAACTTTGGTTCTGGAAACACAAAGTCGCGCGATATATTGATCGACTGAAGCTCCGGCATTGATATGGGCGGAGTCACGGGACCTGCAAATTGGTAGGGAGCTGGATATGTACCGGCCACGCTAGACACAAACAGCAATAGGAATATAAACCCCAATATCTTTTTCATGTTGTGCACCTCTGCTGAATACATGTCTTTTCCCCTACTTCAAAATTTGCCAGAGATTGCTGTCTGGATGGTTGCAGCAGATCTAGCTCATTTATTCCGAAGCTCTCGAATATCCTCAGCAACGGCGGTATTAACTGCTTCTGAAGATAATAGTTCGTATCAATTTTCAGGTTGTTTTCGATAGCATAGTCCGGATCTTCGGCTCGACTGGTCATCAATTCTGAACGGTGTCCTGATCGCCGCTGGCTGGCAACTATGATAAATGGAACCCGGTCGCCGATTGCATATTTGAAAACACCACGCTGTTCCAGTTTTTTAACCAGCTCTGCATGAGGCTGTTGCTGAGCATAATTTTCCGGATTTCTGGTCAGGGTCCTTGACATCACCAAGTCATTGAAGATATCGGGGGTAGGGTTCTTGAGAACTGCAATAGCGTTCCTGGCCTGAGCCAGAGCTGCATCAACATCTCCGTCAATCAGAATAGTTTCCAGGCATTTCGTAAGCGCCTTTGAAGTGAAATTGCACCAATCTCGCCGAACCGTCTCTATTCCCTTTGCTTTTATTTCGCCTTTTCCTTCTGACTCGAATCTATACATCGCGTAATGTTTCTTTGCCAAAATGAGTATTCTTTTGGCAAATGCTTCGAAAACTAGTTCCATTGGCTTTGGTAGGTCTGCTGTAACGATGGATGCGATCTTTTTTCCTATTTGTTTAGCTTTATAAAAGTCAATATTTCCGGTTATAGATATAAAAATACTGTCGGTGTCGCCTGCTATCGTTTTTAGTTCAAATGGTTCATTATCCAGTGTAAAAAGCCCGTGTTTTTCAACTATTTTTCGAGTTCTGAGTAGATTTTCTCTTCCATAGCTGGTCACTGAGTTGGCAATTACTGGGCTATACAATCTGGCCCGAGCATAACCTGAATAACCATAGAAGCTGTTCAGCAATATCTTCATAGCATATTGCTTGGCATCCAGTTGCCGCTTTTCTTCCTCGGATATCCCAGGCAACTTCATTGCTTTCTTGGCCTTTATGCGTTCGTCCAGCAACTTTTCTAATACCCTTGGTACTATACCCCGCCTGATTTCCGGAGGTACAAATCGTCCGCCGCTAGGAGATATCGTGATGTTGCAGTCTGGACATTCGTCTCTGATTTCGGTCGTGTAGCATAGGTTTCTGGCGATCATGGTTGTTGGGTATAGTGATTTGAAATCGAGTATAACCACATTCTCGGTTAGGCCGATTTCTGGATCGAGAACAATTGCACCTTCAACCTGGGCTATATCATCATCTTCCAGAGCCATTTTAGTGCCCATTACATAGCCCTCTGCATTGTATTCCCGAAGGAGCTTGGCCTCGATCATACTGCTTTGGCCGCCATTAACTACGACTTGCAGGAATGCCCCGCTTGCCTTGGCCAGAGCGATGTACTTTTCAAGGACTCCTGTTTTTTTGATCAGCTCCAAGACCAGCAATGCGTCACGTCTTGAATATGAGATGAATTTGTTGATTCCTGGTCCGGACCACAATTCTCGCATTTCACCCGGTTTAACATCCAGCTTATCGATATCTAAAATTTCTTTGGCCACGTTTGCCAGACGATAACTCTTCAATCGGTATTTATCCAATGCTTTAACTGCTGGAAGCATGTCAAGTGAAATTCGTCCGTTCAGTGAGACGGTGCTCTTGCCCATATAACTCTTGCACCACGCAGATCTCCCATCCCTGGACATTGAGAGGGAAACTCCCAGCCTTTTGGCCCTATCGGTTATATACGGGATATCAAACCCGTTTGAGTTGTATCCTCCTATCACGGTTGGATCATACTCATCCAGGATGAATCCCAGCTTGTGAAGCATGTCATCTTCCCCCTCGGATGGAATCACGTCTTTTCGGGTGCATTTGATGTTTTTGGCCACCATGACAACGTTTTCTTGCCCTCTCCACGGTGGATCAAAGGCCAGACTGATCAAAACTATCGGATCTTCATCTGAGGTTGGCAGTCCACCGTTCTCTTTTGGTATAGCCTCGATATCAATGGCCATTATCTTCAATGGTGCATTGGTTCGATCTCCCTGGGGAATAATATCCGTATGATGGATGTATTGTTTTTTCGGAACTATACACCAACTCATACCCGACAACTCATGATCCACCATGAAGCGATCCTTGAAAAAAATGTCACTTTCATGGGTAGTGTAGTGGCTTTGCTCGCAAAATTCCCGGAGGATTTTCACATCTTTCGGATTGCGGGTCGTTACCTTTATCATTTTTCGTGGTCTGGATTGATATCCCAGGGGGCCGAAACGATCTACAACATCGGTTTTTATCATGATCCCGATAGAATCGGCGATGCCCGTTAATAGCTGGTCTATTCCCTCAACGTTGTCCGAATCTATGTAGAAGTAGGGAAGAAACCCCGTGACATACTTTGTGACAGGATCTCCTTCTTTTGTCAGGCCGAAAAGAGTTATGACGGGGAGCCCATCCGCATCATAACCATATGTTGCATCAATTATTTGGAGTTCCGTTCGTATAGCCCCCCGAAACCGACATCTTGGCATCGGTTATAATTCGCGTCATTCGAAATCCTCTGGGTTGAGTTCATCTGATTCTTTGGCGGATGCTTTTGACAGGCTCGTATAATCTATATTTCCTTGAAACAGATACTGATGAACATTCAGTTCATCGAGTTCCCAGTTGTTTTCTGTATCGATTCTCCCAAATACTTCTGATTCGAGAGCTTGTCTGATCGCGTCTTTTTCATCTTCTGCCAGAAAATAGTTCGAAACTATTCCTGCAATTGGCAGACGAACAAAATATACTTTTTTTGGCATTTATTCTACCCCGTTGTCCGATTTTTTGATTATCTCTTGTAATGTCGCTATGTCGTCCATGATTATATCAGCTGTTTTGCTGCTATCTGCATCATCTGCCAGTTGTCTGAGTACGAATATTACTCTCTGGAGTGTGTTTTTTTCTCGGTTGGTTAACATGTTGCAGCCTCCAGTGCAATTTTATTTGCATCGTATTGAGGATCGAAAGCGAATTGAATGGTGAGTATCCACTGTCTCTTTCCGACTTTTTCAATGATATTGGCTTTGGCCAAGATCTTTAGTAGACGCAATACCGGTTTCGGTTCGAGATTTTGCGTCATTACCAGGTCTCTGATAGTGATGGGAGATTGCTGTAACATGTATTTTATGATCCCATCTAGAGCACGAGCGTCTTCTGTGATCTGTCTCTTGCTCATTCCTTGTCTCAGACGCGGAGTCATTGTGGTGTTATCTCGCATATGCCAAGGGGTTCATAATCGATTTCGCCTTTACCATCGTTAACTGCTTCTATTGCTACTTCTTCGGCATCTGCTTCGTTGTCTGCTTCTACCATTACGCTGGCGGTGCCGACTATATCCACTAAGACATTATATATTGCCAATTATATCACCTGCACATAGATTTAAACCGGTTTTCTACTTTTCTTACTATTCGCCCAATGGTTGTTGGCGATACATCGAAATCCTTGGCAATTGATGACAGGAGTTCGCTTTTTGCTCGTCTGGTGATTTCGGTATAATATTTCTCTGGTATTGGATGAGAGCCTACACGTCTTCCTCTTTTTCGGGTTTTGGGTGATTTCATACGATGTCCTCCGGCATATCATTTCGTTTATACATTATTCTTAGCAAATCGTGCATATCTCGTCTCGTTTTCACCGATCTCAACCGCATTGCTGCTTCGTATCCCATGTTGAATCCCGTCACCCAATCTCGCTTGTTTTTGATATGTTTTCCACAACTTCTACTAGCGAATCGTCTCGATGCGCATTTTATTTCGTCCTTCGAAACCATTCTTATCACCTGTCTCTTCCAACATCGTTTGAAGTGTTGCAATATGTTTCTTTGTTTCTACGCTACCATTTTTTGCGTTGCTCCATTCCAAGAACCGTAGTCCTTGGTCTATTGCTGTAACTCTGTCCTCCGTGATCTGCCAGGCAGGAGTCCGTGGGATATCCTTGATGTCTCGGCACTCTCCGCATTTGAGACATGTTTGGTACCCCCGCTCTTCGATAGCTGCTTGCCATGCATGATCGCATTTTGGCCTGGCATCCGGCCCGATCTTGCTCTTGAGTTCTTTGTTCAGAAGTTCCGCTTTCTGCGCTCGTTTCCGGTACTTTCTATTATTGTCTCTCAGAATCCAATCATTATTCATCAGAGACTTATTCAGAGTTACAAGATTCTGATTATCAGCCTCAAGTTCTTTGATTCTGGCCGCCTGCTGGTCGATGACCTCCAGCCGGGCCTCGATGACTCGCTCGGCCTGCTCCAGATCAGCCTTTAGCTCCCTGATCTTGGTGGCCTGCTGTTCCGCTTGTAGATAGATTGGCGGCTCTACGATCGAGATGGCATGTGCCGCATTCCTCCTCAGCCGCCTTTGATCCGCATCGCTTTGCTCATCCAGATCCCAGGCAGAACATTCTGGATTCTTCTCCAGTGTATTGATGTACTCCGCGTGGAGATCTATCAGAGAAGCCCGCAGCCGCTCGATTTCGGCTATCATTTCGGCCCAGACATCCCCCACTTCCGCGCAATCATCCTGAAGAAAGTCGCGGAGCCCTCTTGCCCTCTCCAGATCGAAGCCTATCATTTTAGTGGGATCAATAACATGTTTGCTGCTATTGATCATTGCCCGGATGGTTCGGATGCTATTGGCTAAATTTGAGTCTCGATCGTCGTTTGGATCATCGACCAGGTATTCCAACGCAAAATCAAGAGCTTCCAGCTGCTCTTCGGTCAGGATCATTAGATACCTCCAAAACGATCTACCCACGCAAGCATGAATGGTCTGAAGTGACCGGGCCGAATTACTTCATATGTCTCTGCCACATTTTCGAAGAACTTGCCCTTGATTTCAGTGCTGTTGGCTTGCAGCCACCTATCGGCGCTATCATACGCTTTGCATTCCTTAATATCAGCATGAGTACACATGCATGAATCGCATTTTTTCTTAAAGCTCAAAGTCTCCTCCCCGCACACCGCTTGACATGCTCATGCCCCCGCCCATCTATCGAGCCGAGCCGGGACCGCCGCGATGCGCTTTTGCGCCATGCCGATGTAAGCCTCATTCAGCTCTATGCCGACGAAGTGCCGCCCTAGCTTTTTCGCTACCAGTCCGGTGGTCCCGGCTCCGAAAAATGGATCAAGACATATTCCGCCTTCGGGGCACCCCGCCAGGACGCACGGCTCTATCAGCTTCTCGGGGAAGGTGGCGAAATGGGCTTCGCTATACGGCTTGGTGGCAACGGTCCAAACGGTGCGCTTGTTGCGCTTTGTAAAATCACCATTTTCTCTTTTTTCTCCGGAGTGCCAGACGTCCCGCCCATCCAATTCTTTGGCACCTTGGCTTGTGTATGGCTTTCTAGGATCGTTTGTTATAGATTCTTCCTTAATAGCCTCCCCATCATAATAATATTTCTGGCTTTTCGATAGCAGGAAGATATACTCATGGCTCTTCGTGGGCCGATCCGTCACCGATTCCGGCATGCAGTTTGGCTTATGCCAAATGATATCTGATCGCAGGTACCACCCATCGGCCCGGAGCGCAAAGGCGACCATCCAGGGAATGCCGATCAGGTCTTTGGGCTTGAGGCCGCTCGCTCTTAGATCTGAGATATTCCCTCGATTAAGAGGATGTGCTCCCGCGTCCTTTCTAGCCTTTCCTAAGCTCGAGCTTCCACCACCTGGATTAAAGCAAGTTCCTTTTCCAGATGCGAAGCTGTCTCCGAGATTGAGCCAAAGCGTCCCTTCCTTCTTCAGCACCCGCCGGACTTCCCGGAAGACATCCACCAGCTTGCTTACGTAAGCCTCCGGGCTCTCCTCCAGGCCGATCTGCCCCTCTACTCCATAGTCACGAAGTCCAAAATAAGGAGGGGAGGTTATGCAGCAATCCGCCGACTCAGAAGGCAGCTCTTTGAGCCTGGTGAGAGCATCCCCTTGTATGATGGTGTCTATTGGCGTGGTTCCGGTCATATCCTAAGCTCCCCCTCTCCCTCATCTACGCAATCGTCGTTCGGGTTGACTTCTTCTTCCAGTCTTTCGCAGTAATAGCGATCACAGTAAATCACCAAGGAGGCCCACCTCCTTCAGGGGGTGGGAGGAATTGGGTACACTTCCCAGTTTACTTTCGCTCTGCTCTGCATACCTATTTATCATATCAAATCCATCTCCTGTATGTACTTGGGCATCTCAGGCACCCACCGGGTAAACCGTTCGATGCTGATCCTGTACGGCTCTGCCAGACTCTTGCCCGAAAGGGAACGGCTGAAATACGATTTGAGGTCGTCTCTGGCAGATCTGAGGCCAATGTTCCCGCAAGACGGGGACCTCTGCGATTCGTCGGCGCATGTAGGCTGGCCTGGAGGCTCGGGCAGATCTCTGATTTTGGAACAGATCTGCTCAGGGCTGCTGAAAGCCCCTCTCCTTCAGGGGAGGGGTAGCTTACATTTGAGAGGGC
>Ga0208196_1004692_pt1 | contig 10442 bp, 8 predicted proteins | sample AD_JPNNA7_MetaG_FD_184443 | JGI IMG/M metagenome (GOLD analysis project Ga0208196, IMG submission 184443) | Active sludge microbial communities of municipal wastewater-treating anaerobic digesters from Japan - AD_JPNNA7_MetaG (SPAdes) (version 2) | ecosystem: Engineered > Bioreactor > Anaerobic >...
TGTGAATTTTTTAGGTATATCATTGTTTAAGTACCATGATTCACCGCAATTGAATGGGAGACCTAACGAAGCTGATGATCCGAAAGGAGGAGAAAAAAGAGTAAATGTTACAGAGTGGGCAACAAAGATATTTTTAGAGTTTTTCAAAGAAAAGGTGGCATAAAGTTTCAATGGTAAATGAGAATTTCTGTCAGGATAAAATAGAGATAGATTTCCATGACTGTGTGCTCGCCTGCAACGGAGTGCGCCTTCCATCCGTGGAAGGCTACTGGAAGCATACGGCAGCCGGGCAGGGAAGCCCGGCGCAGTAGGATGCGGGTGCAAGATAGGGCAGCCTGCCGCAGACAACACTACACGACATCGTTGTCAAGGCAGGCGAGGAAGCCCGTTGTGCACCCGCCGTGGAAAGGATGTAACTATAGTAATGGGAAAGGCGTTTTTCTTTGCATACTTTCTTTTGTCGCCCAACAAAAGAAAGTATGCATAAGGAAATGTTGATGTATAATGGAATTACATTGAACAACGCATAAACCAATATACAGTAACTATCGCCAAAAAAATAAAAATCAACACCAACAGCTTAGAGGGGCATTGCCATAAACAATCCCAAAACAGAAAAAATTGAACATGTATATATGCGAATTGGAAGTATGGGGGCGTAGCATACTACCCCCGATAATGTATTATTTGGATAATGTTACAGCGCATGCCTGAGACCAGAGCGAAAGCGAAGCTGTTACTTGAAAACCATTTTTGCATACTTCAGCTTATCCTTATAGGGAGGATACCGCAGGGGAATATCAAACAGCGTTGTCTTTGCCAGTATAGACCGATGGTGACTGAAGGTATCAAAACTAAATTTGCCATGGTAGGCGCCCATGCCGCTGTTCCCCACGCCGCCAAAGGGCATGCGGGGATTTGTCAGGTGTACCATGGTATCATTGATACAGCCGCCTCCCGATGTTGTTTGGGACAAGACCATCTTTTCCTTTTTCCGGCTTGATGTAAAAAAATAAAAAGCAAGAGGCTTTTCTCTGCTGTTGATGAAATGGATAACTTCATCAAGATTATTATATTCCATGATGGGAAATATAGGACCAAATATCTCTTCTTGCATAATAGGGTCATCAGGCTTAACATTATCCATAATTGTTGGGGCAATATAACGTTCCCGCTCATCGGTCTGGCCGCCAAAAATAATTTTACCGGTTTCAATGAGCCCCTTTAGTTTTTTAAACTGCGCATCATTGATAATGCGCCCGTAATCAGGGCTAAGCTTTGGATTGTCGCCATACGAAAGGATGATACATTTTTTTATTTTTTCAATGAGTTGTTCTTTTATCCTGGAATTAACAAATAAGTAATCAGGAGCAATGCAGGTTTGCCCGGCATTGAGCAACTTGCCAAAGACAATCCTCCGTGCGGCAACGTCTAGATTCGCGTCGTCCTCTACTATGCAGGGGCTTTTGCCGCCCAGTTCCAGAGAAACGGGGGTGAGATACCGCGATGCCTTTTCCATTACAATTCTGCCTAGATATGTACTGCCCGTGAAAAAAATATAATCAAAGCGATGATTGAGAATTTCCTGGATAGCCTCACGTCCTCCGGTATAAACGCTGATATATTCTCTGTCAAAGGTTTCATTCATCATGTTTACGATTACATTCGTTACATTTTTGGAATAATTTGCTGGTTTTAGCATAACACAGTTGCCTGCCGAGATGGCGCCTATCAGCGGATCTACGAGTAACTGAAATGGATAATTCCATGGCGCGATGATGAGAACAACACCAAATGGTTCGTGCACAATATAGCTTCGTGAATAAAAATTGACAAGGTCTGTCCTTACTTTTGTAGGTTTTGCCCATTTCTTAAGATGCTTTAAATGGTACGATATTTCCTCCAATACAAAACCAATCTCCGTTGTATAAGCCTCAAATTTTGACTTGTTAAGGTCCTTTTTCAGTGCATCGTAGATAGCATCCTCGTACTTTATGATGGCTTTTTTCAATTTTTTGAGGCTCTCTATTCTGAATCCAATATCCTTTGTTTTTTGATCAAGAAAAAATTTCCTCTGCAATTTAATAGTGGCATCAAGGTCAACCTGTTCCCTGTTTAATGCTGCATTCATGCGCCCTCCTTCTTGGTATGATGGTATGTAAACTTTTTAAATCAATCTTCCTGCATTACTTTTTATCGATTGTTGTTCTTTATGTCAAGTCTTTAACATGCAACAATGCACAGCAAACCATCGTAAATGCAGGCTTTGCAGGTTGCTTGCCTACCATTGAGCGTTATACATGTACTATTATGGGGAAGATTATATTTTTTACTGTAAAAAAAATTAATAAAAATATTTGTTGAAAAATACTTACTGCATGTACCTGTCATTATTATGAGCGATAGCACCAGTAAAACTACAGCATTACATCGTTTCTTTGGTACAGGAGGATTGGCCCTTACATGCATACAGCATGCATTGCGTGATGCTACCGTCATACGTATAGCAACTGCATATTTTGAACCAACCGGATATAACCTGTTGAGGACTACATTGCAAAATAAAGAAGTACGATTGCTGTTAGGCAGGGATGAAAGGTCAGAGGAAAAGATTGAGCAGATAGTAAATCAATTCATTGAGGATTTATCCTCAGCAGATATTGAAAATAAAACACAATTTTTACAGGAACTTTTGCATGCAATACAAAACCATTATTTTACTATTAATCTTAGCAAGCAGTCATGTCCAACCTATACATCATTGGCTCCAAAGTTTCTTTACCAGCATGCCAAACTGTACGTTGCTGATCGCAGCAGTGTTGTGGTAACATCGGCTAATTTAACCTACCATGGATTGGTGCAAAGTCGCGAAGCGGGTATAGTGGTGACCAGCAGTGACGATGTAGAATATTTTGTTAAGAAATTTGATGAGTATTTTGAAGAAGCTGAATCCATTGCAGAAGAACTATTGCAAAAGTTAGAAGAATTATTAGCTTTATATAGTCCCTATCAAATTTATATACGGTCATTGCTGTTATTATATCAAATACCTGAAGAGGAGCTTATTGGTAATCTTAAACTCCCACCGTTAACAGGATATCAAAGGCCTATAGTATCCCGTATTGTCAGAACTGTCGATGAGCACCGGGGTGCTATGCTTGTAGCCTCAACCGGACTGGGGAAAACGGTTATGGCTGCTCATATTTCCGCCTATATGCGGATGAATGGAAGTATTAATTCTGCGCTGGTATTGTGCCCTGCAGGGTTAAAAAATATGTGGCACAAAATATTACGGGCAGCGAGAATATCCAGTGAAGAATTTTCATACTACATTTTATCTGTTGAAGATTTTAAAAAATCCATGGATGTTGCACATCTTCTAAGTGAACTATCGCACATAGATGATAAAACTCTCATAATTTTAGATGAAAGCCATCATATGCGTAACATTGGTTCAACCGCCAATGTACGGCTATCGCACCAGCGTATCAAGGATGCAGTAAATAAAAATAAGGCAACCATATTACTTATGACGGCAACACCCTATAGTACGGGGGTGGATGATATCAATGCACAGCTTATGCTGTTGCCCTTCAAAGAAGATGCATCGCTCTTTGATGTTAATAAAAAACAATGGGAGGTAAAATCTGCTGCCGAGCTTTCCACACTGCCGCCTGTTGTGGTGTTAACATCCCCCACGGTGGTAAAGTATTATAGCTCGCTGGATGAAAACGGCAATCGCTATGTACTGTTTTTAAATAATGAAAAAAGGTATTTCCCTCAAAAGCTTCATTTCCAGAATATTGAATATTCCAATCAGTGTGATGTTATTTTGCACAATCTTTTGCAGAGCACCTTGCTCTATCACAGACAATCTGATGAAGAGGCATTGCTCTTTACAAATGATGCTGGCAACAGGGCCCCGCTGTGGGAGGCATTTGTTGTCCATCAGGGGTGCTCATCATTGAAGCAGATGGATGAGCTTTTATCAAAGCTTTCGTATGAGGGGGGATTTGAAAAGGTTAGATTCCATAATCAGCAGGCGCTCACTGAGTTTGCAATAGAACAGCGTAAAGTTTTGCAAAATTATTTTGGGTATAATGATGAAAAAATAAAACAACTGCTTGCTATATTACAGCAGTTTGCCAGCGAAAAGGTTGTTATATTCTGCCATTACCGTGAAACTGCTCGCTATATAAAAGATTCATTAAACAAGATACTACCACAACTCAAAGTTGAAACAACAGTGGATGTCGATCCTGCAAAGGTGGAATCAATGGTAAAACGTTTTGCACCACGGGCAAACAGAGCAGATTATTTAGATGAAGATATTAATTGCAATGATGATGAGATACAGGTGCTTGTGGCAACAGGTGCCATGTCTGAGGGATTTAATTTTCAGGATGCACGAGTGCTTATTAATTTTGATATGCCATGGACCGTATTGACTCTGGCACAGCGTATGGGGCGTATTTTACGTCCATGGTTTCAACCTCGTGATGTTTATGTGTATAACTTTATACCTTCTACTATGGAGGATGATACTGTGTACCATGCTTCACGCTGGAAAGGAAGGCTTATTTCACGCAATAGGGATATAAGCTCATTTGCCGAAATCCCGGTGCTTGTTACTGAGCAGGGCAATGATTATGAAATGATAAATTTAGCCAAGTCCATTGCACTGTTTGGCGATCATGATCTCAATCTGGATGAGGTATTGCAATTTATTGAAACCGCTGATAAGCTCCATACATCAAGCTTCATTGATGATATTGCCATGATCGATACAAAGCTTAAACGTGACATATTAACTTTACCCATGGGCATTCGGAGTATAAAGCAATCTCAATTAAAACAGGATAAGGTTTTGTATATTTTATTCAAATGCAACAATAGGTACTACCCTGTTCTTTTTGATAAAAAAGGTGTGGTGCTATACGATAGTGAACATATGGATGACATTATGAACATCATCCGTTCATCTGTCCAGGAAGAGGCCGTACCTTCTGCACTACTGCTTGATGACATTGATGCATGGATACTGAAAGCAAAAAATGAGTGGATGATTAAGCACCGCTTTAATGCCCACGAAGTAATGATTGACTGTACTATGGTCATTGTATCGTAAAATTCTACTGCTGTTTTAAATGATCGATGCAATCTTTTTTTGTATTTCCTCAACCATTACTTTGTACTGTTCAATGCTCAATATATGAGGTCCCATAGTATCAATATCAGGCATTTTCTTCATAAGAGCTATCGCCATGTCATATATATATGTTCTTTTTATTATTGTTTACATAACCGTATCCATAAACCCCTTTAACCATAAAAGCTTTAGCCAGAGCGGTGTGGGGTAAAATGCTAATGTGTTGGTTATGCCAATCGAACTTATGGTGAAACTTACCCGGGTTATATCCATGGCCAAAGAAAACGTAGCAGAAGAACCAACCGTCCACTGTAAGAGCCATCCGCTGAGGTATGGTTGCATTGAATTGTTGTGCCTTCACGATTTTTACCTTGATTAAACCTGATTTACCTATAGTTATGAAGCACTTTTCTACACTATTATATTAACGGGTTCTCTGCCTGATATAACCGCAATAATATTCTCAATCGTTAGATTAATAATTCTCATTTGTGATTCGATACTAACCCCCGCGACATGAGGAGTAAGAAGTAACCTGTCGCTATTTACTTTTAACAAAGGGTTATTTGAATTGATTGGTTCATCGCTGAAAACATCAAGCGCAGCACCTGCTATTCTCCCTTCTTTCAATGCATCGGCAAGTGCATTCTCGTCAATAATCTCGCCACGAGCTACATTGATAATTATTGCAGATGATTTCATTGCGGATAATTCTTCTTTGCCCAGAAGTCCTTTAGTTTCTTCTGTAAGAGGACAATGCAAGCTAATAATATCAGAAGTCTTTATTAATTCATAGAAAGGAACATAGGTAACGCTCATCAATTGCTCTGCTTCTGATGACAACCTCCATGGATCATAATATAGAATAGTAACACCAAACACAGTAAGGCGTTGGGCTAATAATTTTCCAATACGTCCCATGCCAACAATACCCCATGTTTTCCCATAAAGTTCAACAGGTCGTATTTGCATTTGCTGCCATTCGCCCTTTGCTGTTGTACGTGATGCAAAGAAAATATTTTTTAACAAACACAATGCAGCAAGGATTGTATATTCTGCTACCGAAATAGCGTTTGCTCCAGCAGTATTTGCAACACTGATTTGCGCTTCTTTACAAGCCATTATGTCAATATGCTGATACCCGGCACTTGGTTGTTGTATTAGTTTAACTTTTTTCATTGCTGCTATCATTTCGCGGTCAATGGAGTGCTTAAATGTATAATCACCAATGATTATATCAGCACGACTGACATCCATTAGGATATCATCTTTAGGTTTATCATGGACATTAATAACTTCAATATCTGTAATGCCATGGCTATTGAGAATGTTGACAATAAATTCTGGGGGCAATGGTGAAAACGATACTATTACATTCACTTTATCTCCCTCCTTAACATTTTATTTATACTCTATTGTTTTCTTTATATTGCGTTATAAAACAGCTAAAACATATTAACACTACACTATCTATAGTGTCTTTGTTTAACTCATAGCGTATATATTCATTAATAAAAATCTTTTGTCAAACAACAATTCTCTATCTATGCTATTAAGATATATCATACTATCACTATCGTTTATGTGCAACGTTTCATTTTTAACTGTCAAATCAAACAGATGATAAAACTGTTATATATAACTACTGCTTCAATTACATGGTGTTATTCAAATTTTAAAGATTGGTAAAATAACGGTGTTGCCGGACTTGTTACTGTTGGGTCAGTTAACACATTGACACATGCCGGTTTCCCGGAATCTTTTGCACGGGTAAGTGCAGGTATAATATCACTGTCGCTATCAACAAATTCGCCGTGACCACCCATGCCATCAACCACCTTTTCATATCGGCGTAAGCCTAACTCTGCGCAGGTAACCCGCTCTTTCCCAATAGAAAGCTCCTGGCTATGTTTTATCATTCCCCATGCACAATCATTATTTACAATACAAACAAATGGTATATTGTGACGTACTGCTGTATCAAATTCAAAACCGTTGAATCCAAATGAACCATCGCCTGTTAATACCACAACCTGTTTATCGGGATGAACAAGTTTTGCGGCAATAGCAAAAGGAATGCCTGCTCCTAAACAACCTAACAGCCCTGCGGATTGTGAAATAACGCCGGCTTTATGTTTTGACTGAAATCCTACCAATCCAAAATAGGATGTGTCGCCACCATCAATCACATACAGTGCATCTGTACCAAACACTTCCTGTGCTCTGGCAACCAGCCGTATCGGATGAATTGGTTCAGAGGGTAACTGCCGCAATTTAATCTCACTATCAATAAAAGCATACCCGGCATTGGTAAGCATGGTTAACCACTCGTTATGATTTTTTTGCTCTACCAGTGGCAACAAAGCTTTAAGGGTAGTGCCCGCATCACCAAAAAGTCCTGCATCAGCTTTCCTGTTGCGGTTAATCTCGGTTGGTTCAATATCAATGCGTACAACCTTTGCTCCTGGTGGTATTACAGCTCCCGATTGGAACAGCCAGTTAAAACGGATGCCGGCTGCAACAAGTACATCAGCCTGTGATAAGGTCATTAACAACCCAACATTGCCAATATTCCAGATAGACAGAGGGTGGTTATCAGGAAGAACCCCGCGCCCTCCATTGAGCAACATAAAGGGAATACCTGTTTTTTCTATAAAAGCCTGTAATTCTAATGGACAGTTGCTATATCCTAACCCGCTTCCTCCAATAAAAAGAGGCTTCCTGGCGCTATTGATGATCTCTGCTGCTTTATATAAATTCTCTGAATCAGGAGTAACCTTAAATATATCAGTGGTAGGATGAAATTCAAAATCTTCTACTGCAACGTTTAAAATATCAGGTGGTAGTTCTAAAAAAACAGGGCCAGGCCTTCCACACAGAGCATACCGAAATGCCATATCTAAATATTCAGGAATACGCCTTGTGTCGTAACAGGTGGCACACCATTTTACTAGAGGTTTTACAACATCAATCTGATTCATCTCCTGCAGAGCGCCTTTATGATCGTCACGCAGAGGATGTCTACCGCACAACACCACAACCGGTGCGTTATCCAAACATGCATTGGCAATCCCTGTGATACCATTGGTAAAACCAGGTCCTGCAGTAAGGAAACATACGCCTGGTTTACCCGTATAAACTGCCATGGCATGCGCCATCATAACCGCAGCCTGTTCATGGCGTACGTCAATGGTTTGTATGGTATAGTGTTGCAATCCATCCAGAAGTGATTCGATATGACCACCTGATATACCAAATACACATTGCACACCTCGTCTGGATAAATAGCTGCCAATTAAATGTCCTCCATTTATTGACATACTCCCTCCCGTTATTTTTTTTTCATGGCGATAGTTACTGCATCATTGAACCACTGGATAAAAAATGCCATGCCCTCAATATATAAATTTCCCGTTGCAGCAGCATAAAACGAAGCCTCCTGCGTACCTTCTTTTAATACTTTGTATGCTATCACTGGATTAGAAAATACCAGTGCCGCATCATACTCCTTTAGTGAGCGCGAAGACGAAACCCTGCCCCTGCTAAATAGGAAGGTACGCCCTTTGTTATCCTTTGTCTTGATTGCTATTTTTATATTCACATTGCCAATATAATGCTGAAAAGCCTTATTACGTTTTGAAGCAATCCTTAAAACCAATGATAATGCTCTGAGCAATGATGCAAACCTCATGGTTTTTACCTTTTATTTTAAAATGTGCAGTGCATCAGTATGTTTGAGTATAGTATCAAGGCAACGATTATATTACAACCATCGTATCCATATGTAAATTCTTTTTTAGTAATTGTTTTAAAAATTTACTTGCGATAGTCGTTTCTATATGATAGCATGGATGCCTCAATAGTTTCATGATCTCAGTTAATTATTGAAATTCCCGGTCAAGCCCGGAATCTCACTGGTGCGAAAACTCCCCTCGCCTTGCGAAGGAGAGGGGACGGGGGTGAGGTTAACAATTCTATTTACAGAGGAGATTGGCAATGCTAAATATTAAGGTCAACCAATTAGCTGATGTAGTTATAATCGATCTTGAAGGAGAGTTTGATATCGACGTCATACGCATGGTTGAAACAGCATGGAATGAAGCAGTAAAGAAAAAGCCATCTGTTATAGGATTTAATTGTAAAGATCTCAAATTCATAGACTCTTCAGCATTAGGCACTCTTGTTAAATTTATGAACAGTGCATCAAACAAAAAAATAAACTTTACACTATTTAATGTGGCACCTTCTATTGTTTCAATCCTCAAGACATCCCGACTGGATAAATTTTTTACAATAAATTCAAAAGAAGATTTTGAACGGAAATTCATGCAGAATGTATAGCTATCTATAGAATTGCATCATCGTATATAAAAAAAATGAAAATATATAAAAGAATGATACAATTCTCATAATGTAAAGTATATGTTGGTATAGTATGTTACTTTAACCACGTTGGGGATGATAGTATGGGCATGACAATTACAGAAAAAATATTAGCTGCACATGCAGGGAAGGAGTTTGTTGAACCAGGTGAATTGATTGAAGCCAGAGTAGATTTACTGCTGGGGAATGATATTACAGCACCTATTGCGATAAAGGAATTTGAAGAATTAGGGATTAATACAGTATTTAATAATGAAAAGATTGCTCTGATCCCGGATCATTTTACTCCTAACAAGGATATTAAATCTGCAGAGCAGGTTAAAATACTGCGTGATTTTGCACATAAATTTGCTATTACCCATTTTTATGATGTTGGACGGGTGGGTGTTGAACATGCTTTATTGCCCGAATTGGGATTGGTCCGTCCGGGGATGTGTATTATTGGTGCTGATTCGCATACATGCACCTATGGAGCTTTTGGTGCTTTTTCTACGGGTGTTGGCTCCACTGATATGGCAGCAGCTATGGCTACCGGTAAAACATGGTTTAAAGTCCCTGAGTCAATAAAGTTCATTGTACACGGTATATTGCAGCCCTATGTATCGGCTAAAGATGTCATCCTGCATATCATCGGTGATGTGGGCGTTGATGGGGCATTGTACCGTTCAATGGAATTTGTTGGTGATACTATTGCAAAGCTCTCTATGGAAGGCAGGATGACCATGGCTAACATGGCAATTGAAGCTGGTGCAAAAAACGGTATATTTGCTCCAGACGGTAAAACAGTGGAATACATCAAAAGTCGTACAAACCTTCCCTATACGCTGTATTATAGTGACGACAATGCACACTATGCCGAGGTGAGGGAATATGATGCGGCAACTATCGAGCCTACCGTCGCATTTCCTCA
>Ga0208196_1004720_pt1 | contig 10395 bp, 7 predicted proteins | sample AD_JPNNA7_MetaG_FD_184443 | JGI IMG/M metagenome (GOLD analysis project Ga0208196, IMG submission 184443) | Active sludge microbial communities of municipal wastewater-treating anaerobic digesters from Japan - AD_JPNNA7_MetaG (SPAdes) (version 2) | ecosystem: Engineered > Bioreactor > Anaerobic >...
AAACAACAGTTAAGCGGTCACCTTTGTCATTGGGCTTATCTTCCATTTTTATTATCGGTTTGGCAGGAAGGTCTTTACTATGCGTTATCCTGGGTTTAGAAAGAGCGGAAAAACTGCTGAAACCATCTGCATCCATCAATTCCAAAGCAAAGTTAGAATTAATACAGGTAGCAAGGGAATCACCCGCAGGAATAGAAACCTGACAATAGTTTTTTCCGTAACCGTAACCTGCCGAACCTTGATGAAGAACTACTGTTTTTGCCTGAAATAGTTCAGGATGTAAGCGAAGCGAATCCCACTCCATAGGTGATAAAAGAGGTGTTTGGTAAATACGATATTGAGCTATATCTGAATTATAAAGAGGCAATTCCCATTCAAACCGTAACTCTCTTTTATCCTGCAGAACAACACTGTGGAAAGCGGTTGCCGGCTCGGGAGCATTGGGTTTTGGGCTGCCTGCTATAATTTTAGCCGGCTTTTGAAATTGTCTTCTTTCATTCACCGCCACTATAGTATAAAAGTATTTCTCCCCGGGGTTTAAGAAACAATATACCGTCTGTTGATTATCTTTCAGTCCCGCGTAGGTCTCGTCTTCTTCTGCCTTTTGCTTATCGAAATTAGACAAAGTAACCTTTTTGCTGCTGTGATAGTATTTGTTCTTTTCAATAACCGAAAGAAGGGAAAATTTATCCGCTATCTTAGCTAAAAAAGGAATGTTACGAGGCATTTTTTGATATAAGGGACTATTTTCCCCCTGCTGCTTTTCCTTTTTTAACTTACGGGGCGAAGAAATATCAAAAAATTCACTACCGGAATTATCGTAATAGAACATCCTCTCAGAAGCAACACCTGTTTTTACATTAACAGGAATGGCATCTAAAAAGAAAAGGGTATCAGGACTTACTCCCCTATAAATACGATATTCAATAATTCTTTTGTCCCGCTCCAATGGCTTCCACGAAAGCATTAATCCCGTTCCATCATCAAAAGGGATATCTTCTACCTTGAAATCCTCTACTACATATCTTTCTGCATCTGACCGTTTCTGGGCAATAATCACTGTGCTCAACAATAGGAGCAGAAACAGCAAGAGAAAGATTAGGCGACTTCTGAATAATCTCATACGCTTGGTCTCCTGTTTCTTTGATCTTAACAGTTAATTCAACCTTCTGTCCCACGCACAGAAATTACCCTTTTATGTCAATCTCTTTTTTTCCTTGCTTATATCCCTAACGCTAATGAAGTGCATCCCGAATGTATCCCGTATCGTCATTCGGGAAGCGTTCGGGAAGCGTTCGGGCAGCGTTTGGACAGCACTCAAGGAGAAAGCAAGGAGGAAAGAAGAAAATATATTTTTTACCCTAACGCCACTGAAAACGCTTTGATGCAAGTGGATTTAAGAATAAGGATATTTTGTAATTTTATTATACAAAAAAAGAATGATACTATAAATAAATTTCATTTAACAAAAGAATAATGGGATCAATCTGAATATGATTTATTGGGTCAGGAAATTATTTCAAATACACCTCCTATAACCGGATCTTGAAATTCAAATTCTATTTCTTTTTCAGCTTCAAGGCGTTGTTTTATACTATCATAATTGTTTTGAAGTTTTCTGATTTTTCCTTTTAGCATCTCTACCCTAAATTTCTTTTTTTCATCGTCTTGATTGTAATATGTTTGAATTTTAATAATCTCATTTGTATAAGCGTTAAATTTATTAGTATAATTATATTGTTGACTTTCAAGTTTCCGTTTTAGGAGTAAGTCATTTCGTGCCTTATGTTTGTTAAAGAGTAACATAAATCTTTCTTGGAATATATGATTAGCTTTATCGTAAGCATTTTTAATGTAAGTGGGATCGTTACATACGAAACCCTGGATTGTAGGTTTTCCATATTCAATTAGTATGGAAAGTACTTGTTCTGTAATTTCTCTACCTCCAATAGATTTTAATGATTCATCCAGTATAACTGCTTCAATGTAACTGTTAGATTTTATGCCCTTTATAATCCCAAGGTATATAAAATAAAAGTAAAACCCATTGTTGAGCTGAATTTGCTTTGCTGATAAAGCAATTCTATCTATATAAAAATTATGGGTGTTAACAATATTATCTTCATTTTCAGCATATTTTTCGGTGATGTAACGAACTAAAGGATGCATAATATTGATAAAAGTCATATCACTGTTTTCGAAAGCTATGTTAGAATCCATTGTATATTTAATCGGCTTTTTTAATCTATCTACATAAGGTAATTCCAAATTAAAATTCACAGAACGAACATCCCTTAAAAAATCATCGCTTAAAAGTAGTTCTCCAATATTTGTATTTGTATCATATTTTACAACACTATCTGGATATTTTGTGCATATATAACCTGATATATATCTATAAAGTTGCTGTGGGGATATATAACGATTTTTACCTTTAATGTTCTTAATTTCATGTTCATAAAAATAATCCAAACTTAAAATTTCCGATGATTTATCTTCAAGCATCTTGATATCTTTCATTCTTTGGATTAAGACCTTTTCTTCTTCAAAGTATTTTTTCCTTTTTTCATCATCAGTAAGATTACTAAAAAATACATTTTTTGTAATCCGGTCAATTACTTCACCCATTATTGGTTCCAATGTTCCTATGGAAGATTCAAATAAAGCTATTCTTTGATATAATCTCATTACAATTTCATCATCAATCGTATCATTCATATAGAAATTATAAACATTCAATATATCCGATTTCTGTCCTATTCTATCAATTCGTCCTATTCTCTGTTCAATTTCCATCGGATTCCAGGGCAAATCATAATTGATTAGAGTATTGCAAAATTGAAGATCAATACCTTCACTACCTATTCTTGACGATAACAAAACCGAAAATCCATTATAATCCATAAATTCTTTTATAATCTGAAATCTATCAATCTTAAGCGATCCATAGATTATAAATACTTTATAACCATTTTGAGTTAACCTATTGTAGAGATAGATAATGGTCTGAATGTAAAAGGCGAAAATTATCACTTTGTCTGTTTGTAATGTTATATCACTTAATAAAGAAAGCAGTTTTTCTAATTTATTATCCGGTAAATTAGGATAACCCTCATTAAAATCTATATTATCTATACTATCCAACTCTTCATTATCCACTTCTTCCAGATAATCTTGGACAATGTTTTGCTGATTATATTTCTCATATAACTTCTTGTAATGTGCATGAAGTGAAGACGATAACATTCTTTGCATGCTGAAAAGTTTAAATAATCCTTCTATAGAAGATCTTGGTGTAGTTTCTTTTACAGTATCAATTAGACCTTTATATAGTGCTTTCTCCTGATCAGATAAATCAATAGAAATTGTTTGAACTTTTCTTTCCGGACGATTTACATCTACATCTCTTTTCCTCGTCCTCGTATATAAATTACCGAGAAAATGTAGATCACTTAAAGACCTTTGCAACTCAACTACTTTTTCTAATACTTCATTTGAGTTATTCGTTTTTATTTGATTAAAATTTAAAAGATTATTGATTACTTCATTATAGATTTCATTATCTTTGAAGTAACCTTGTATGCCACGAAGAAGAGTAATTGATTCATCTATTTGAGGAGGGATTTTACTGATATGATTCAACGCACTAACAACAGGTTCATTTTTATGCAATTGATCTTCAAAAGAATCAAGATATTCAAATTGTTGTTCTTCAAGAATATTTAATATGTTGAATAGGTTACGCCTTTCTGTATGAATTGGTGTAGCAGTAAGAAAAACTATTGCTTGGCAGTTTATGCTTAATTTCTTAATTGAATTATGTTGTTTAGACATATTTCTAAGATTATGTGCTTCATCTACTATTAATAAATCCCACTGAAAATCAGAATCATCAATCGCAGCCATAAGTTTATCAGAACGGATAGATTCTAAAGATACTATGAACCTATTATGTTTATATTTGTTATAATAAGTTTTGTCTTCTTCTATAATCCCTTTGAAATCATTAGCTCCAATGATATTAAAATCTTTTTTAAAGCGGTATAAAAGTTCATCTTGCCATTTCCTTCTCAAATTGGCAGGAACTACAATAAGAGCAGTATTTAATTCTTTTCGTGCTTCTAATTCATTTATAATTAATCCTGCTTCTATAGTTTTTCCCAATCCAACTTCATCACAAATCAATATTCTTCTTTTAGCAGAACTGATAAATTTCATAAGCGGTTTAAACTGATATTCCAAAAATAAAGTTCGTGATGTATTTATGGAGTAAATATTATTTTGAATGGTGTTAGAATTTGCCAGTTTTAGATGAGTTAATGCCTTTTGAAAGTCATTAAAATCTCCAAAGTAATTGGATAATAAATTTGATTTAACACTTGGCGTTTCTTTATACTCCATTAAACTTGTTTCTGAATAATGAGTAACTCCATCGGAAAATCTTACTTTATATACAATGTTTCCACTGACTTCTGATATATTCTCAATTATTCCTACTCTTTCAGTATTGTTTTTTATTCTGACTTTTGTTCCCACGCTAAACATAATGTTATTTACCTAACCAATTCTGATCTGGAATTATTTCGTCTGGTTCGTTGAGTTCTTTAATTTTAGGAGATACATCACGAGTTTTACAATCTTTTGGCAATTTATATCTCATAAGTGTTTCTTCTGGTTTCTTTGTAAGACCAAAGGATACAGCATATCTAAAATAGGGCGGTAAATTACTATCCCAATCAAGTGGTTCTTCTAATTTAATAATTCCATCTGGCGATTTAATATATTCATTTGTCTGTTCATCATATAAAGGGATATTGGAAAAGACAGATCTTAAAGTATCATCATTAAAACCTCCACCTCCTCCAAACACTGTTAAATCATAAAAAAATCTCATTGCTTCTAAACCCCTAATTTTTCCCTTAACCCTTTGCCATACATTTGAATCCTTAAATTTATTCCATATATCTGAATAATATTTAAGCACCTCTTCTTCATTATATCGGTTTTGCTCTTTTAAATTGTCTATATAGGAATAACCATTATAAACAATTTTAGCTCCTAAGATATCAATTTTCCCTAATGACTTGTCTGCATAAAATATAGTAAGATCAGTTGTCCCAGCTCCAAAGTCATAGATTGCATATAATTTAGTTTTAGCTCTTCTTTCATAAAAATCAAGTATTTCTGCAATAGATTCAGGTATTATCTCAATTCTAATATTGCTATTTGATAATTTCTGTGTACTATTTAATTTCTCGCATTTACTCATCTTCTGCATATCATTAAAGCAGTCGTAGAAAAGTAATTTTTTTGATAGTAGCAAAATACTTTGAAATCTTTCTACAATAACATTGTTGTTCATCTGTTCAACAGGAAGACATACAGAAAATATAAATTCATCATTATCTGTTAAAGGTATTAGTTTTCTAATTGTGTCTTGGGATATTTTCATTACATAAGCAATAAAACCTGCAGCAATCAGCATAGTTTCTGTTTTCACATTTCTCTTTAATATTGCCTGTTTAAAGTTTGTTATCTCAATACCTTTCGCATTGTATGTTTCATAACCATATTTTATCGCATTTCCGCTTTTCTTTGCTATAGAAGGGATAATAAATAAATCAAAATCACTCTCTGGTTTATAATTATCTGGTATCATACTTTTAAAATTTAACGGTTCATAATGCCCAGATGTCTCATTGTTAAAAGATACCTTTGTTCTACTTGTTCCAAAATCAATGCCTATATATATTCTTGCTTGTTTTTTAACAAAATGAGAAGATTGATTGACCCCTTTTCTGGGTATAACTTCTCTAATTATCTCTTGTTCGGGTTCTTTAGAGATGGTTTGTAGTTCCTCTTTTGCATTATTAATATCGTTTTGTTTGTTATTGGATATATCCGTATCTTTCGGGATTGGTTCAAAAGTTTTAGATGTTAATCCAACGCTATCTGTTCCTCTACTTGTCGTATCCATAGTAGTTTTGAATATGTGTCTATCAAAGATAAGTAAATTATTTTTATGTTTTGGTTTATAAGTGTTTAATGCAAGGGTATAGATGTAAATATCGTTATCCGCCAATAATTGAATCTCCTTCATGTTTTCAGAAATAATAAAATCATTATAATAGATATGGTTGAAATAGTCGTCTGGTGTTAATGTCTGACATACATAATAGGTATCCTGATTTACAAACCATATCTTTAATTTACTGCAACTATCCAACGATATAAAAAAGTTGTCATTAATAAATTGGATTTTCTTAAGGGTACACGCGTGTTTATCAATTTTTTCAATGAGAATTTCAGAATCATTTATAGTTCTATATAGTTCAAATGCAGAGTCATCATAAGAATATAGAATTTTAAGAGTATTGCTGCTGTTGGTTGTTTTCTTATCATATTTTATCTTTGAATATAATTCATTTATAATGGTTGAATTTGTTTGGTTTATTGTCTCCGAATTGTAGTTCAATAACATAAACCCGGTAATTACTATTTTGATTTTACTTTGGGATGTAACTAAATATTTACAATTGTCAGTGCCCTTATATATAGTATATGCACTTAAAGGCAAATAATCGTTATTAATATGATATTTATTATAGGTTAACAATTTTAATTTATCATCATAAATCTGCCACACTTTAGGAATAGGGTCTGTGTCATCAACAATAAAACTTTGGTCTAAGATATAAACAAGGTTGTTAGATTCATGTTTTAAAGTGTATAAGCGATTTCTTTTACAAATATATATTTTCTTTGTTCCGCTTGAACAAGATACAATAAGATCTCCACTGTCCTTGTATAATTGAATAAATTGTAATTTATCGTCTAAATGAATAGGAGGAATCGATTTTCTATGCTGTGTATAATATGTAATTGTATTATCCAGTTTATCAAATAAAATTTGAACATTGGAATCACAATATAATTGGTCAATTTTTTCATTCATAGTTATCACTCCGTTAGAATAAGTATTAGCTATTATGGCATTAATTCTACCTTCTTTAGAACTCCATAATTTATAAATCTGTTATCTTGTTCCTTTATAATATTATTGGGTTTTAATGTCAATAAAAATCTACTAATAAACTCTAAAAGATTTTTGCATATACACTACGAAACAAAGTACAATTGAGTTATTTTATCAATATTCTGCTTGATTTCATATAGAAAGGAATAAAATGGTAGGATGATATAATAACTCATAACAGGAGAAAAGTTCCGTAGGTACGACAGATATTAACGACGGGTTTTAACCCGGCGAAAAACAGCACCGGAATAATATAATAATTCGTTATGGGAGATAAAGTTCCGTTCTGTTGTCCCGCTGGGACTTATTTCATAATGTGTTTTTCCCGAGGGGCTTACGCCACCATCGCTATCATTGTGTCGCCCTCAGGGGCTCTTTTGGAATACGAAAATAAATAAAAGATGATGATTATATCTTACTTTTTTCGAGGGGCTTACGCCACCATCGCTATCATTGTGTCGCCCTCAGGGGCTCTTTTGGAATACGAAATAAATAAAAGATGATGATTGTATCTTCCTTTTTTCGAGGGGCTTACGCCACCATCGCTATCATTGTGTCGCCCAAAGGGGCTTGAATAATACTATATTGATAATCAGTTACACAAATAATCCACTTAGTTCTAAAATCCTGTAATCCTTGTTTCTAAAACTAAATCTGTAGAATCTGTGAGAGAATATTTCTTGCGGAGGAACGGCGTCCTCCGACTACACATCTAAATCCTCTTAATCCTAAAATCCTGAAATCCTCGTTTCTAAAACTATATTCCTGTAATCCTTGTTTCTAAAGCCATCTCCCTAAAAATATCTTCTTCTATTGTTAATTCCCTATTTACTATGAACATACACAGGAATATCTTTCACCCAAAGTTTATAGATAGCTTCGGGACCCAGTTCTTGCCAAAGAAATGTTTCACAGGAAACAATATGTTGAGATAGATAGGCGGAAATGCCTCCAGACATAATAAAATAGACCGCTCCAAAGTCCATAATCGCTTTTTGCACTTCCAGCGAGCGTTCACCCTTGCCAATCATTACTCGCAAGCCGTTTTGAATTAAAATAGGAGTGTAAACATCCATTCGGGAGCTGGTTGTAGGTCCTATTGCTCCACATACATTTCCCGGTCTGGCAGGACTTGGTCCACAGTAAAATAGTGTTGTTTCTGCCAGGTCTAAAGGTAATTTTTCTCCTCTTTGGATAATTTCCACCATTCTTTTATGAGCTGCATCTCTGGCTGTAAACAGACAGCCCGTTAATAAAACTTTATCAGATATATTCAGTTGGCTTATATCAGCTGGACAAAGAGGTAAGGTAAACCTATATATTTTCATAAGTTATATAATTATTTCTCTGTGCCGGTGGGAATGGCACTGTAAATTTACTGCCACAGGTAAAGAAGCAATATGACAGGGAGCAGTTAAAATGTGAACAGCTAAAGCAGTAGTTTTTCCTCCTAATCCTTGCACCCCGATTCCTGTTGCGTTGACACTTTCCAAAATTTCCTGTTCTAAAACAACATATTCTTTCAGGGGATTTTTCTTGCTTAATGGCCGCAATATAGCTTTTTTGGCTAAAAGAGCACAGGTCTCAAAATTGCCACCGATACCAATTCCTATTATCAAAGGGGGGCAGGCATTACCTCCAGCCAGAGTAACTGTTTCTACCACAAAATTTTTTATGTCCTCAGAGCTGGCAGAAGGTGTAAACATTTGCAGCCGACTCATATTTTCGGCACCACCACCCTTCTGATCAATCTGCAATTTTATTGTATCTCCTTTTATAATAGAAATATGCACTATTGCAGGGGCATTATTTCCTGTATTTTCTCTTTGCAGAAGAGGGTCTTTTACAATTGATGGTCGTAAATAGAGTTCCTTAGAGACCTTTATCAGGGTTTCGTTAATAATTTCCGGTAAGGGTGGACCTTCAATTATACATTGATTACCTATTTCCGCAAACACAACCAAGGTTCCTGTATCCTGACAGAGGGGGATTTCTATTTTAGGTGCCAGTTCTATGTTTTTTAGCATACAATTGAGAATATCTTTACTGATTTCGCCGGTCTCGTTGGCAAGGGCATTTTTCAGCAGGGCAGGTAATTCAGGATCAGGGGTAAAGGTTATATATTTTATGGCATTAGCGAGTTCGGACTCAATTGTTTCACATGAAACATATCTGTAAGCCATTGTTTTAACCTTTTTGTCTCTTAATTAGATACTTCAGCAGGAGGTCTTCTATTGGGGTAAAGGTATCAACAGGATTATATTCTATTTGATTTTTGTAGCATTCCCGTTTTAGATAGTTCGTAAACTGATGATAGTTTTCCTGATATTCCTTGTGTATTTGCCAGGGTGAGACAGTTATTTTTTCTCCTGTTTCACTATCTATAAATTGTGCTTCTCGTTTATAATCAAACTTTTCTTCCTTAGGGTCAATTATATGAAAAACAAGTACTTCATGATTGCGGGCACGGAAATGTTTCAATGCTTCCATAATATTATTCGGTTCATCTAAAAGGTCACTGATAAGGATTATCAGAGAGCGTTTTTTTACCAGTTCGGCAATTTGATGCAGGGGAGTTAACAGGTCTGTTTGGTCTTCTGCCTTCAAATCTAAGAGAGCAGCAAATAACTGGGAAGTATAGCTTCTAATTGCTTTGGGTGGAAAAGCAGAAGTAATTTTGTTATTAAATGTATAAAGTCCGGCAGCATCTTTTTGGGAAATCATCAGCCAAGCCAAAGCACCTGCCAATTGAGTTGCATATTCAATTTTACTGCTTTTTCCGGAACTGAAAAACATTGATTTACTGTGATCTAAAAGAATGTAACTGCGTAGGTTGGTTTCTTCTTCATAGCGTTTTACATAGTACCGTTCCGTTTTTGCCAAAATTTTCCAGTCCAGGTCTTTTAACGGTTCTCCAGGATTATATTGCCTGTGATCTGAAAATTCTGCACTGAAACCATGATAAGGAGATTTATGCAAACCCACTAAAAAGCCCTCAACTATGCTTTTAGCAGTAAGCTGGAACTTATTCAGGCGGACTAATGCTTCTTCAGATAAAAGCGGCATCTTATTTCTTTTTAGGTTGATACAGCAAGGCAAAGGGAATAATTAAAGCATAAGCAATAACCAATAAAACGGGGGATAGAGAAATCTCATTAAAGGACATAATTATATAGCCGGCAACTAATACAATTGCTGCTATAAGCAGGAGGATAAAATTGATTCGGTTTAAGTGCAGTTTGTTTTTTTCATCGTCTTTATTGTTCATCTGTGCTCCTTCGCTGCAGAAAGCAATGATTTTTCATTTAAGAACCATAGATAAAGAATTGCTTTGTTTGTCAACTGAACTTTCTTGTTCC
>Ga0208196_1004724_pt1 | contig 10392 bp, 9 predicted proteins | sample AD_JPNNA7_MetaG_FD_184443 | JGI IMG/M metagenome (GOLD analysis project Ga0208196, IMG submission 184443) | Active sludge microbial communities of municipal wastewater-treating anaerobic digesters from Japan - AD_JPNNA7_MetaG (SPAdes) (version 2) | ecosystem: Engineered > Bioreactor > Anaerobic >...
TAATGAGACCGTATTTCAACCGAACAAAATTATTTGAAATAAGTTTCATCTCTTTATTCTCATAATTTGCAAAACTTGTAATATCCATTGTGGTAGAAATACTGTTTTCTCCTCCTTTAACCCAGTTAGACTGCATTGCCTGATTTAACACGAATGTTGCTTCCGATCGGTATTTCCAATATCGTGGTTTAACGTATATTTTATTTAATTCCTGAAGCTGCCGGCTATTTATCTCTTTAATATTAAGTTGTGCATCAGAAATATTTGTATGTTTCGCAAGTCTACGGAACATTATACCTTCTTCCAGATAAATACCTATAGTATCTCTTCCAATACTTCCCAGCCATACTGTCACCGAATCGTCATATTCATTTCTAAGCCAATACCTGCTCATTGTATTGCTTTTAGAGTTCAGCCATATCGGAAGTTCATTTGATGAGGTACCTTTAAATACGATTATTGATGAGTCTCTTTCCTGAATATAATCAGTTAAAGCCTTTACTGCGGCCGAGAGTGAATCGCCAAGAAAAGGATTCTTGTAAACCCTGAAAGGATGAGAGCCGCTGCGCGGTCTAAATTCTTTCAGTGAATCAGTAACAATAAGAAGGCAGGTATCTTTCAATATTACAACAGGCATGCTTCTTTTTATATTTTTAATTTTGATAGTATCAGATTTGAGAGAGTCAATTTTCTGAAAGTATAAAGCGGAATCGGCTCGTATCATTGAATCGGTCATTACCACCGGAATTTTCACCCTCACAGTATCAAATATTAAGAATTTTTCAGGAGGTATGTTAATCGAATCAAAAGGATACTTCTCAAAGAATGCTTTTAGGGAATCATAAGGTTTGTTTGTTGCATAAAAAATTAGCTGGCCAATTGCCTCCCTGAGCGGCTCGGATAAATTCTGCCAGCTGGCAGAATTGTATTTTTCCTGAAGATACTTTACAGCCTCTTCAGTCGTAAACCTGATATCAGCTTTCTCCCTTACGGGTTTTACATAAAATCCCATTTTTGAAAGCGAATCTTGCAGAATACTGCTTTCTCTTACTTTCAGAGGCAGTTCCTGCCCATATAAAAACGTTATAGACAGTGAAATGAATAACGTTGAAAAAAGAAAAAACGGCCTTTTCTTTATCATGACAAGTTTGCTATTTTTATTTGAATCCTTTGCAAAATACACTTAATTTTTTTAATTACGTTTAATCTCATGTTTTGTTTTAACCTGAAACAAATAATTCCTGATATTTACCGGAGGCTTTGAGAATCCCCGTCTTGGAAGAATAAATGTTTTAACTCCCTTCTTTGATAACGGCGGATTATTCATTTTCTTTGCCATTTATTTCTTTTTGTATTTCCAATGAAAGATCTCACTACCGGTTCAGAGAGAAAGCTTATATTATATTTCGCAGCTCCCATGCTTGTTGGAAATATCTTTCAGCAGTTGTTCAATGTTATTGACAGTATTATTGTAGGCAACTTTATTGGCAAGGAAGCGCTCGCTGCCGTTGGTGCGTCGTTCCCAATAATCTTTATCCTCGTATCTCTTATTATAGGCATGGTTATAGGAACAACTGTGGTAATATCACAATATTTTGGCGCTGGTGACCTTGCAAAAGTGAAACTGGCAATTGACACAATGTATATTTATACTTTTTTTGCATCTCTTATACTCTCTACTATCGGACTGGTATTCAGCGAGCCTCTGCTTCGTCTGTTAAGGCTTCCGGAGGAACTAATCCCTCCCGCCCTTCAATATATGCGTATCTATATATGCGGTATAATCCTTATGTTCGGCTATAGCGGCACAAGTGCGGCCTTGAGAGGGCTTGGCGATTCAAAAACTCCTTTATATTTCCTCATTGTAGCCACAATACTGAATATAATCCTTGTTATTGTTTTTGTCACTGTTTTTAAATGGGGAGTTGCAGGTGCAGCCTTTGCTACAGTTATTTCAAACGGCGTAGCTTTCGTCCTTGCTGTTACCTATCTGAATAAAACACATATAGTATTCAAATTAAAAATCAATGATATTCATTTCGACAGGGGTGTATTTTTACAAAGCATGCGGATTGGCTTGCCAAACGGTATTCAGCAAACTTTTCTTGCTTTGGGCGGACTCGCCTTAATAGGATTAATAAATGGATTCGGAACCGACGTTATTGCCGGATATACAATTGCCAGCAGGCTCGACTCTCTGGCAACCGTCCCTCCCATGTCTTTCTCCTCAGCTCTTTCAGCATTTACCGGACAAAATATTGGTGCCAATAAACCGGAAAGAATAAAATCAGGACTTGCTTCCACTTTGAAAATGATGAGTTCCGTAACAATTGTCATGACATTATTTATAGTCCTGACAAGCCGTCAATTATTAAGTCTTTTTACAAGAGAGAGCGAAGTCATTAATTATGGAGCACAGTTTCTTATGACAGTAAGCCCATTCTATTTGATACTTACTTTAATGTTTATCTATACCGGCGTTATGAGAGGAGCAGGCGACTCGATTGTACCAATGCTCATATCGCTCGCCTCATTATGGCTTATACGAATACCTCTTGCATACATAATGTCGGGCAAATTTGGTGTGACGGGAATATGGTGGGCAATCCCTGGAGGGTGGATTGTCGGTCTGATTCTTTCGTACGGTTATTACAAAACCGGACGATGGAAAAATAAAAAAGTTGTTAAATACATCGAGGAGTTTTAAATTTACTTCACTATTGCAATAAATGTAAATCATTGAAATGAGATGATAAAATCAATGACCGGCTTTGGTAAAGCATCAGCCGAAACACCCCGGAAAAAAATTACAGTCGAAATCAGGTCTCTCAATTCCAAACAGCTCGATATAAACGCCAGACTGCCTCAGCTTTTAAGGGATAAGGAACCCGAAATAAGAAACATATTAAGCCAGAGGCTTGAAAGAGGCAAGATAGACATCATAATTTTTTCAGATGCTTTTAATACTGAGTCACTTTCTGTTATCAACAAAGCAGCAGTCAAAAGCTATTATGCACAAATGACTGAAATAGCTGAAGAGCTTGGCATCGAACTTACCGAACAGGCACTCCTTTCGATACTCAAACTTCCGGATTCGCTGCGAGCTGAGAAACAGGAGATAGAGGAAGAAGAGTGGAAAGTTTTAATAAATCTCATAGATGAGGCAACAAATATGCTCGACCAGTTCCGAATCGAGGAGGGAAAAGCTCTCGAGAAAAACATAGTGAGTTCCGTTAAGAAAATATTAAAGTCAATTGATTCCATAGAAGAATTCGAACCTGCCAGGATTGATAAAGAACGAAAAAAACTTGTTTCGATGCTGGAAGAAAATATTCAGCCTGATAAAATCGACAAAAACAGGCTGGAACAGGAAATAATTTATTACATCGAAAAACTCGATATAAACGAGGAAAAAGTAAGATTGAGGCAACATGGCGAATATTTTCTTGAAATGCTTTCGTCGCCTTCGTCAAACGGAAAGCTTCTTGGTTTCATCGCACAGGAAATAGGAAGAGAAATAAATACCATCGGCTCAAAAGCTAACGACGTCTCGATACAGAAAATAGTCGTAAACATGAAAGACGAATTGGAAAAAGTTAAGGAACAGTTGCTTAATATATTGTAGAAACCTTAATTATAAGTAAAATCAATCACAGGCAATATCAGGTTTGAAACGGAAAGTAGTTATAATATCAGCTCCTTCCGGAGCAGGCAAATCAACAATAGTCAGCCATCTTCTTGGAAGCGGTTTGAATCTGGAATTTTCTGTGTCAGCAACTACAAGGCAGCCAAGAGGCCAGGAAAAAAACGGTATAGATTACTATTTTCTTACTCCTGAAGAGTTCAGAGAAAAAATTAAAAATGGAGAATTTGTGGAATGGGAAGAAGTGTATGAAGGCCAATTTTATGGAACTCTTAAAAGCGAACTTGAAAGGATATGGAGTAACGGCAGAAACGTACTTTTCGATGTTGATGTGAAAGGCGGCATTTCGCTTAAGAAAATTTTCGGCCCTCAGGCATTGTCTGTATTTATTATGCCGCCGTCGGTGGAAGAGCTTGAAAAGAGACTTATAAAAAGGGGAACCGACAGCCTCGAAAAAATAAAAACAAGGGTGAAAAAAGCAGCGATAGAAATGAGATATGCAGAACTCTTTGACGTGATAATTATTAATGACGACCTGGAAAAGGCAAAACGGGAAACATATTCAGTTGTCAGTAAATTCCTGAGTGCATGACAAAAAAGATTCCTACAGGCTTATTTTTTGGCTCTTTCAATCCTGTGCATATCGGTCACATTGCAATAGCAGGTTATATGGCCGAATATACAGGGCTCGATCAGATATGGTTCGTGGTAAGCCCTCAGAACCCGTTAAAAAACAAAAAAACACTTTTATCAGATCGCGACCGGCTTTATCTGGTTGAACTGGCGATAAACAAAAATGAAAAATTCAGAGCCTGCGATATTGAATTCAATTTGCCCGCTCCCAACTATACCATTGACACTGTTACTTATCTCAGAGAAAGATATCCGGAAAACGAATTTTCAATCATCATGGGAGAAGACAATCTCTATACTCTTCACAAGTGGAAAAATGCTAAAGAGCTTGTGAAACAATGTCATATTTATGTCTATCCACGCAAAGATTCATTCAGACCTCCGCACCCTCTTCTTGACGAAATACTGGAAAAGGCACAGATAACATTTGTAAAGGCACCTATTATCGAAATTTCAGGAACTTTTATCCGGAATGGCATAAAAGCAAAGAAAGACATGTCATATTTCCTTCACCCTGCAGTATGGAAATATATCCAGGAGATGAACTTCTACAGTAAGTAATATTTCGCCTTTTCGCCCCCTCTCCCCTTCGGCTTCCGTCTTTCTTCCTCAGACTCTCCTAATAATCTCCATTCCCCTTTTAAGGGCAGTTTCATTCTCCGGAATCATTTTATGATATCTTTCCGGAAGTGATTTTGTCAATCCTTTGATTACATTTTCAGGTTCCAGTAAAGGCTTTATTTTCAGAAATCCTCCAAGAAGAATCATGTTGGCAGTTCTCGGGCTTTTTAAACGTGAAGCCTCTTCAACCGCATCAACTCTGTATATTGTAATATCCTGTCTTTCGGGATGCCTGGTGATGCCGTTACCGTCATAAATAAGGATGCCTCCGGGCTTGACTGAATTCTCGAATTTATCCATAGACTGCTGGTTCAGGATGATAGCAGTATCAAATTTTCTAAGAATCGGTGAGCTTATTCTCTCGGTGCTGATTATTACCGTAACATTTGCAGTGCCTCCACGCATCTCAGGGCCGTATGAAGGCATCCAGCTAACCTCCATATCCTGCATAAGCGCAGCATAAGCCATTATCTTTCCCATCGAAAGTACGCCCTGTCCTCCGAAACCTGCAATTATAATCTCTTCAGTCATTGTAATTTATTGTTATAATTATTCGCCTTCATTGTCTTTTGTTTTTGTAATATCCTCTTTAGGTACTTTCAAATCACCCGGAGGATAAAAAGGAAACATATTTTCTTCCATCCATTTGTTGGATTCCACTGGTGTCATTCTCCATCCTGACGGACAGTTGGAAACAATTTCAATAAAACATGTGCCCATGTTTTTTTTCTGATATTCAACTGCTTTTTTGATTGCTTTTTTTGTTTTCCTCACAGTAGCAGGAGTATGGACACTCTGGCGTGTAACATAGCATGTACCTGGCAATAAAGCCACCAGTTCAGTCAGCTTAACAGGATTCCCCATTGTTTTAACATCTCTCCCGTAAGGAGAGGTTGTGGTCTTCATTCCCGGTATCGTAGTCGGAGCCATTTGTCCACCGGTCATTCCATAGATGCCGTTATTAATAAAAATTATCAGAATATTTTCACCTCTGTTGCAGGCGTGGATAGATTCGGATGTTCCTATTGCCGCCAGGTCGCCGTCGCCCTGATAAGTGAATACAAATTTTTCGGGAAACAGTCGTTTTATAGCTGTCGCGACAGCAGGCGCACGGCCGTGTGCTGCCTCCAGTATATCAATATCTATAAAATCGTACATAAGAACAGAACATCCTACAGGGCAAACTCCGATAGTCTCGCTCTGCAGACCTTCTTCTTCCAGCACTTCGGCCAGTATTCTGTGAGCCGTGCCATGTCCGCATCCCGGACAGTAGGAAAACGGCTTATCAGTAAGAAGTGAAGATTTCTTATAAACCAGATTTTCGGGTTTTATTATTTCTTTTATTCCGGTTACAGTTTTCATGGCCATTACAATTTTGATTTCAGATTTTCAAGTACTTCCTCTGGTTCGGTAATAACACCTCCTACGCGGCCAAAATGGCTTACATCCGTTATACCATTTACAGCAAGCATAACATCTTCAACCATCTGTCCGGCGCTCATCTCGACCGAGATAATATGTTTCATACGACCCGAGAGTTCATTTATCCTTTTCGAAGGGAATGGATAGAGAGTTATCGGCCTTAAAAGCCCTGCCTTTATTCCTTCTGCACGTGCAAGTTGCAGCGCTTTCATGCACACTCTTGCGCTGGTGCCGTAAGCAACGAAAAGATAATCTGCATCTTCAGTCCTGACTTCCTCATATCTTACTTCATTTTTCTCAATCTGCCGGTATTTTTCCATAAGTCTCAAGACACGTCTTTCCTGGGCGTATGGGTCAAGATCGAGAGAAGTAATAATGTTTCGATTTCTTTCCGGAGGCTTGCCTGTTGTGGCCCATTCAGGAAATGTCTTTGACCTTTCCTCAGACGGCTTCAGATACACTTTCTCCATCATTTGTCCGATAGCGCCGTCGGAAAGTATCATTACCGGATTCCGGTATTTGAAAGCAAGATCGAAAGCAATTTCAACGAAATCGGCCATTTCCTGTACCGATGCAGGGGCAAGCACAATGAGATGATAATCGCCGTGTCCGCCGCCTTTACAAGCCTGAAAATAATCCGACTGAGCAGGTTGTATGGTGCCAAGTCCGGGCCCTCCTCTTACAACGTTTACTATCAGGCATGGAAGCTCTGCGCCTGCTATGTATGAAATGCCTTCCTGAAAGAGGCTTATCCCCGGAGAAGACGATGAAGTCATTACCTTCTTTCCGCATCCCGCTCCCCCGTAAACCGCGTTGATAGCCGCCAGTTCGCTCTCGACCTGAAGAACAACCATACCGGTGGTTTTACCCGGGTCCGCTGCCATAAGATATTCGAGTACTTCACTCTGTGGTGTGATAGGATATCCGAAATAGGCATCAACGCCGGCTCTTATTGCTGCCTCGGCTAATGCCTCGTTCCCCTTCATCAGTCTAAGTTCGTTTTCCATCTTTTTTAAATTTTCATTTTATATACTGTGATAACGCCGTCGGGACAAACTATTGCACAGTTTGCACAGCCATTGCAAAGGTCCGGAATTGCAGGGTATGCATAATTATAGCCCTTGCTGTTTACTTCCGGCGACAGAGCAATTACTTTTGTGGGGCAGGTGTAAATGCATAATTCACACCCTTTGCAATGTTCAACGTCAATCACAATACTTCCTTTAATTTTTGCCATATTTATTATTTTAATTATTTACCGGATGGTCGGTATGAAATTTCACAAGCCGTTGCCCAAGTTCACTAAGCTGACCGGGTGTTACACTCGATACGCAAACACGAAGCCCTTCAGTTCTCTCACTTCCTGTAATTACCAGTGAGATTGCACTTATGCCATAGCAAAGAAGTTCCTCGAGCAATTTCCCGGATGTCATCCCCTGGTATGAAACCGTAAAATAAAAACCGTCGGCAATGAGTCCGTCAACGTCCCTGTCATAAACTATTTCGAAATCGTTCGACAGGAACAGCTTCTTCATGATTCCTGCTCTCGCCCCATATTCTTTTACATCGTCGATATATTTATAATCCCCGTCGTTTACTGCTTTCAATAATGCCGCAAGACCATATTGAACCGAATGTGTCACACCGGCAGAAAGGCTGTACAGGGCACCATAAATGAGGGCATGCCCGAAACTGTCGGATGAATAATATCTGAGCAAATCGGGATAACGGCGCGAAAAAAGATGATCGGATATTCCCATTATACCTATACGCTGACCAGCATAACTGAATATTTTTGAGCTCGAAACCAAAATTATGTAGTCCTTTGAATAATGAGCCACCGTAGGCTGGTAAGGCGGCTTGCCGGGAACAGAATAATCCTTCCTGAAATCCATGCCGAAATATGCCAGATCCTCTATAACAATAACATCATACTTATCGGAAAGCTCTCCTATAATCTGCAACTCCTCCTCAGTAAAACATATCCACGACGGATTATTCGGATTTGAATAAAGAATAGAGGAAATTTTACCTCCTGCCATGTATGATTCGAGCTTTTCTTTAAGCTTTTTTCCCCTGAAATTATAAACATCGAAAGAGTAATAATCATGCCCGAGCATCCTCACCTGCTGTTTATGAACAGGAAATCCCGGGTCGAGAAACAGCGTCCCTTCCTTTGTCCTGTCGTTCCGGTTGGCAACCAGAAAACAAAGCATACTGCCCATCAACGAGCCAACAGCAGGTATGCAACCTTCAGCGCTAACGTCAATATCTAAAAATAATTTAAAGAACCTCGATGCTTCTTCTTTCAGAATTTTTACTCCTTCAATATCAGGATATGAAGCAACAACCCCTTTTTTCAGGGCTTCAATTTCAGCGTTAATGCCTATATCAGGCGGAGGTATCCCGGGCTCACCAATTTCCATCCTTATGAACTCCACACCTGAAGTTTTCTCTATTTGATTAACAAGCTTTACAATCTCCCTGATGCTGGATTTGCTAATATCTTCAATTCCGGTTTCCTTAAGCATCCTTCTTACTACCAGAGGATCAATAAGTGTTTGCCTTATTTTGTTTTCTTCCTCCGACATTTTTTCGGGATAAAATTTAAAAATAAATACTTTATTTTTTAAAAAAGCTGACTATTATCAATTTTAATTATTCCAATTAAATCTGAATATACTATTATGCAGTTTTTATAGTAAGGTATGTCCGCTATTTATCCGAACATTCATTTAATATTTAACCCGAAACACTGAAGTTTGTTTAATACAAACTACACCAATTTCGGTATTATACGAGTATATTAGTGATTTACAATTGATTAATTACATTACCCTCTTTAAATAACCCGTCGAATATAGTAAAATTAATCATTAGGAAGAAAAATAGTTGACCACTATATAGGAGATGGGGAGAAAACGTCTATTTGTTTTAGTTTGCCTTATTAATACGGTTAAAATAATGTTTCGAGTCGCCCCATTCGTCATGAACCACTTCCATGCCGGCAAAGGTGCTTCCGGTTTTCAGGGCGTTCTGACACTCCAGACTATCCTCTTCAGTTAAAGGTTTATTTTCATATAGTTTATAACTGCCTCTGTATTTTACCGGAGTGATATTGGGCATTACAATGTTTGCTCCTATTTTTATTGCTTTTCCCCTTCCTGAAGGTTCTATGGCCTGAAGGGCAGTAGCGGCGACAATATTAATGTCCTTCATCATAATTCTGAGAACGGCAATCATTTTAAGTGTAAGGTCGAGTCTTTCTTCGGGAGGAAGCAGTAAACCCAAATATTTCATAAATGGTGTGTCGGGATGTTCGATGTAAGGGCCCATGCCGCACATATCAATATCTAATTCCTTCATAAACAGCAAATCAGATGCAAGATCCTTAATTGTTTGAAAAGGCAGGCCAATCATAACGCCGGTACCCGTCTGGTAGCCAATATCCTGGAGCGATTTAAGGCAAGCAAGTCGCCTGTCGAAATTATGTTTTCCATCATCGGGATGTATCTTTTCGTAAAGTTCCTTTTCGGATGCTTCAATTCTTAGCAGATAACGGTGTGCGCCGGCATCGAACCACTTTTTGTAAACCTCAGGTTTTTGTTCTCCCACAGAAAGAGTTATTCCAAGTCGCCCGCCTGACATTTTATTGATATTTTCCAGCAGCCTCGTTATCCTTTCTGTGAAAGCCTCGCTTTCAACTTCTCCGGATTGTAGTGCTATCGAACCGTAATGATTTTCGAGCGCAAATTTTGCGGCGGCAAGTATCTCATCATCCGAAAGAGTATATCTTGTAATGTTTTTATTTCCACTTCTTATTCCGCAGTAAAGACAATTTTTGCTACAGACATTTGAAAATTCAATAAGGCCTCTGAACCATACTTTATTGCCGATATACCTTTCCCTTATTTCAGCAGCTTTTCTGAAAAGCATCGCTTCCTCTTCTCCTTCTGTTTCGAGCAATGCAGTAATATCTTCTTTTGAAAGCTCTTCCTTCCGAAGTATATCATCAATAGCCTGATTCATGTTTGGAAGATTCAGAGTTATTAACGTTCAACGTTTCTCGTTTG
>Ga0208196_1004734_pt1 | contig 10370 bp, 9 predicted proteins | sample AD_JPNNA7_MetaG_FD_184443 | JGI IMG/M metagenome (GOLD analysis project Ga0208196, IMG submission 184443) | Active sludge microbial communities of municipal wastewater-treating anaerobic digesters from Japan - AD_JPNNA7_MetaG (SPAdes) (version 2) | ecosystem: Engineered > Bioreactor > Anaerobic >...
ATGGCGGGGCGGGCATAGTCGCTGAAAATGAAGAAGGTTGCGCAATAGGCTCGGAGCTTCGATAGTGACAATCCATTCACCGCAGCCGCCATTCCGTGCTCGCGGATGCCGAAATGGATGTTCTTCCCGCCGGGGCTGCCGGCCTGAAGACTGCCTGCGCCTTCGTACGTCAGGAGCGTCTTGTTGGAGGGCCCGAGGTCGGCGGAGCCTCCAAGGAGCCACGGAATGGTCTGTGCGAGCACGTTCAGCACTTTGCCCGAAGCTTCGCGACCAGCTACGCCCTTCGGGTTGGGTGGGAAGACGGGGAGGTTGCGATCCCATCCCGTCGGAAGCTCACGCCGCTGCATTTGATCGATCTCAGTTGCCAGTTCGGGGAACTGGGTCCGATAGGCGGCAAAACGTGCTTCCCATTTCTTCCGAGCGTCTGCGCCGCGAGCGCCGATGCCGGCAACGAAGTGCTCGTACACGCCGTCCGGAACAAGAAACTTCGCGTCTTCCGGCCAGCCATAGCTGCGTTTCGTGAGTTTGACTTCTTCGTCGCCGAGCGGCTCGCCGTGGGCCTCGGGCGTATCCTGTTTGTTGGGGGAACCATATCCGATGTGGCTGTCGAGAATGATGAATGTGGGACGGCCCCTTGTTTGCCGGAATACACCAAGAGCGTTCTGGATCCGCTCGATGTCATTGGCGTCGCCGACGCGCAGGACATTCCACCCGTATGCCAGAAATCGGGTGGCGACATCCTCCGTAAAGGTGATATTGGTGTGGCCCTCGATGGTTATGTAATTGTTGTCGTAGATCCAGCAGAGGTTGTCGAGCCCCAGATGGCCGGCGAGCGACGCCGCTTCCGACGCGACCCCTTCCATCATGCAGCCGTCCCCGCAGACGGCATAGATGTTGTAATCGAAGAGTTCGAAGTCGGGCCGGTTGTAGCGGTTGGCCAGCCATTTCTGGCCGATGGCCATGCCCACGCTCGTCGCGACGCCCTGGCCCAGAGGTCCGGTGGTGGTCTCCACGCCCGAGACCCAACGATACTCGGGATGCCCGGGCGCCCTACTGTCGAGCTGACGGAAACGATGGATATCATCGAGCGTTACCGAGGGTTGCCCCAACTTCTCATAGTCGGTATCGACCGCTTGGACTTTGGTGAGGTGGAGTATGGACCAAAGCAACATCGAGGCGTGCCCGTTCGAGAGCACAAAGCGATCCCGATTGGGCCAGATCGGGTCCTGCGGATCAAAACGCATGACCTGATTCCAAAGCGTGTAGATGAGGGGCGCAAGCGCCATCGCCGTACCGGGATGCCCGGACTTGGCCTGCTGCACCGCATCGATCGACAGAGTGCGGATGGTGTTGACGGCGAGTTGAACCATCTTATCGTTGGTCATGGAGTATTCCTTTCTAATTCCAGTGAATCTACTTTGCCCAGACGGCGGAGATGACGCGTGGCGTTACTGAACTCGGCGGCCAAGAACGTCTGGACGAGGTCCCACGCCACGGCTGGCCCCACGGTCCGGCCGCCCATGCAGAGAATATTCATATGATCATCCTCAACCCCTTGCTTAGCCGAGAAGTGGTCGTGGATGAGCGCGGCGCGAATTCCCCGCAGCTTATTTGCGCAGACTGACGCGCCGACGCCGCTGCCGCAGATCGCTACGCCTCGATCTACTTTCTTGGCTATGACGGCCTCGGCGAGCGGGATGACAAAATCGGGATAATCGTCACTCGGGTCCAATCCATAAGCGCCGAAATCGACGACCTCATGACCCGCCTCGCTTAAATGGCCGACCAACTCTTCTTTCAACCCAAATCCGCCATGGTCTGTGGCAATCCCTACACGCATAACGATTTCTCCTTCAGAAAACTGTCCACCATCTCCGCTAGGTCGTACTGATGCTTCCAGCCCCACTCTTTCCGGGCACAAGAGTCCTCATAGTGTTTTGCGACGACGCTATCGATGAGTTTCTGGACTGATTCGTCGATCTGGTAGTCGATTTTGGCGCCGGGGATTCTTGTACGTACTGCGTTCACAAGATCAGCGTGTGTCGGCATCGGCGTCGGGCCGAGGATGATGTAATTGACTGTCTGGATCTGTGCCACCGGAGCGGAGGCCAGTTCGATGAACGCGCGGACCGCGTCCTGGACGTGGACCACGGGAATTCGGGTCTGAGGCCCGACATAGACTGTGTAAGCGTTTCCCCGGACGCTTTCCTCGACAGTCTTGTTGAAATATTCAAGGTACCCGTGGGTTGTCGCTCCCGGCCCGATGACGTTAGGCAGGCGAATTCCCCGGTAGTCGAGCCCATACTTCCGCCTAAAGAACAACCCCAGGTTCTCCGAAAAGAGCTTGGCTGCGCCGTAGATGAAGTCCGGGCGCGTGACACTGAAATCGTGGATGACCTGTTCGCTCGAAAAGGCCCCGCTGAACACACTCATCGAGCTGGCGAATATCACCTGCCGGACTCCGAAGAGCCGGGCCGCCTCCAGAATGTGGTACGTGCCCATGGCATTAGCCCGAATACCCGCCTCCGGATTGTTGTCACACGCCGGAGCGAGCATCGCGCCGATGTGGTAGATGGTGCTGGGCTTGTGCTCTTCCACCAACCTTAGGAGATCGGTGAAGCAGCCGATATCGGCGCGCGCGATTTCCACCTGAGCACGCACTTCTTCAAGATTTCGGGACGAACCAGAGATGTTGCCGGCGACAACCTTCTTGCCCCTTTGTAGCAATTGGCGCACAAGATGCGACCCGATAAACCCGGTCGCTCCGGTGACGAGAACGACGGACTCTTTCATCTTATCCATCCTCACCGAATGCGGCGCGGTCCGCCAAGACGAACGCCTGATCTTGGCGCACGGGGCCTGCAGGAATGGATGCATCGGCCGCGCGTAGACGAGACAACATGGCGACTTTCTCCGCCCCGGTTACCAGCCACAGGATCCGCCGGGCACGGTTGATGACCGGATAGGTTAACGTCATGCGACGCCGCCCCTGGTAAAGCCCCGTCAGTGCGACGTCCACGTCGCTCATAGTTAGGACTGGGTCTCCAGGCACCAGTGAGGCGGTATGGCCATCGGGTCCGAGACCCAGATGGACAAGATCAAGCACTGCCGGGGATCCGGCGATCTCTTGGAGCGTCAGGGCGTAGCTGGTTACGGCCGCGTCAAGGTCCTTTTCCTCCACTGGCATGGCATGGATCCGCTCGGGGCGCAAGGGGGCATGCTCGAGCAGGCTTTCGCGCAAATGGGTCAGGTTTCTGTCAGGGTGTCCCTCCGGGGCTAAACGCTCGTCCACTTGGACCACATGCACGCTGTCCCAGGGGATCTCTTTGCCGGCCAAGGCGCGCAGCATCTTCCACGGCGTTTGGCCGCCGCTGACGGCTATGATGAAGCGGCCGCGCGTAGCAACAGCGAACCGAGCCTCTCCAGCGACGATCTCGGCGCCCTTCTGAGCGACCTTATCGGCATCGTCAAACACTTCAATCATCATGGCAGGGATTCCTGTCGTGTTAATTCGCCACCGTGGGGTTCTGCCAACCTCCAGGAGGGGCGACTTGATCTCCGACCTCATCCGGCCCCCACGATCTGGGTTCGTATTCATAGACTGGGGTGCCCTCTTTCAGAACTGGGTCGACGATTCGCCAGGCTTCTTCCACATAATCTTGCCGTGCAAACAAGGTGGCGTCGCCGGCCATGGCGTCACTGAGCACCCTTTCGTAGGCGTCCATCTCTTCAGCGTGGGGCAGGCGGCTTCCCAGAATCTCAACGGCATCGCCCACTGTCTCTTCCACCGGAGACATGACGTTCAAGCCAAAGGCGACCGTTATGTCGGGACTGATCCGAAACCGGAAGTAATTCTGGTTCAGGGGCAGGTTCGCATACATCGTCGGAGGCCGGCGAAGTCGGACCACAATCTCCGTGCAGGTCACGGGCAGGGACTTTCCGGCTCGAACGTAGAATGGCACGCCCTTCCAGCGCCAGGAATCAATCTCCAGTCGCAGTGCCGCAAATGTTTCGGTCTGGGAGTTCGGCGCTACCCCCTTTTCGTCGCGATAACCGCGGAACTGACCCCGAATCAGGTCCATTGCCTTCAAAGGCGCTATGGCCTTGAGAACCTTGACCTTTTCATCGCGAATCGATTCGCTGTCGGTTCGGACCGGCGGTTCCATCGCGATGTTGGCAAGCACCTGGAACAAGTGGTTCTGGATCACGTCGCGGATCGCGCCGGTCTCATCATAGAAGCCGCCCCGGCCCTGAACACCGAAGTTCTCCGCCATCGTGATTTGGACGCTTTCAACATGGGTACGATTCCAGAACGGCTCCAGGAACGCATTCCCGAAGCGGAAGAAGACCATGTTGTTCACCTGTCGTTTGCCAAGGTAATGGTCGATGCGATAGATAGCTTCCTCGTCGAAGGTTTCGAAAAGCATCCTGTTCAATTCTTGTGCCGAGGCCAGGTCATGTCCGAAGGGTTTTTCGAGGATGACGCGGGCGCCGCTGATGCAATCCGCCTTGGCCAACTGATCCACAACCATCGGAAATATCGACGGTGGGATAGCCATATAGAACGCGGGGCGCTGTGCGCCGTTGAGTTCCTTGCGTAGCGCCTGAAACGTTACCGGGTCCGTATTGTCACCGCGCACGTAACGCATCAGGCCGCTGAGCTTTTCAAACGCCGCGGGATCGAACTTCCCGCTTTTCTCGAGGCTGCTGCACGCGCGGGCCTTTAGCTCGTCGAGGTTTTGGGCGGACCGGGCCACGCCAATGACCGGTACATTGAGAGTGCCACGCTTGACCATCGCCTGAAGTGACGGGAAGATCTTCTTAAAGGCAAGATCGCCCGTGGCGCCAAAGAAGACAAAAGCATCGGATCGGAGCGGATTCATGATCTTCTCCTTATTTCGCGGGCTTTTCATGATGCCCGCCAAATTGGAAGCGCATCGCCGACAACACCTTGTTTGCATAGTCCGACTCACCGCGCGAAGTGAAGCGTTGATACAATGCGGCGGAGAGAACGGGCACCGGCACGCCCTCATCGATGGCGGCCTTGATCGTCCAACGGCCTTCGCCGGAATCCGATACCCGGCCCCCGAATCTCGCCAAATCGGGGTCTTCGACGAGAGACGTTGCGGTTAGGTCCAGCAACCACGAGGCAACCACGCTGCCGCGCCGCCACAGTTCCGCGATGTCAGCCACATTGAGGTCGTACTGATAATGTTCCGGGTCGCGCAACGGCGTCGTCTCAGCGTCAATGGCATGCTCCTGTTTGCCGACGTTCGCATCACGCAAGACACCCAATCCCTCGGCGTAGGCGGCCATCAAGCCGTACTCAATGCCGTTGTGCACCATCTTGACAAAGTGACCGGCGCCGCTGGGTCCGCAGTGGAGGTAACCGAGTTCGGCTGTACCACCGACTGTCTCGCGACCAGGGGTGCAGGGGATATCGCCTCGCCCGGGTGCCAACGCCGCAAAGAGAGGATCGAGGCGCTTGACCACCTTCTCCTCGCCGCCGATCATCAGGCAATAGCCTCGCTCCAATCCCCAGATACCGCCGCTGGTACCGCAATCGACGTAGTGGATCCCCCTGGAAGCAAGTTCTTTGGCCCGTCGAATGTCATCGATGTAGTAGGAGTTTCCGCCATCGACGACGATGTCCTCTCTCTGCATGTGCGCGGCAGCATCGCTCAAGGTCTTGTCGACCGCGGCTGCGGGCACCATTAGCCAGATCAGGCGTGGCGGCGCCAGTTTGGCCACAAGATCCGCAAGCGACGAGGCGGCAACGGCACCCGTCTCCTTCGAAAAAGTCTCTCTTGTCTTCGCCGTGGCGGAATAGACGACCACTTCATGTCCCGCGGCCATCCATCGCCGCACCATGTTTCCACCCATTCTTCCAAGACCGATCATTCCGAGTTTCATGGCTTGTGCCTTTCCTAAATGGTTTGTTGACGTCTACAGTTTTCCACAGTGCACGACGCCGCCGGAGTGGCCGAACCTATTCATTCAGTCTTCTCCTTGAGCTTCCGGTAACGACGGATCAGATGATTCGTTGAACTGTCATGGCCGAGCATTGGTTCTTTCCTACTTTCAAGCTCACCAACAATGCGCTGGGCCAACACCTTGCCCAGTTCCACGCCCCACTGGTCGAATGAGCCGATGTTCCAGATTGCGCCCTGCGTGAACACGCAGTGCTCGTAGAGGGCGACAAGTTTGCCGAGCGTCTCCGGTGTCAACCGTTGCGCAAGAATGGTGTTGGACGGCCGATTGCCCTGGAAGACTTTGTGGGGCGCGAGCCAGTCCGGTATGCCCTCGGCCTCGACTTGTTCAACCGTTTTGCCGAAGGCCAACGCCTCGGCCTGGGCGAACACATTCGCCAGTAACATGTCGTGGTGCCGGCCAAGTGGATTGAGCGACTCGACAAAAGCGATGAAGTCACAAGGGATCAGTTTCGTCCCCTGGTGAATCAATTGGTAAAAGGAGTGCTGGCCATTCGTGCCCGGCTCTCCCCAGTAAATGGGACCGGTCTGGTAATCGACCTTGGACCCGTCGAGCGTTACACCTTTGCCGTTGCTTTCCATCGTCAACTGCTGAAGGTAAGCCGGAAATCGCTTCAGGTATTGCTCGTAAGGAAGGACGGCGATGGTCTGCGCGTCGAAGAAGTTGTTATACCAGATGGCGAGAAGACCCATTAGCACCGGTAGGTTGCGGTCAAAGGGAGCCGTGCGGAAGTGTTCGTCCATCTGATGAAAGCCGCGGAGCATTTCGCGGAAATGTTCGGGTCCGATGGCCAGCATCGTCGCAAGGCCGATGGCGGAATCCATCGAGTATCGTCCCCCGACCCAGTCCCAGAATCCGAACATGTTGGCGGTGTCAATTCCGAATTTCGACACTTCTGCCGCATTTGTCGAGACTGCGACAAAATGGGACGCCACCGCCTTGTCTCCGGCCCCGAGCCCTTGAAGCAACCAAGCCCGAGCCGTGCTGGCGTTGGTCATCGTCTCCAGTGTCGTGAAAGTCTTGGAGGACACGATAAACAGAGTCTCTGCCGCCTCAAGATCAAGGACGGCTTCGGCGAAATCCGTTCCGTCGATATTGGAGACAAATCGGAACGTCATGGAACGCTCGCTATAGTGCTTGAGCGCCTCGTAGGCCATGACCGGCCCGAGGTCCGAGCCGCCGATACCGATATTGACGACGTTCCTGATGCGCTTGCCGCTGTGGCCTTTCCAAGTTCCATTTCGAATCCGGTCGGCAAAGTCGGCCATCTTTTTCAGCACGGCGTGGACCTCGGGCACTACGTTCTTGCCATCCACGACGATGGAGGCCGCGCTCGGCGCGCGCAGTGCCACGTGCAGAACAGCGCGGTCTTCCGTGATGTTGATCTTTTCGCCTCGGAACATTGCGTCTATCCTCGCGCGCAGGCCGGTTTCATCTGCCAATTGCACGAGGAGCATGAGCGTCTCGTCGGTGATGCAGTTCTTCGAGTAATCCAGGAAGAGGCCTACAGCTTCAGCCGTCATGCGCTCGCCACGTTTGGGGTCGACCGCGAAAAGATCCCTCAGATGCAGTTTCCAATCCTTGCGGTGGGCCATAAGGGCTTTCCACGCCCTGCGTTGGGTGAGTGGCGCGTCATTTATCGCCATTGCCATATTCCTTTCCGTTTGTCATGCTCTGACCTTCTTGCGCGCGGAACATCTTCCACGGCCCCCTCCTTCCCACATGCGAAATCCGCCGACAAATGCGTTCGCGTTGTCGCCTGCACGACAACCGGGCGGTAGTTCCTTGAGTTTTCTGACATTTCCACCCCCAATCACTACCTCGTCGGGGTGAAGGGCGGCGATCAGGCGGGCCACTCCGAAGGCTACATGTTTCTCCCATTTCTTTCGGCCGAGACGCTTCAGAGCGCGGATGCCGACGTAGTCTTCGTAGGTCCCCTTCTTGTAGGAAAGGTGGGCTAGCTCCATGGGCGCGACTTTCCCTTCGACCACGAGAGCTGAGCCAAGGCCGGTCCCAAGCCCGAGGAAGAGCAAGATTCCTTCCTTATAGCTGCCAAGCGCTTGCATGGCCGCATCGTTGATCAGCTTGACAGGACACCCAAAGGCGGCTTCGAAGTCGAACCCGACCCATTTCGGCGCGAGGTTATGCGGTTCAGAAATCACACGACCCCGTTGAATCACGCCGGGGTAGCCGATCGATACTGCGTCGTACTTCCATCCGGCGGCAAGCTCTTTTACTCCCGAGACCATCTGTGCGGGCGTCATTGTCGGCCCGGAGGAGAACCTTCGCGGTTCGGTTTGCCCGCTGGCAAGTATCTTCACACTGGTTCCACCGACATCAACGACGAGAACTTTCATGACGCTCTCTCCTCGACTTGGGTCTGTTTTGTGGGACCGCATAGCATTATCAAAGCTTTCGATACATGGGTCATCTGAACTAGCCTGCCATCTCGAGTGCATTGCTCTTCGATGTGAGCACCGTCATCAGTTCATTCCACGACTTGACGAATGACTTGGCTCCTTCAACCTGAAGCTTGGCGGCCAGCGCGTCAAGGTCGATGCCGGCCTCAACAAACTTCGCCAGCATTTCTTCGCAGTCGCCGCCGTCTGCCGCCATAGGGTTCGCGATTTGGCTGTATTGGCTGAGCGCCTTCAGGGTTCCCTCGGGCATCGTGTTCACCGTGAACGGCGCGGCCAGAGCGTTGATATACAGGATGTCTGAGGCCTGCGGATCCTTGGTTCCTGTGCTTGCCCACAAGAGACGTTGCGGACGGGCGCCGGCGTTGTACACCCGTTGCCAACGAGGTGAACTCAACAACATGCGCGCTGCCTTGTAAGTGCGTTTGGCCATGGCGATGCCAAGCTGATTTTTCAGCGTCTCGGGTACCTTGCTCGCGACGGCGCCGTCCCAACGGCTGACGAACACCGAGGCGACAGAGCCGACGTTGGGATTGAGACCGGCATCCATGCGCCGCTCGATGCCACGTAAGAACGCCTCCGCGGACGCCAGGTAATGCTCGCGGGAGAATAGGAGGGTCACGTTGACCGGCACGCCGGCGAAGATCGCCTCTTCAATAGCCGGCAGGCCTTCCTCTGTGCCGGGGATCTTGATGAAGAGGTTGGGGCGGCCTGCACGCGCATATAGGCTCTTGGCCGCGGCAAGGGTACTTGCCGTGTCATAGGCCAACAGGGGCGACACCTCCAATGACACCCACCCGTCCACCGTATTGGTTTGGTCATAGATCGGCCGAAATAAATCGGCGGCCCGAGTCAGATCCTCCAGCGCCAGCTCGAAAAACAACTCCTCGCCGGATTTGCCCTTCCGAAGTTTCTCGCGGATGACGTCGTCGTAGGCTGCGCTGTTCTTGATGGCCTGTTCAAAAATCGTCGGATTCGACGTAAGCCCCGTCACCGATAACTCATCGATGTAACGTTTGATTGTGCCGCTATTGAGCAGGTCGCGTGTAATGTTATCGAGCCAAAGACTTTGGCCCAGATCGTGGAGCAATTGAGTTGCCTTCATCGTGTCACCTCCGTGGATGCGTGGATTGTTTACTCTGCAAAGAGTCACACATGACATGCTGCGTATCATTCCAGAATCGAATTACCGGTCGAGACAGGCTGTCCTCATACCCCAGGGCGCTCAGACTCGCCGTACTCAGCATGAAGTACCTGCTGTTGACCGTTGGCTCAAGTCCAAGCCAGCGAGACGCCAACACCCGAATGAAATGCCCACTCGTAAAAAGCAGCACGTCTCCCTGAATAGCGCGGATGCGGCTCACGACGCGGTCAGCCCGCGCCGCTGCCTGAGTCGGGGATTCTCCACCCGGACACCCATCGCGGAATAAGTTCCAGTCAGGGCGTTCCGCACGGATCTCGGTTCCACGCCGACCCTCATATTGGCCGTAGTCCCATTCGACGAGGTCGGGGTCGACCTCGGCCAGCGCCCCAAAGCCGGCCAGTTCGCACGTCTTTGCCGCGCGCTGCAGTGGGCTCGTAAACACTTTGGCGAACGTCAGCCCCATCAGCCGTGCCCCGAGCCGGCGGGCGGTATGTTCGCCCTGTTCTGTCAGCGGTAGATCGGTGAGTCCCGTATGCTGGCCGGTGAGACTCCAAGCCGTTTCGCCGTGGCGCGCTAGATAAATGATTGGGAGTTCTTTACTCACGCGAAACCTCCGGGGGCACTGCGCCCGTTTCAGCGATCTCGGCATGGCGACCGAAATAGCTCGCCGCGACGAATGAGAAAGTGGCCTGCATCAGGACCCCGAACACGACCATCACGGTCGCGCGCTGGTCCACCTCAGGAACTGCAAACAACGGCGCGAGCGCGGCGCCGATATTGCGCGTGGACATGCCGAGCGACAACACGCTCTTCTGGCC
>Ga0208196_1004739_pt1 | contig 10362 bp, 8 predicted proteins | sample AD_JPNNA7_MetaG_FD_184443 | JGI IMG/M metagenome (GOLD analysis project Ga0208196, IMG submission 184443) | Active sludge microbial communities of municipal wastewater-treating anaerobic digesters from Japan - AD_JPNNA7_MetaG (SPAdes) (version 2) | ecosystem: Engineered > Bioreactor > Anaerobic >...
GGCGAACGACGGGATGCTCGAGATGCCGATGGCGATCATGGCGGTGACGACGCCTTGGCCATGGACCGCCGTGAGCATGATCGCCAACAGCAGGGCGGGGAACGCGAGCAGCAGGTCGTTGGCCCGCATGAGCACCTCGCCCCACCACTTGGGCACCATCGCCGCGAGGATCCCCAGCGGAACCCCGATGACAGCAGCCACCCCGACCGAGACGAGACCGACGAGCAGCGTGGTGCGCGAACCGACCATGAGCAGTGACACGACGTCGCGGCCGAACTTGTCGGTGCCCAACCAGTGCCGCGCCGACGAGGTCGCGAGCCGTTCGGTGGCGTTGATCTCGCCGACGTCGTAGGGCGTCCACACCAACGACACGAGGGCGAGGACGGTGATCGCCGCGACGATCCCGCCCCCCACGAGCAACGTCGCCTCGACACCCGCACGCGAACGCCGACCGGGCGGTGGCATCACGGCTTCGGCCCCTCGCGACAGGCGGCTCATCGGGCGACCGTCCGCAGGCGCGGGTCGATCGCCAGATAGAGCAGGTCGACGACGAAGTTGACGATGAGGACGGCGACGACGAGGACCATGACGACGTCCTGAACAACGATGAGGTCGCGGTTGCCGACTGCGTCGAGCAGCAAGGACCCGAGGCCAGGAATGACGAACACCCGCTCGATGACGACCGCGCCGACCAGCAGGGTCGCCAACTGCAGCCCGAGGACCGTGACGACCGGGACTGCGGCGTTGCGCAGCCCGTGGCGCACGAGGGCCCGCATAGGGGTGAGTCCCTTGGCGCGCGCCGTGCGCAGGAAGTCCTCCCGGAGCACGTCGAGCACCGCCGAACGCACATAACGGGTCAGCACCGCGCCCTGGACGAGCCCGAGGGAGAGGGCCGGCAGGAGCAGTTGCTGGAGGAACATTCCCGGGTCGTATGCCGGTGGCGTCCACCCGCTCGCCGGCAGCCACCGCAGTTGGACCGCGAAAACGGTGATGAGCAGGATCCCGGCGAGGAACGCCGGAACGGCGACCCCGACCTGCGACAGGGCCGAGAGGACCAACCCGGAGGCCTTGCGGTGGTGGACCGCCATCAGGGTCCCGAAGGGCAGGGCGAGCGCGACGGCAATGGTCATCGAGGCGGCGACCAGGATGAGGCTCACCTGCAGGCGATCGGCGATCTGGGGTCCGATCTGGGCGCGGCTGACGTAGGAGATGCCGGGGTCCAGATGCACCAATCCGCCTACCCACGAGAGGTATTGCTCAACCAGCGGCCGTTCGAGCCCGAACTCCAGACGCAGCCGCGACACGTCGGCCTCGGTCGCGTTGACTCCGAGCGCCACCCGGGCCGGGTCACCAGGGAGCAGCACCATGAACCCGAACACCAACGCCGAACTCACCCCGAGGCTCACCAGGAGCACCGCGGTCCGCTCGGCGATGCGCAGGAGCATGGCGCCAGCCTGTCATGTGGCTCGGTCGGACGGGAAGTACGCCGCGCGGCTAGAACACCACCCGCCAAATCGGTGCCGTCCTGGGTTCGGCCGCCATTGGCGCCGCCATGGAGAACCGGATCGTCGCGCATCTTCCGCAGGCCGCGGGCCACCAGGTCAGCGAGTTGGCCGGGTCCGCGCTACCTGAGGCGTTACGCGCCGGATTCAGCGCCGCCAGGGCCGACTCGGTCCTGGCGCCCGCCGCCGTCATCCTGCTCGGCGCGGTTGCCTCCCTCTTCTTCCAACCCGCTAACGCCCCCACCCGCCGGTAAGTGGTTCTGCCCCTGTGGATGACGGGCATCGAGAGGTTCCAAACCTAGCTAGTGTCCCCATGTGTCCATATCGAGCCCCGCAGACCTGCCGCGCGAGCGCCTGATGGCGCTTGGCGCCCGCGCACTATCCGACGCTGAGCTCGTCGCCATCCACCTCGGCACGGGGCGACCTGGCGCTGGCGTGTTGACACTGGCTGGGTCACTCTTGGCCGACTGGGGCGGCGTGGGCGGCCTGGCGCGAGCCGAGGTCGATGAGTTGGCGCGGACGCCCGGGGTGGGCAGCGCCAAAGCTTCTCGGCTCGTCGCGGCGTTCGCCCTCGCCTCGCGGATCAACGCCCACGTGGGCGCACCACTGCGCACGTCCGCTGACCTGGCCGCCTTGGCGATCCCCCGCATCGGGCACGCCCGCACCGAACAGGTCCTGCTCGTTCTGCTCGACGGGGGCCATCGGGTATGCCGCGTCCTCACCGTTGCGTCCGGCAGCGCTACCTCGAGCGTGGTGCCGGTACGGGAAGTGCTCTCGCTGGCGTTGCGCCACGACGCCGTAGCACTGGGGCTGGCACACAATCACCCAGGAGGTTCCGTTGAGGCCAGCCTCGCGGACCTGGATGCAACCCAACGAGTTCGAGAGGGCGCCACGGCAGTCGGCCTGCGCTTCCTGGACCACGTGGTGGTTGCGGGTGATCGGTGGTGCAGCATCACCGCATCGCGCTGAAGATCTCGTTCCGAGCCGCAGCGACGATGCCCCCCGCGAGGGCATCTGCCCTGAGACGCAGCTCCACCACAGACTTCACCCGATCTCGAAGGTCATTTAGGGACGGCAACAACCCCGAATCCGCCCTGCGTATGTCCGGCACCTCTAGGCCCAGGAGGACAGCCAAGGGGAGGCGCGGCAATTGCAGACTGTTAGTAGCAGCGCGCGTTGCGTCAAGCACCGCTTGGCTCCTCAATACGTACCCCAAGAGACTTCCGTCGACATCGGAGTGCGGACGGAGGACGAACTGCTCCACGGAGCAAAGGCCGACTCGATCGGAGACCCAGACCTTGTTAAGGTACGGCCGGAGATAGCCGAAAGTGATGTCCCCCGGCTCGAAACGGAACTTCCGACCTGCTTCATCACCGACGGGACGCGATCCGATTGAGGATCCGGTATGGGACTCGATATATTCCAGCCCGATAAAGTCGTGGGCTCCCCGATAATCGCCACCCGGGTGAATAGTGTCATTCACGGAGTCCACAAGGTCGCTCACAGCGATAAGCGGGAGGTCTCGTGCCCGCAGAGTGGCGTCGACCATTCCCGGCAGCATTGCAGCGCTTCCCAAGCGAGCTGCAGCCTGGCGTCGAGCAACAAGGCCATCCACATTCGCAGCAACCGAATCTAGGTGGGCGGCGATGTGGTCTTGCTCCACTACGCTCGGCCACGGCACCCGGATCCGCGCCAGGGCCACTTGCGACAATGTGCGATTCCTGTCGGCAGACCCCGGCGAGGCGCGTCCCAGTTCGGTCAAGCCCTGATCAGACAGCAGCCAGTGGGCGAGATAGGACAGCGAGCCTCCCATAGTCAACGCGTACGTCAGGAAACGATTCGACGCGATACGCCCACGCTCGTCCCTCATTGTGACTGCAACTGCACCCTCCCACGCCTTGATGTTGCTCACGACGAGCCGATCTGGCGCAAGGGTGAAGTAGCGCAGCTTGCCGAGCCCGGAGGCCGACACCTCTGGGTACTCGAAGATGCCGCGACCGAACCCTCGAACTCCGATCTGGCGGTAGCGCACACCCAGGTTTGGGTCGATTGGGTCCCGTCTTAGTTCAAGCACGTCACCCAAAAGGACGCGAGGAAGATGCGTCATCTGGCGAAGTCCCGGATTTGGTGCTTGAGCTGTTCCAGGAGCGCCAGCATGTCGCGTTCGGTCTCGATAAGTTCCGCGATGAGTTCCGCGGGGGGCCGGTGAGCGAGATCGTCCGGGCGGTTTGGATTGCGCCGGTCCAGGTCGTAGTCCTCGGCGACGACGTCCGCCACCGCTACCCGCCAGGCCCGCTCGGTCTCCACTCGGCCCTGCCGCGCTGCCCCGCCCCACCAGGCCTCGCAGGGGGCGAACTCCTCGTAGGCCAGCGGTCCGGTCTTGGTGTAGTTCTTGCGTCCCTTGGGCAGGGGATGCTCGTAGAACCAGATGTGTTCCGACTGCTGACCACGCTCGAAGAACAGGATGTTGCTCGGGATGAGGGTGTACGGCGCGAACACGCCGTTAGGCATCCGCAGCACGGTATGAAGGTTGAACCTCGTCATCAGTTCGGCCTTGACCCGCGCCCCGATGCCCTTGTCGAATAGCACCGAGTTGGGCACAACGATGGCGCAGCGGCTGCCCTTCTGTCGTTCCAGCCGCGCCATCACGGCTTGGAGGAACAACCACACGGTCTCTGCGGTCTGCATCCCGGACGGGAAGTTGCTCAACACCCCCCGCTCCTCCTCTCCGCCGAACGGTGGGTTCGTGAGCACGACGTTCACCCCGTCTCGACGCATGTCGACGATCGGGTTGGCCAGCGCGTTGGCCTGGGCCACCTTCGGACGGTCCAGACCGTGCAAGAGGAAGTTCATCTGGGCCAGGAGGAAGGGCATCGACTTCTTCTCCGTCCCGCGTATCCCGGCCTGCACCTTCTCGCGCCGCTGGGCGGTCGTTGCGGCTGCCAGCATGTGCTCGAATGCCTCCACGAGGAAGCCTCCCGTGCCCATCGCGGGGTCGAGGACGGTCTCCCCCGGACGAGGGTCAACCATTCGCGTCATGAAGCGCACCAGGGGGCGCGGGGTGTAGAACTCGCCGGAGTCCCCGGCCGCGTCGCGCATCTCCTTGAGCATCGACTCGTAGAGGTGCGCCATGGTGTGCAGGTCGTCGGCATTGGCGAAGTCAACCCGATCCAGTTGTGCGACAAGGTCTTTGAGCAGAAAGCCGCTCAGCATCCGGTTCGTCACGTTCTCGAAGATGGCAGCGACGGTGTCACGTGGGTCTCCCGCGGCGCCGGACCCACGCAAGCCCTTGAGATGGGGCAGGAGCTCGTCGTTGACGAAGGTCAGCAGCGGTCCTCCGGTCTTGTCTCCGCGAGCCCACTCGGACCACCGGTACTTCCCGAGCACGGCTGGCCGGTAGGCCGAGTGCTTGATCGACCGGTCAAGTTCAACTTCGTCCAGGGCTCGTAGAAACAGCAGCCACGCGAGCTGCGGGAGCCGGTCGAGCTCGCCGTTGAGCCCGGCGTCCTTGCGCATGATGTTGCGCGACTCCTTGATGATCGACTGCAGGCGAACACGCGTCGTCTGCGGGGCAGCAGCACTTCTCGCCCGTGGTGGGGTCACTCTGAGGGTCCTTCCTCGATGGCGATGGCGTAGAGATCCGCGATGAGCCGGTAGGCACCGCCAACCGTGTCGGTAGTAAGCCGAAGTTGCGCGGCATACGCAGCGAAGTCCGGCTCCCATGCGCGGGGTGGGGCCGGGAGCGTGACAGGCGGCACCGATTGGTCCCTCATGGTCCAGACCACCTGAAGCCGCTGGCGCAACCGCCGGGGGTTGCCAAGCAGACCGGCCTCCAGGAGCAGCACCAGGTCGACGAGGTCCTTAACTCGGGAGGAGGGGCGATCACCGGCATAGATCCGTGCGTAGGCATGCAGCTTCTCGGCGGCGTGCTGATAGACATCCACGGCGAGCACTTCAACGGGATGGAAGCCCGGAACCGAGAGCGGCGAAGCCAGCGTGATCGCCTCGACACCACCCTCGGTCTCGCTGAACTGCCCCACGACGTCTACGACGACGGCCTCGAAGGGCGCACCGTCGACCTTGGCTGTGACCTTGAGGCGCCAGGCGGGCCAAGAGGTGTCGACTCTCAAGGTTTGCACCCCGGCACACTCGAAGGAGAACCCATCGTGCGAGTCGAGATCGTTGAGCATCGGCTCTAGCCAATCCAGGAGTTCGCCCTCGCTAGACACTGCCCCCAGGTCGCCGACAAGATCCAGGTCTTTCGTCGCTCGGGCCACACCAGGCAGCCGGGCTTCAAGGCAGAAGCCGCCTTTGAGCACGAATCCATGAGGGGCGAGCCGGGCCAACAAGCGGTGAAAGACGACGGCTCGTCGCAGACGTAGCGGGTCGCTGTTGCGCTCGGCCGCAGCAAGGCGAATCCGATCGGTCAGACCCTGATGGCGCGCCGACTTCACTGGACGTTGCTTCGAGCAAGGGCGCGCTCAAGTCTCAGGGCGGCGTGATCGTCGGCGTCTGCAGCTCGGCGCAACAAGCGCCTTGGCGTTGTTGCACCTCGGGCAAGGGCTTCAGCGACGGCGGCATCGATCAGCTCCTGGGGGGTAGATCCGCCGGCGACGTCGACGAGGGTCCGTTCGATCGTCGTGACGCGCCACGCCCCGCGTTCCTCGACATCATCATCCGGCAGCGGCCCGTGATGGATGACAAGTGCGTCGTGTCGATGGTTCGCGGAGGAGGGCAGCGTGATGTGGATGTGAGCGGGATTCGCATCCGAGAGGTCATGGACGGCGAGGGCCGAGTCGTGAGATACCACTGCTCGACCACGGCTCCAGATGGTCCAGCGGGCGAAGACATCATCGGTGGAGCTGGGCCAGCCCGGGAGTCGGAAGACGCCACGGTCGATCCGGACCCAGTTCCCGTGATCGACGTGGTACTTCTGTGCCTGGTGGGAGTACCCGAGCTCTTTGGCCTGTGCCGCAGAGAAGTAGCCAGCCTGGCGGAAGGCAAGCTCGTGCAGGGCACGTCGCAGATCTTGCCGTGGGCCAGGCACAGCGCGACTCTAGCATGACGTGAATATCAACGATACCTTTAGTTTGGTTGCCGGCGTGAAGGTTTAACCTGCAGTTCTCGTTGAGTAGATCCAGTCTTGGAGCTCGTCGACTGCCCGATGGTAGCCGTCCACACCGCCGAACTCACCGGCAAGCTCGCGGGCGGTACCGAGAGCGGCAACTTCGGGCACGGTCAACAGTTCCGGCGAGGTCAACTCGTCGATGCCGTGAGCGGCATACCGATCGAGCAACAGCGATAACAACAGGCGGGCCACGTCGGAGCGAGCCTCCAAATCCGCGTGATGCTCCTGGCGGACCCTGCGAACCCGCTCGGCCCGCGTCCGAGATGGAACGTTCCAGGCGAGGTGGACGAGAACGTCGAGCAGGTCGACCTCGTCCTTGTCTGTCGGCGTCAGTGTGTCTATCGCGACGTTGGCCGCCGCCAACTCGGCGAGCACGTCATCGCGCGTGGGTTTGCGGGCCCACCGGGCAGCGAGATCGTCCTGCGTGGGCGAGATTCTGCGGATCTGGCCGGCGACGAACTGGCCGTATTCGGTGAGTCGAAGCCGACCCGTCGACGTGTCAGGGACGAAGAGAGACTCCGACAGGACCTCAAACGACCCCTCGCCAACGATGTAGGGCCGTCGACGTCCGACGCTGGTCTCTGCACCATCGTCAGGGTTCGATGTCACACCCACGTCCGGTTGCGTCGGCGTGAACGAAGGTTCGGGTTCGGCAACGACCACCTCAACGTCGCCTGCCGCGTCGAAGCCGTCCAGCTCCTCGACCGCCTCTCCCTCAAGCGGGGGATCGTGGATGATCCGAGCGGGATAGCCGTCGAAGTCAGGGTCGGCGAAGTGACTGGTCGCTCCGACGAAGTCGATAATCTCGAAGAATGTCTTCCCCTTGTCGGGATACAGGCGCGTGCCTCGGCCAATGATCTGTTTGAACTCCACCGCCGAGCCGACGGGGCGGAAGAGCACGACGTACTTGAGGTCCTCGATGTCCACGCCAGTCGACAGAAGCCTCGATGTGGTCGCGACCACGGGCGAGTTGCGATCCGGGTCGCAAAAGGCTTGGAGCAGCCGCTTCTTCTCCTCCTCGTCCCCGACGATCCGCACCACCCACTCGGGGTCGGCAGCAACAAGGTCTGGGTTGGCGTTCACCAAGGCCACTCGCATGTCGGTGGCGTGTTGCTGGTCGTAACAGAACACGACCGTGCGGGCTCCCGGGTCGGCACGGAGGATGCGGCTGATGTAGTCGGCGGCGAGATCGGTTCGGGCGAGCAGCCGGACCGTTCGCTCGAAGTCACGGGTCGAATACCGCCCTTCGGGAATGTCTCTGCCGAACCGATCCACCTGGCCGGGGTCAGGCTCCCACCCATCGGCGTCTGGGCTGAGCGTCACGCGCCGCACCCGATACGGAGCCAAATAGCCGTCCTCGATCCCACGACGCAGAGAGTACGTAAAGACCGGTTCACCGAAGTAGCCATACGTGTCCACCGTGTCGTCCTGCTTCGGCGTCGCAGTCAAGCCCAGTTGAACTGCAGGCTCAAAGTGATCGAGGATCCGCCGCCAGGAGGAGTTCTCGCTCGCACTGCCGCGATGACATTCATCAACGATCACCAGGTCGAAGAAGTCCGTGGGGTAGTCGCGAAAGAGCACATCGGCGTCATCGCCCATGGCCAACGCCTGATAGGTCGCGAAGTAGATCTCGCGCCGTCGATCAGCCTCTCCGGACACCCGACGCAAGGGCCCCTGACCGAAGGCGATGGTGAAGTCCTTGCGCTGTGGCGCGTCGACCAACTCATCTCGGTCGGCGAGGTAGAGCACCCGGTAGTTGCGATCTGGTGTTGCCTGCCGAGCATGCTCACGCAGCATGTGAACGATCTGCACGGCGGTGAACGTCTTGCCGGTCCCGGTCGCCATGAGCAGAAGCACACGACGCTCACCCCTGGCAATGGCCGCGAGCACCCGGCGAACGGCCACCGATTGGTACCACCTGACCTGCTGCACGTCGTTGCGGGCCGTGCGCTTGTTGCGGTTGAACTCCTGCCGAAGGAGTGCCCCATCGTCCACGCCCAGTTGCTGAAGCGCGGCGTATCGAGCCCACGCCTCAGAAGGGGGCGCGAAGGCGTCCACCACACGCTCGTGGCCCGTGACCATGTCGCGTTCAAGGATCTGCTCGCCATTGGTGGCATACGCGAGGGGCGCATCGATCTGCTGTGCATATCTGATCGCTTGCTGCATTCCATCGGCCGCGGACCGATAGGACCGTTTGGCCTCGACGACCGCTACTGGGGCCTGAGCAACCTCAAGGACGTAGTCGACGAAGCCACGGCCGAGGTCCTTTCGCACGCGACCCAACGTGGCCGCGCGTTCAGCGCGCACCGGGAATTGCTCGTGGATCTGTTCCGGCTCCCATCCGGCCGCCGCTATGGCGGGCAAAATCACGTCACGGCACGTCTCTTGCTCCAACGGGCCACCGGGCACCTCGCCACTCTACGGGTGGAATGTGCCTGCCGCGCCTTGAAGGCTCTGCGTATCGCCCCAACGGCACGCAGAGGTATGCCGCCCGCTCGAGGTGAGCAGGCGGCATACCTGAGGCGTTCGGGCCGGTCAGCCCCTGGCGAGCTTGGACAGATCGAAGGCGACCGCGATGCCGTTCTTCGGCAGCCCGGTTATGCCCTTGTCGGCCACCATGAGGTTGGGCAGCAGGAACAGCACGTCACCCGCGGCGTCCTCGGCGATGAGTCGGGCGGCCTTCTTGAGGTTGGTCACCTGCTCGTCGGCCGACCCCTCGTCGGCGGCCTTGAGGAGCGCCTGGATGTCGGCCGTCCCGTAGTGGGTGTAGTACTCGGGGTTGCCGAAGACGCCCTTGAGGTCACGCGGCTCGACGTGAGCGACGATCGACATGTCGAAGTCGCCGCCCTTGAAGACCGTCGTGAGCCACGCGGCGGGGAACTCCAGCGAGTCGAGGGTGACCTTGAAGCCGACGGCCTCGAGTTGTGCCTTGACGACCTGGCCGCACGAGGTGGCGTAGGGCAGGGTCGGGACCCGCAGTCGCAGCGTCGTGCCCGTCTTGCCCGCCTCGGCGAGCAGCGCAGTCGCCTTGGCCTTGTCGAAGGGAGTGACGCCGGTGAGGTCCTCGTACCACGGGTCGGTCGGCGGGACGAAGGAGCCGATGAGCGTGCCCTTGCCGGCCCAGCAGGTGTCCATGAGGGCCTTGTGGTCAATGCCGTAGCGGACGGCCTGGCGGACCTTCTTGTCCTTGAAGATCTCCTGCGCGTTGTTGAACGACAGGAGCACCTCACCGTTGGTCGTGCCCTCGATGACCTGGTACTTCGCGTTGGAGGTGAACTGGCCCAGCGCCTCGGGGGCCTGCACGGTCGTCACGACGTTGATCGTTCCGGTGAGCAGGGCGTTGTTGAGGGCGGTGGCGTCCTTGAAGTACTTGAGGACGACGGCCTGGTAGTAGGGCTTCGTGCCCCAGTAGCCGTCGTTGCGGGTCAGCGTGATCGAGTCGCCACGGTTCCACGAGGTGAAGGTGTAAGGCCCGGTGCCGACCGGCTTGTTGGCCAGGTCTTCGACGCCGGTCTTGGAGAACATCGCCCCGATGTGCGTCGTCATCCGGTAGAGCCAGTCGTTGCTCGGCGCCGACAGGGTGACCTGCAGTTGCGTCGGGCTGATGGCCTTGGCTTCGGTGACGACGTCCATGGCCGCCTTGAGCGAGGTCGTCCAGTCGGTCTTGACCCGGTTGATCGAGAAGACCGCATCGTCCGCCGTGAAGGCCGCGCCGTTGCTGAACTTCGCCTT
>Ga0208196_1004759_pt1 | contig 10329 bp, 8 predicted proteins | sample AD_JPNNA7_MetaG_FD_184443 | JGI IMG/M metagenome (GOLD analysis project Ga0208196, IMG submission 184443) | Active sludge microbial communities of municipal wastewater-treating anaerobic digesters from Japan - AD_JPNNA7_MetaG (SPAdes) (version 2) | ecosystem: Engineered > Bioreactor > Anaerobic >...
CCGGCGTGGAAATTCGTTCGCTGTCCCGTCTCATGGGAGGAGGCTTTCAGGCCTTCCACAGTCAGGCCGGTGTGGGAGACATGTACGTAACCGTTTCATCACTGGCCAGCAAAAACTACCGTTATGGAAAATATTTCTACGAGCTTTATACCGGCAATCCTATCGAGACGAACCTGCGCGTTCTGGAAAAAATTGACGGAACGCCCGAAGGCCCCAATACGGTCAGAAACGTGCACAAATATCTGGAAAAGAAAAACATGTACAGCCCCCTCTTCTCCTGTGCCTATCATATATTTAATGAAGCCGGCGACAAAGGCGCTATACGGGATATGATCATAAAGGCCTGCCAGTTTGACAAAAGAAACAAGGAATATATCGACGCGCTATCCCGGATAATGTACCGCATCCTGCCCAACTTCTGGTACAGACGGGACAAAAGTCTTTTTGACTAAAAAAGAAGTGATTTTTCTGGAGTAATGTAATACAAATCATAGCATGATTTCATGACATTTTCGATGCCGAGGCCAATAGGGTTATCCGACCCCAGAGGCCATTGAACGTTAAGCTTGTCATAATGAATTCGAAATTTTGATACAATCATAAATTTTTAATGGAGGATAACATTAATGTCTAAGGGAATATCGAACGTAACATCAATCTTATCTAAGATGCTATTGGTCTTCTTTCTGCTGAGTACCATTGGTTGTCATTCGATCACGCTTACGATGGCCCCGGAGCGTGAAATGCGCGACAATAGCGTTTTAACAAAGGATCTGGAAACAGCAAAATATAAAAAGATCATGGTTATTCCTCCACAGGGTACGGTCAGAGGTGAGTTTGACAGCAATGTGGCCACCTTTGAACGTGAGTTCCTAAAAAAAGGCGTAACGGTTATATCTGCGGCGGTTACGGGCAGAGTTGTGCTGGAATCTGCCGGTAAAGAGGAAAAGGGTGGTCAGATTGCGGTGAATCTGTCCGATGCTGAACGCGCGCTGGTCATGGCAAAACAGACGGGAGCGGATGCCATATTGCAGATCGGTTTATTCCAATGGAATAACAGCACTGCAACCAGATTTTTTATTCGCACGGATGATGCATATGAATATAAAGAAGTAACGAAACAGGAATTCAGAACGGCGGATCATGTTCGAAAAATAAGCTACCCGGCCTCTGTTCTCAGGTTTGTCGGCAGGCTGATCGACGTTCAGAGCGGCGAAGTCAGAGCGACCTTTGATATTGAAAATGCAGCCAATTGGAATATGCCGGCTAAATACGAAGCCACAATCAGGGAAAAGGGAGAGAACAATTTCATCGACAGCGAAAACTATTCATATGAAAGGGCGGATTGGAATGAGATTCAAAAGGCAACGCTGGAGAAAACCATCCAGCAGGTTGTTGACCGGGTCGCTATTGGCACAAAATAGCTCTATATAAGGTATAATTTGCAGTGGCCCAGAATCATTGAAAAAATAAATCCTTAATATTGAAAACCGTTTTTTCAGGAAAGGAACAACTGTAATTAACGGGAAAATCGAATTAAGTTATCGTTCTTCTTCTCTGACGATTTCCGTTTTTATCATTGAAATGAGTTCCTGAAAAACCGGCAGAACATCTTTGCGGAATCTGCCGGCGACGCAGACGTACATAATATCATCGCCTATCCGGAGATGGCCTTCGTTTATCCAAACCCGGATATCAACGATTCCTTCTTTCTTTTTAAATTCACTGACAGCGTTGGCGAGTTTGGCCTTGTCATAGGAAAGATTCATCGATCCAACTTTGCCGCCTTCTTTTGACGTTGCTCTCACGATTCCGTTATGCGAAAGAATCATGCCCAGCCTGTCTGCCGGCGCTTCTTTTTTTATTTCTTTTATCCATTGATCAATCATAATAGCCTTCCTCTTTATTAAACGCTTCCTTCATTATTTTTCTTATCTAAAAATTCCAAAACCTTCTTTTGAACTTCATCCGCCGTTTGACCGCGCAATATGCCATGGTGATTGGCATTGACTTTTAGAATCTGCTTTTCTTTGGATCCGAGCTTTGCAAAGATTTCTTCGCCGCTGACCGCATCCACCACCGGATCACCGGAAGCCTGAATAATTAAAACCGGATCAACAACGTTTTTGAGATGGTTGTCCACCAACTTCATCATTTTATTCAGTTCATATGCACCCCGGACAGGGTTTCGCAAATAATTTATTTCCGGGTTTTCCGGTTTGTTCTCGATAAATTCCAGTTTCCATTTCTCAACATGCATTTTCGTAAGCAGGGTATTCCAGGCGACAACAAACGGTGAAAATCTGGAGGCGATGTTTTTCAGCTTCATGGGAGCATTGATGGTAATCACCCTGGCAAACCGTCCCGGTTTATTGGCCGCCTGCAAAAGGGCAATTCCGCCACCCATGGAAAAGCCGGCAATGGAAAATGTTTTGACGCTGTTCTTCATGATGATGTAGGCGCGGCTTGCCGAATCGTACCATTTTTCCCAATTGCGGATAGCCAGATCTTCCGGTGCGGTACCGTGTCCCCGGAGCCGGACGCCGTAAACATTGTAACCGTTCTGATGCAGATAATCCGCCAGAGGCCTGATTTCTTCAGGTGCCGCCATGTAGCCGTGGATAAGAATGATTCCTTTTTGGCTGAAGAAACGCTTCAGAAAAAAAGGTTCGCCGATGTTTTTCGGTTTGCTCTCAGTTGGTAAATAGTACTGCTGGTAATCCTTCTCGAAAAGATCCCGATCCAGTTTGATAAACGTATTTCTGATTTTCCATTTCAGAAAAAAACCCGGGATAAATTTCTGCCAATCCATCACCCGGGTCAATTTGCGCAACGGTTCTATTTCGTTTTTGAGAACTTCAATAATATTATCCCTCCTGATGGTATGAAAATCGGTGATTACGCTGAAGCGTTCGCTGTTTTTCGTGATGATTCCGTTTTCTCTTGTGATGTAGTTATTCGCAATCGCTTCCTGAATAAACGTCTCGTATTTTTCATGATAATCATCCGTGAGCAGATAAAACTGTTTCCGGTAAAGAGCCGTGTGACAATTGGGCATCTTGATTTTTCTCAGATATTCGAGAGCCAGAAAAATGCGTTTTTTGAAATCGTTTTCACTGAAAGTGTCCCGCCGGTAGCTGGTCAGAATATAAGACATAATATGATCATGGTTGACGGTTGTCAGGGAGTATATGGCATTCATATAATCGGACATTAACCGGACACACATTTTCCGGAAAGCAGAAATTTTTTTGAATTCTCCGGTATTCAGATAGAGATTTCTATCAGCGATCATTTTTTTTATTTTCCATTTTGACGTCACATATTTTCTTGCAGAAATGGGATCGCCGAAATGAATATCAATGTCCACCTTGCCCAGTACAATAGGACCTTCTATTTCCAGCTCTTCCCGAATGCGCGTTGAAAGATTATGGAAATATTTTCCGACAAACCTGCTGAGTACGGTTTCTTTGGCCCGCACGGGATAGTAGGTAATGTTCACGGGTACAACATGTGTTTCCTTATCGATGACCCTGTCAACATCGGCGACATCCACCCCAAACCGTGACAGGATGCGCGCCATCGACATTTGATCACCACGGGACCGTAAAATGCGCAACTTTTCACGCAGAAACTCCGTCAACAGGGCAATCTGCGCCGCACCGGTGTGAGGCGGTCTGCGGATGCCGGCATTGTACACCAGATACTTCCCCTTCTCGATAATCTTTTTATCCTTTATGATTTGACCTTCGGGAAAAATGACGACCGGATGACTGTCGGTGAGCAGAGCATTGATGCATATTTTATCTCTGTCGGGATCGGCAATGGAAACGGCGCCCACGTTATCCATAAATTCTTTCATTTTACCGTCGAAAAAATATTGAGCAGCCAGCGAAACAGGGTACTTTTTGATGTGTTTTCTGATGATGTAGGGAATCAAACCTGTTTCCAGACGCGTGAAATGATTCACGACATAGACAACGGGCTGATCGGGTATTTTTTCAATCCCGTGCAGTCGGATGTCTATCCCCGCTGTTTTGATCAGCGTATCAATCGCTGTCTCAATAATATTTATTAAATCGTTGGATATGTTCATGGTCTTCAGTTCTAAGCCCTCAGCCTTCTTAAATCAGCCCATACGTTTCTTAAAACATCAGGTTTGTTGGTAAAAATACCATGAACGCCCATATGGATAAATTTTTTCATGTTTCTTACATCATTGACCGTATAAATATTGACCGGGATACTGTGCGATTGAATATCTGCCATCCATTTTTGATTCAATTCCGATTTGGAACAATTGAACGCATCGGCGTTTAAAGACGCAACAATCTCTGAAGGCAAACGGGAACCGTAGAGTTTCTTTTCAAATAAGACGGCAACAGGCACTGTTTCATGGATCTGTTTTAAATGTGCGATGGCGCGCGGATCAAAACTGGAAAATACCACATGCTTTTTCATGCCTTTTTGTTCGACTATTTTCAGGCATCTTTCTTCGATCCCGCCGGAAATTATTTTGTCAACGGCTTCTGTTTTTATTTCAACGTTTACCGCGATTCTATCTTTGCAGACATCCAGAACGTCTGACAGAGTCGGTATCTTTGTGTTTTTGAATTTTCTGTCAAACCAGCTTCCCGCATCAAGTTTTTTTAAGGAAGCAAGCGTGTAATCGGCAATTCTTCCCCTGCCGTTTGTGCAGCGTGATATTTTCTCATCGTGAAAGACAACGACTTCCTTATCCGAGGTCAACTGGACATCCAGTTCCACCATATCCGCACCCAGGACAATCGCGCCTTCAAATGAGGGAATGGTGTTTTCAGGATAATAGGCCGATGCCCCGCGATGGGCGATGATTGTAAATTCATCACCCTCCTGAACACGATATTTGAACCAGTCATAAGGTCTGCTCATTTTCCCGGATTCCATTTCTTACGCCTTCGGCAAATCTGATTGATCTTCAAACAGGTGACTATCCCAGGCATGATCATTTGCATGGGTGTTCGCTTCGCGGTCCCGGGTCAGCAACTGTTCCTGGATTTGAATCTGTTCACGCGTATTGAAAATATAAGCGCTCTGATTATGACGGTGTTTGGCCAGTTCTTTCAGAGCCGCCTCGTCATACCGGATAAAATTCTGAGCCGCGCGCGTGGCGGTGTATTTGCGAAAACCAAGATGGACCAAAACGTCAACCCCCAGCCGCACAGAGGTATCAAGCGATTCCCGGTAAACATCGTTAATGCCCATATCGAAGAGTTCATACGCATCCTGGCGGTTTTTTGCCCTGACCATGATTTTTAGATTGGGAAATGTTGTTTTTATTTTTTCCACAAGATCAAAATTAATCTCCGGCGAGTCAATCGCAGCGATCAGAATCCGGGCCTCACCGGCTCCTGCTGATTTCAGAATATCAACACGCGTGGCATCGCCGTAAAAAACCTTGAATCCCAGTTTCCTCAGCAGGTCAACCCGGTCGGAATCATTGTCCAGAATCGTCGCCTGCACACCGTTGGCTTTGAGAAATCTGCCGATGGTGCTGCCGAAATGGCCGAATCCCGCAATGATGACGGGATGGTTCTCATCAATCGCGTCCGCTTCCTGCTCCTCTTTTTCCCTGGTTCCGAAATGAGGCAGGATGAGACGTTCATTGATTAAAAGAAGCAGCGGCGTAATTGTCATGGTAATGGCTGTAACACCCATCATCATATCCGTCCAGTAAGTGGATAAAATATCAAGCTGATGAATGAAAGAAAAAAGAACAAAGGCGAATTCTCCAACCTGCGCCAGCCCGAGCGTGAATATTAAATTCTGATCAAAACTCAGCCGCACCACGGATCCGCTGAGAAAAAGCACAGCCGCTTTAATGATGATAAACGAGCAGATCAGCACAAAGATCATTGCCGGATTGCTGATCATCAATGAAAAATTAATCGAGGCTCCAACCGCAATAAAGAATAAACCCAGCAGAATACCCTTGAAAGGTTCGATATCGCTTTCCAGTTCATGCCGGAATTCGCTGTTGGCCAGCACAACACCGGCCAGAAAAGTTCCCAGTGCCGGGCTGAGCCCCACCCAGATCATGAGAGAAGCGGTGCCGACGATGATGAAAAGCGCCGCCGCCGTGAATAATTCACGCAGATGCATGCGGGCGATGAACCGCAGAAAAGGAACAACCAGGAAGCGGCCGCAAACGACAACCGCATTGACGGCAATCAAGAGTGTCAGGGTCTGCGCCCAACCGGGAAGCCCGGCAATGAACGACGCGTGTTCAGCGGACCGGGGCTGAGAACCGGACATGGCCAGAAGCGGCAACAGCGCCAAAACAGGAATAACGGAAATGTCCTGAAAGAGCAGAACCGCAAAAGAACTTTTCCCCGCTTCCGTTTTCGTTAATCCCTTTTCCCGCAACGTTTGCATGACGATGGCGGTTGAGGACATTGCAACCGCCAAACCGCTCGCCAGCGCGGCCTGCCAGGTGAATCCCATAAAAAACAAAAACGAGAGGGTCAAGACGGTTGTCGCCAAGACCTGCAGGGAACCGGTGCCCAGGATAAGATTGCGCATACGCCAGAAGTGGGAGGGTTCGAGTTCCAGACCGATGAGAAACAGCATCATCACCACGCCGAATTCTGCAAAATGCATGATGTCTTTGCCTTCCTGACCGACGAAACCCAGGACAAAAGGTCCGATGATGATTCCGCCCAGAAGATAACCGAGAACCGAACCCATCCCCAGTTTTTTGGAAACGGGAACAAAGACCACCGCGGCAGCCAGATAGATCAAAGCGTCATGGAGAAAAGTGCTGATCACGGTTTTCCTCCCTGCGTCTCCTGAATAATCCAATCGTTGAGAAATTCAAATTGTTTGAGTTTTCCCATATCGAAATCACCATGGGTCAGTTTCGCCAGAAGTGTTCGATACATGGTCGCATGAGTCTTCAACGATTCGGGTGTCAACCGGTAAGTTCCTGTAACGACGAAAGGCGGAAGATAAATCATTTTACAAAGAGTTGCCGTCTGGTCGAAAGGGAAAAGAAACTCCCTGATGGTGAAACGATTATGAGCATGGGCGGTATATGCTTCCCGTGTCCCGCCGGCGGTCATGACATTAAAAATAATTTTGTCTTTCAGATTATCCACGTTTTTACCGTGCGCCCACCCGTGTTCCAGCACCAGGTCAATCCACTGTTTGAGCATCGAGGGAGCGCCATACATGTAAAAAGGATGTTGCCAGATGATAATCTGATGCTTCAGGAGAAGTGCTCTTTCGCGGTCCGTATCAATATTGAAATCCGGATATTGCTCATACAAATCATTCAGGGTGACGCCCTCCATGCTATTGACCTCAGCAAGCAGAGCGCGATTCGTCCTCGATTGTTCAAAACGCGGATGAGCAAACAGGATAAGAATGTTGTTCATGAATCACCTGTGCGTAATGGAAATCTTTGATGTTTCCAGGAAACTTTTAGCATATTTAAAGACAGAGTTCTTTATTTTTTTATCATTTACAAATCGGCGTAAAAAGAATATCTTGCAGCAAACCAACCATCCGGAATACCCGAAAAAGGAGGTCCGTCATGAAAGTATTGGGAATTATGGGAAGTCCGCGTATCGGCGGCAACAGCGATATTCTGCTTGATGATGCTCTGGCCGGCGCACAAAAGGCAGGCGCGCAGGTGGAGAAAATTATTCTCGACAAGAAGAAGATCTCCGGCTGCAGGGATTGCAAAAAATGCAATGAGACCGGCATTTGCGTCATCAAGGATGACATGCCGGACATCCACAGAAAAATTCTGGACGCGGACGCGATCATTCACAGCGTGCCGGTTTACTTCTGGTCCATGACGGCGCAGATGAAAGCCTATCTCGACCGATGGTGCGCGTTTTTCGACGCCAGTTGGAACTGGCAAAAGGCTTATTATCCCAAAATGAAAGGCAAACCCATCGGCCTGATCACCGTTTGCGGCGATCCGAACGCGCATACGGCCGACCCGGTCGTGCACAGTTTCAAATCAACGGTGACCATGACCAAAATGAAATGGCTGGGGGAAGTCATGGCGTCCGCCGCGGACAAGGGAGATATTCTCCGGGATGAAAAAGCAAGAAAGAAAGCGTTCGAGCTGGGTGAAAAAGCAGCCAAAATTTAATTTTTTTAAAATAATTTAGAAAGAGAAATCACGATGATTATCAATCCACTCCATTCATTAATGAATCCCCAATCCATCGCGGTTGCGGGAGCGAATAATAATCCTTCCAAAATGGGCACCATCCAGGCTCTGAATATTTTTAAAGACGGTTACCGCGGCAGGTTTTATCCGATTCATCCGAAGGAAAAAATAGTTCTGGGCTTTCCGGCCTATTCCACGCCGGAAGATTTGCCTGAAGCTCCCGATCTGGCCATTCTTATTGTACCCATCCGAGCGGTTGCTTCTCTGCTGGAGAGTTTCGGAAAAATCGGTACGAAGAAAGCGATTGTGATCACCGCCGGTTTTAAGGAAACGGGTGCGACCGGACACGACATGGAAAAGAAAATCAACGAAATAGCAGATCGCTATCAGATTCGGTTTGTCGGCCCCAATTGCATGGGAATCATCAACTCTCAGATATCGCTGAACACAACGGTCCTGCCGATGGCCAAAGAACCGGGGTTGCTCGGCTTCGCCTCGCAGAGCGGAACGTTTCTGAGCCAGACGCTGCCCTATTTGAGAAAAAGGGGAATCCGCTTCAGCAAAGCCATCAGTCTGGGCAACGAGGCCAACATCAACATGATTGATGCCCTGGAATATCTGGGAGAAGATGAGCAGACCAAAGCCATCATTCTTTACATTGAGGGACTCCGTGACGGAAAAAGATTTCTGGACGTAGCCCGCCGGATCACACCGCGCAAGCCCATCCTGGCGCTATATGTGGGCGGATCAGCTTCCGGAGCGCGGGCGGGTATGAGCCACACGGGAGCCATGGCCGGTCCGGATTTTCTCTACAGTGGCATTTTCAAACAGGCAGGAATCATCCGCGTGAATTCCATAGAAGATCTCTACGCGCACGGCTGGACATTAGCCACGCAGCCGCCGATGCGGGGCAGACGAATCGGGGTAATGACCAATTCCGGCGGCCCGTCCACAACCATAGCCTGCACCTGCGATGCCGTGGGTCTGGACGTTCCGCGTTTTTCCGACAAATTGCAAAATGAAATCCGAAAACATATTGAGCCACACGCCTCCGCGGCCAATCCCGTTGATATGACGTTCGATCTGAGTATGGACAAACTGGCGGTAACCCTGCCGGAAATGGTGATGAAAAGCGGTGAAGTTGACGCGGTCGTTCTGCACGGAACCATGATGACCGGTTATTTGAAAGAAATTTATCCCAACCTGAAGGAGATAATCGGCAACATTTCTCTGGACGACTTTCTGAAATTTGGCAAAATGGATCGGACGGTCGCCAATCCCACATTTGAATTGTCCCGCAAATATCAAATGCCGATGCTGATCTCTTCTTTCTTTGATCATGAAGATAATTACATTCAAGGTTACATGGACACGAACACACCGGTTTTTTATTCTCCGGAAAATACGGCACGGGCACTGGGCTCGCTTTATGGTTACAAGCTCATCCGGGAACGCTCTCCCCATAAAGAAGCCGCTTTGCCGAAAATCAAAAAGGCGGCAGAGGCGATTATCCTCAAGGCGTTGGAAAACAAACAAAAAGCGCTTGATGAATACGAAGCGAAACGGCTGCTGTCCTGCTACGGCGTGCCGGTGACGAAAGAAGCACTGGCAACAAAGGTTGAAGAAGCTCTGAAGGCCGCCCAGAAAATCGGTTATCCGGTGGTGCTCAAGGCCTGTTCATGGAAAATCATGCACAAAAGCGGCAAGGGACTCATCGCGCTGAATGTGGAAAACGAAACGCAACTGAAAAAAGAATTCAAAAATATCCAGAAAAACGCGGGAAAGAAAATTCCCGTGCTGGTGCAGGAAATGCTCAAGGGCAGCCGCGAATTTCTGGCCGGCATGACGCGCTTTGCCGGATTCGGTCCGGGTGTCGTTTTCGGTCTGGGGGGCGTTTTCACGGAAGTTTTCAAGGATACGTCTTTACGATTGGCACCGGTTACCAATAACGACGCGCTGGAAATGTTCGCCGATATCCGCGCAAACAAACTGCTCGATAAATATCGGGGAATGCCGAAGGTGAAATTAAACACGCTGTCCAGAATGATTCAGGCCGTGGGAAATATTGCCCTGCTGCATCCGGAAATCGCGGAGATTGATCTTAATCCGATCATCATCAGTGGAGCGGATCCGGTTGTTGCCGACGCTTTAATTGTGCTGGAAGA
>Ga0208196_1004761_pt1 | contig 10329 bp, 11 predicted proteins | sample AD_JPNNA7_MetaG_FD_184443 | JGI IMG/M metagenome (GOLD analysis project Ga0208196, IMG submission 184443) | Active sludge microbial communities of municipal wastewater-treating anaerobic digesters from Japan - AD_JPNNA7_MetaG (SPAdes) (version 2) | ecosystem: Engineered > Bioreactor > Anaerobic...
CCCAGACCATCATGTTGTTGACGTCGAGCTCGAGGATCTTCGTCATGCGCTCCAGCGACATGGAGATGCCCCCCTGCAGGGGGATGCTCCCGCCGGTGCGCCCCGACGCCGCGCCGCGGGGCGTGACGGGAATCCCGTGCGCATGGGCGACGGCCATGATCTTCGAGACCTCCTGCGTGGTCGCGGGCCGCACGACGAGCTCGGGCTTGTTGGCGGGGAACAGCGGGACGAACGACGCGTCGTAGGAATACCCGAAGCGGTCCAGGTCCGCATCGAGCGCGTTTTCCGCGCCCACGATATCGCGGATTTTCTTCTTGAGATCGTCGGTCATCATCGAGGTGCCTCCCGTGAGTTTCTTGCCTTGCGTCGAATCCGCCGCGGGTGGGGTTCCCGCGACAGGGCCTTCCGTCGGCGTCGGTTGACTATAAAGGGAAGCCCTGTCGCCTGTCAACGAAGCGGATTCATCCTAGGAAACCGTGAGCCGGGGGATCGTCATCCCGCCGTCCATGATGAAGGTGACCTTCGCGGCGGGGCCCTTTTCCTCGAGCGCCGCCTGCAGGGCTTCGGAGACGCTGCCGAAGGGGCGCATGTGGGCCTTGCGGATCAGGCTCTTGTCCAGCGGCGTGACGGCCCACATCTGGGCCCTCGCGCCGATCTCGGCCATCTTCCCCGCCTTGTGGTAGCCCAGCCTGTACTCCCGGTCCAGCTTGTCGATGACGGCCTTGCAGGTCGGCTCGGAGCTCAGCAGGTCCAGGAAGGCCTGGGAGCCGATCCCGCTGCGGCAGGCCGAGACGAGGATGATGATCCCGCCGTCCTTCAGGGCGGTCTTGCCGTTGTCCAGGGCCTTCTGGGACTGGTAGAGGTCGATGTCGTTGGGCTCCAGCGCGACGGTGACGACGATGTCGGCCTGCCTGCGGATCGGGACGACGAAGACCTCGTCGGCCCGCGGCAGCAGCGAGTAGAAGGACTCCTTCAGGTCGCCGGCGGCCGCCGCATAGACCCGGTGCTCGCCGTCGAGAACGGTCATGATCGAGAACACGTTCAGTTTTTCGAGGATTTTTTCGGCATCGTCGAGCTCTTCCGCGACGGGGTTGCCCTCGAGAACCATCGCCTGGGCGGCCTGCGAGATGGCCAGCTTGTGGTTGGCCGTGATGCAGTCATAGCTCGCAACGCCGGGCATGAAGCACTTGCGGCCCCCGGTGTATCCGGCGAAGTAGTGCGGCTCGATGCTCCCGATGGGGATGATCGCATCGGCCTCCCGGACGAGGGTGTTGAGCATCAGGTCGTTGCCGTGCCTCGTCCTGCCCAGGCAATAGCAGGGGCTCTTCCTGGCATCGTGGACTTGCACGCGACCTCTCAGTTCCCCCTTGAGGTTGCCGAAGATGAAGTCGTACTCCTCCTCCGTGGGGGCCCTGTGGCTGCCCGTGGCGATGAGGATCGTGAAGCGCTTGTCCCTCAGCAGCGGGTAGACGATCTCCATGACCGCGCCCGTCGGCGTCGGGCGCGTGGCGTCGTTGACGAGAAGCAGGATGTTCCGGCGGTCCCTCAAAAACTCCTCGAGGCCCGGCGATTTCAACGGGTTGGATATGGCGGACCTGAGGGTCTGCAGCTCGTCGGCCGTCTGGACGGTGTTGGGGATGATGACCTGCTCGACATGGCCGTCCGAAAGCTCGATCGTCTCGCTCGTATTCCCGTAAGGAATCTCCAGCCTCATGTCATCCTCCACTCCGGTCGGTGTCGGGATCTGCCCCGGGGTCCGCGGCGGAAGGGAGCGGATCCGCTGAATCCATTACCGGCACTTTCAGGAAAAGGTCAAGCAAATATTACAAAAGGAATTTTTCTTGCAGGGCTTTCGTGCTACAGTCCTGCACAAAGCCTGGAGACAGGCAATCCGGGGCGTGGAGGCGTCTCATGAACAAGGAAACCGCGGACATTTTCATACACCTGGTGGTGGCCATGGTGGCCGGGGGGCTGATCGGGCTCGAAAGGAGCTACTACGGACGCCCGGCCGGTTTTCGAACCCATACGCTGGTCTGCATGGCGTCGAGCCTTCTGATGCTCGTGACCATCTACCAGCGAGACTGGTTCTCCGGTGCCATGATCGAAACGGTTCGGGTGGACCCCACACGCATGGCGCAGGGCATCATGACGGGAATCGGGTTCCTGGGGGCCGGGGTCATCATGAAGGAAGGGGCATCGATCCGGGGGCTGACCACGGCGGCCTCTATCTGGATCACCGCGGCGATCGGCATCCTGGCGGGGGTAGGCTTTTACAGTGCCCTGGTGGTCGTCACGGTATTGACCCTGAGCACGCTGACTCTCTACCGACTCGTGGAGAGACAGCTTCCCATGCTCTTCTATGTCCAGAACTTTATCCGCTTTGATTATGACCGGGCCATGAAGGAGGAGGAGATCAGGGCCCTCATGAAGGAAAACGGGTTCAAGGTTTCGAACCTGTGCTACGCCGTCACCGGCGACAGGAAATTCTTCGACTACGATCTCATCATCAATACGCGAAATGAACAGAATCTGAATCGCCTCTGCCGGTGTCTCGAGAAAAACGAGGCCGTCATCGAGTTCAGGCTCTGCCCGACGAGCGATTGAGGGCCTCCGGCGCCGGAAGCGGCCGGAGTGCAAAAGGGGACCGAACGATCATTACATGGTGTAGTCGTCGATATCGGCGACGTACCTGATTTCGTACGTGCTCTTCCCCTTTTCGGTGGCCAGGATCCTCTCGAGGGCCGCCGTGGCGGTCTTGATGTCCATGAGGTATCTTCTCACTTCCTCTTTCTTTCCGAGCAGCTTGGCCATATCCTGATTGTTCATGGCAGCCTTTTCGGCCTCGTTCCCCTCTGTCCGAAAGATCGGTTTGCGCATCGCTCTGGCCTTCATGGTCATACCTCTCCTCGCGATTTGGACCTTTCGCCAAAGCATGGATCATGCCTGCATGAAAACATTTCTATGTGTCTGAATATATTGAGTATTACAATGTATGCCTCTTCGTCGTCCCCCCCCAGGGCAGAGCAAATGCTCCACCGGGGAAAACGCCCTTTGGCCCAGAAAGACAAAAAAAACAAAAAATATCGACTGGTTTCCCTGTGAAAGCAAATGCTTCAGCGTTTCAGCAAAACCTGCATCGAACCATGATAAATGCATCGAGCAGGGACAAAACGATCAAAAGAAAAAAATATTGACAAGGGACACAAAAACGAGTAATTAATAACTATTATTGAATAATAATTGTTCCGTTTATGGCTCAACGATGCCTATGAATGCAACCGAGTCTCAAGCGCGCATGGAGCAGATGCTCTCCAAGTTGAAGGAGCGGGATTTCCGCATCACGCCCCAGCGCCTTGCAGTTCTCAGGATACTGTCTGCCAGCGAGGGTCACCCGAGCGTCGACGATATATACCGGCAAGTGAAGATTGAATTTCCAACGACAAGCCTGGCCACAGTGTACAAGACCATTTCCCTGTTGAAGGAACTCAATGAGGTTCTGGAATTGGGTTTTCCCGACGGGAGCAACCGCTATGACGGAAACAACCCACGCCCTCACCCGCACGCGATTTGTGTCAAGTGCAAGCGGATCATGGATCCGGAGCTGATAACCATGGACACGCTCAGCGAAGAGATGGTCCGGATGACAGGGTATAAAATCTTCTATCATCGCCTGGACTTTTTCGGTCTTTGTCCTGAATGTCAGAAGAACCCATAAAACCGTGTGTTTTTTGCCCCGTAAACAATAATTATTCTTTATAGAAATTAATAATAACAAATGAATCGCCAGGGTTGTTGTAATGGAAAAGGAAACGGACGAACGAATAAAAAAGGAGGAAATCTCATGAGTGACGACAGCAAATGCCCGGTGACGGGCAGGACAGGCAAATCCATCGCCGGCGGAGGCACGTCGAATCGTGACTGGTGGCCCAACCAGCTGAACCTCAGGATTCTTCATCAGCACTCCAGCCTGAGCAATCCGATGGGTGAGAAATTCAACTACGCCGAGGAATTCAAGAAGCTCGACCTAGCGGCCGTGAAAAAAGACCTCTATGCACTGATGACCGACTCGCAGGACTGGTGGCCGGCCGACTGGGGCCACTATGGCGGGCTCATGATCCGGATGGCGTGGCACAGCGCGGGCACCTACCGCATGGGTGATGGCCGCGGAGGCGCAGGGTCCGGGTCCCAGCGCCTGGCGCCCCTCAACAGCTGGCCCGACAACGTGAACCTCGACAAGGCGCGGCGACTGCTGTGGCCGATCAAACAGAAATACGGCAGGAAAATCTCCTGGGCCGACCTGATGATCCTCGCCGGCAACTGTGCCCTGGAGTCGATGGGATTCAAGACCTTCGGCTTCGGAGGCGGGCGCGAGGATATCTGGGAGCCCGAAGAGGACATCTACTGGGGCAGCGAGGACACCTGGCTCGGCGACAAGCGCTACTCCGGCGACCGCGATCTGGAGAACCCGCTGGCCGCCGTTCAGATGGGCCTGATCTACGTAAACCCGGAAGGGCCGAACGGCAACCCCGATCCGGTCGCCTCGGGCCGCGACGTCCGGGAGACCTTTGCACGCATGGCCATGAACGACGAAGAGACCGTCGCGCTCGTCGCCGGCGGGCACACCTTCGGCAAGTGTCACGGCGCCGGCCCCGCGTCCCATGTGGGACCCGAGCCCGAAGCCGCCCCTATCGAGGAGCAGGGGCTCGGCTGGAAGAGCAGCTTCCGAAGCGGCAAGGGCGGCGATACGATCAGCAGCGGCATCGAGGGCGCCTGGAAGCCGAACCCGACCCGATGGGACATGGGATATCTGAACACGCTGTTCAAGTACGAGTGGGAGCTGACAAAGAGCCCGGCCGGCGCGCACCAGTGGGTACCCAAGGGCGGCGCCGGTTCCAAAGCCGTGGAGGATGCCCACGATCCCGCGAAACGGAACGCGCCCATCATGACCACGGCGGACCTTTCCCTGCGCTTCGACCCGATTTACGAGCCAATCGCGCGGCACTACCAGCAGAACCCAGAGCTGTTCGCAGACGCCTTCGCACGGGCGTGGTTCAAGCTGACCCACCGCGACATGGGCCCCCGGTCGCGCTACCTCGGCCCGGAGGTCCCCGCAGAGGAACTGATCTGGCAGGACCCCGTCCCCGCCGTCGATCACAAGCTGATCGACGAGAAGGACATCGCTGCCCTCAAGGGCAAGATCCTGGCTGCCGGCCTGTCCGTGTCGGAGATCGTTTCGACCGCCTGGGCTTCGGCGTCGACCTTCCGCGGCTCCGACAAGCGCGGCGGCGCCAACGGGGCGCGCATTCGCCTCGCCCCGCAGAAGGATTGGGAAGTCAACGAGCCGGCGCGGCTGGCGAAGGTGCTCAAGACCCTGGAGAAAATTCAAAAGGAGTTCAACAGTGCCCAGTCCGGCGGCAAGAGAGTGTCCCTCGCCGACCTGATCGTCCTGGGCGGATGCGCCGGTGTGGAACAGGCGGCGAAGAACGCCGGCTGCAAGCTGAGTGTCCCCTTCTCTCCGGGCAGGATGGATGCGTCGCAGGAGCAGACCGATGCGGCGTCATTCGCCGTCCTCGAGCCGAAGGCCGACGGTTTCCGCAATTACCAGAAGGCCAAATACGCCGTATCGGCCGAGGAAATGCTGGTCGACCGGGCGCAGCTCCTGACGCTGACCGCGCCGGAGATGACCGTCCTCATCGGCGGCATGCGCGTCCTGAACACCAACTACGGAGGCACGCGGCACGGCGTCTTCACGAAGCGGCCGGAGGCACTCACCAATGACTTCTTCGTGAACCTGCTTGACATGGGCACGGTATGGAAGCCGACGCCGCAGGATGGGGACGTCTTCGAAGGGCGCGACCGCAAGACGGGCGAGCTCAAGTGGACCGCCACACGGGTCGACCTCATCTTCGGCTCCAACTCCCAGCTCCGGGCCCTGGCGGAAGTCTACGGGTGTGCAGATTCCCAGGAGAAGTTCATCGGAGACTTTATTGCGGCGTGGAACAAGGTCATGAACCTCGACCGTTTCGATCTTGCCTGACCGCGGCACAGCCTTTTTCGAGGGCTTCTGACAGTTAGGCCGCGAATACGGCCGGCAAACACCCGGTTCGGCGGACGACATCCCGCCTCAGATGAACAGGGTCGTCCCGCACCATCGCCCGGGTGCAGTGTGCAATCAAGTCGCGGCACATGGGCGACTGCCTCGAGGCCTACCCGGTCGGCAAGAAAGGAAAACCGACGTTCTCGTCAGACCGGGGAGCTGATAAAAAACGGGGCCTCCGGAAGGAGGTCCCGTTTTCGCTTGTCGGCTCCCCGTGTGCAACCCTTCTCATAATCCTTCTGGTTCTCCGGATGTTAACCGAAATCCTTCAATATCAACTTTTCGGGGGCCGGTCGGGGGTTGGCGCGGGACTGGACATGCGGGCCGGCACGTGCGCTTGTGTGGCCAGGACGACGAGCGGGTTGGTGGTCCCGACGGCGAGGATGTCCTCCTCCGGAACCTCCAGGACCGTGATGCCGGAGGGTGTCTCGAAGAGGCGGCCGCGGACGACGGCATCCTCCACCGTCAGGACACCCCTGCAAAAGCGGTCGTGGTTCCAGAAACCGCGCTTCAGTGTGCCGTAGACGAAGAGCCGCAACAATTGCGGATTGGGGATTTCGGATTGAGGATTAAATACAAATGTCATATGCTGTCTCCATGCACGCGGATGAATTCAAAAACAGAACCAAAGCCTTCGCGATCAGGGTAATCCGGTTGGTTGAAGCACTGCCTAAAAACCAAACCGCGAAGGTGGTTGGAAATCAGTTGCTACGGTGCGGCACCTCGGTTGGTGCGAATTATCGTGCCGCCTGCCATGCCAAATCTCCCGCTGACTTCGTCGCCAAGATGGCCATCGTCGAAGAGGAATGCGATGAATCCATCTACTGGATGGAACTGATTGTGGACGCCGGATTGATGGACGAAAAGCGCCTGATCGAGCTGAAAACCGAAGCAAACGAAATCCTTTCCATGGTCGTCGCTTCCATCAAAACCGCACGAACCCGCAAGTGATCCGCAATCTCCAATCCGAAATCCACAATCACCCCGCCCCCTTTCTCTCCTTGGCGACGAACTCGAACGGCTCCAACGAGTACCCGGACAGGTTCTCGCGCCGGAACACCACCAGGCTCATGGGCGGGACCGGAAGCTCCCTCCAGCCCTTTTCCTCCGCCAGCACGGCGTCGAGGTACGCCGGGTCCGACGCGTAGAGGACCGCCTTGCGGCGGGGATGCCACCGCATTTCCAACGGCCTGTTCCCCTTGAGCGCGATGACGGTTTCCGGATCGGTCCGGCAGGCGATGACGGCGGTGATCTGCCCGCGGCAGCGCCGGTGGCGTGGGGCCCGCGCTCGTCGCTCAGCAGCACCAAGCGGGTGAAGAGCCAGGCGAGGTGCTCCCGCTCCTCGGCGCGCCGCCGTTTATCCGAAGATGACGCCCGCGAGCCCGCACATCAGGGTTTCCCTCCCTGCGGGTCGACGACAAAACCGCGGAAGACGCCCTCGGCATACTCCTTCGGGTGCTCCTCGATCCAGCGCGCGGCATCGGGCCAGCCGAGCTCCCCGGCCAGCCGGGCGACGACCGGCCGGTCGAGCATGTTGGTCAACCCCGAGAGCCGGACCGCGTCGATGCCCTGCCAGACCAAGGCCGGAATCGGTATCCGTGCCGGTTTGTCGTCCTGCACCCGATCCGGATGCCGGGTTGTCGGATGTCGGATTGGATCGTGTTTCCACCGGAATCCTCTCGGTTTCTTGCCCATGTAGGCGCGACATTTGCGCTGCGTGGCGGGGAAAATCCGCCCCTGGGGTTATCTACCGGAGGCGGGGAACGAACGTCGGCGGGCGGGTTGTTCGGCGCTTGACACACGCACGCGAAACCCATGATTTCAGATGGGTTTCGCGTGATACCGTCAAGCAGCTTAGACCCTGAACTTGACTTTTTTACTTGAAACCCATAATATTGCTATGGGTAACGTAAAACAAAGTCAAGGATACCGACGATGAAACATGATGAGTTTTTCCGAAAGCACCCGGTTTTCACCGGAGAGGAGTTGGCCAAACATCTGTCATCCCATGGTGAAGTCGGCGGGCGGGCGCAGGAGTCGCTCCTGGCGTACCACCAGAAGGCCGGACGCGTCGTTCGGGTACGCCGCGGGTTGTATGCCGTCATCCCGTCGGGAGCCGATACGGATTCGTATCCGGTCGATCCTTTCCTCGTCGCCGCAAAGCTGACGCCGGATTCGGTGTTGTCGCACCATACAGCGCTGGAGTTTTACGGAAAGGCTTACTCAGTTTATACACACATCACGTACTCGGCATCCCGCCCGCTTGGACCTCTGACGTTCCGCTCCCATGTTTTCCGGGGGACGAGGTTTCCACACACTCTCCTCCGCGCGGGAAAAGTCCACGTCGGCGTTTCGACCCCAGAGCGCGCCGGTATGGAGCTGCGGGTCACGAGCCTGGAGCGGACCTTGGTGGACGTCCTGGATCGTCCGGACCTTTCGGGAAGCTGGGAGGAAATCTGGCGGTCGCTGGAGTCAGTCGAGTTCTTCGACCTCGACATGGTCGTGGAGTACGCGCTCCTGCTCGGAAACGCGACCACCGGGGCGAAGGTGGGGTTCTTTCTCGAACAGCACCGCGAACCGTTGATGGTGGAGGACCGTCACCTCAAGGCGCTTCACGATCTGCGGCCCCGGCAACCGCATTATCTGGACCGCGCCAAGCGGACATCCGGTCGCCTCGTGTCGGAATGGAACTTGGTGGTTCCAAGGGAAGTGCTCGAACGGGCGTGGGGGGAGGTACTATGAAAATCTCCCCGGAAAAGCTGGCCACCGAAGCGCAGGCAACGGGCTTCAGACCAGATGTGCTCGAAAAGGTCGCTCACCTACTTGGGCTTCTCGATGCCATGCGAAGCCACCCTTTCCTTAAAGGGAAGTTGGTCCTCAAGGGCGGAACGGCCTTGAATCTTTTCGTCTTCGATGTTCCCCGGCTCTCCGTAGACATCGATCTGAACTACGTGGGAGCCGAAGATCGTGATGGCATGCGCGTCGAGCGTCCCAAGGTCGAGCAGGCTGTGCAGGCGGTCTTCGCTCGGGAGGGCTTCACCGTCAGGCGGTTGCCTGAAGAACACGCCGGGGGTAAGTGGTCGTTGCGGTATGAAAGCGCCCCCGGCCGGAGCGGGAATCTCGAAGTGGACATCAATTTCATGTTCCGTGTCCCGTTATGGCCGGTGGTGACCAGCGACTCTCATTCCGTCGGGGCCTGGCGGGCCACAGGGATTCCCGTGCTGGATCGCCATGAACTGGCGGCCGGGAAGCTCGCGGCGCTGTTGACGCGCAGACAGGCGCGGGACCTGTTCGACAGCCATCGGATTCTCCGAACGGAAAACCTCGATTCCCACCGCCTTCGTATCGGATTCGTGGTCTACGGCGCGATGAACAGGAAGGATTGGAGGACGGTCTCCGCGGACGATGTGGACTTCGACGCCATGGAATTGGCCAGGCAGTTGGTCCCCACGCTGCGCGTCAATGCGGCCGAGGTCCAAGCGGAGTCAGCCGAATACGGGGGGCGTCTTGTAAGGGAATGCCGCGAAGGTCTATCCGCCGTGCTGCCTTTCACGGACTCCGAGCGGGCGTTCTTGGACCTGCTGCTGGACCGAGGGGTGGTCGACCCCACGCTTTTGACCGCCGACGAATCTCTTCAGCGGCGCATTCAATCCCAGCCGCTTCTCGAATGGAAGGCTCTCAACGTGCGAAAGCACAAAGGATTGTCTTGATGAAACCCGCGCCCATCAAGTCCAAAATTCCTAGGACACATCAGGCCGTTGGAGCCCGTTCGACACCGCCTGAAGGCGATGTCGCCGGCACCCACAACGGTCTCCGATCTCACGGCTGTTTCCGCTGTCTGGTAATCCGCTTGCGCCGGACCTCTCGATCCAGCTTACAGCAAATATCTGCCGGAGGGGCTTTCGAAATAGGGTTGCACCCGGCCCCTGGACTGCGGGCTTCGAAACGGAGAATCAGGGTGAATGTGCCGGTGGGCGTACCCCGGCGTGTCCACGCCGGAAACGACGAGACCCCGAGGGGATCACCCCACGGGGTCTTACGTTGAACAAGAACCGCTGAAGTGCAGCGGATTGCATTCTGGCTCCCCGGACATGACTCGAACATGTGACCCGCTGGTTAACAGCCAGCTGCTCTACCGACTGAGCTACCGGGGAATGAATCGGTTCGAAAAATCGGAAACCGGATATTAATGGAAAGACCGCCCCTTGTCAAGAGCGGTCTTTTATCGAAGA
>Ga0208196_1004762_pt1 | contig 10324 bp, 5 predicted proteins | sample AD_JPNNA7_MetaG_FD_184443 | JGI IMG/M metagenome (GOLD analysis project Ga0208196, IMG submission 184443) | Active sludge microbial communities of municipal wastewater-treating anaerobic digesters from Japan - AD_JPNNA7_MetaG (SPAdes) (version 2) | ecosystem: Engineered > Bioreactor > Anaerobic >...
GGGCCGTTGTCACAACCGCTGTGAGTACTGCTGACTTATAGATGAGGCGCATTGTCATGGCATAAAGGTAAAAAAGATTTCATTGCCTGTTCTCTTTCCAGCTCATTCTCAGACGACAGAGCTCGGCGCCGTCACTCTCGCGGGTAACGGAGTGTATGTATGTATTCTCCTCGCCTTCGCAGGGGGCGGTCAGGATATTTATCATCTCATCATGATGCCCTTCGAGAAGGTAGTTCGCCTCGATGGTGTCAGGAGTATGGAGGGTAATGAATTCCGGTTCATAGCAGTTCACAGCCCAGTACACATACCTGGCGTTGTTCACATGTCTGTTGACGTCGATGTCGTCAATCTTGACCTTCAGCCTTGTCAGGCGATGATCACCTGGTGGCAGCGATGGCACTTTTCGTGCGTTGGTATCAAGGGCTCTGGCTTCGGGGAATTGGAGGTTCAGGTTTGAGAGTGCCTTGTCAGGACGTTGAGCCTTGCGTGTGTTGTAATCGACAATCACCCATGACGTTGAGGCACCGGCGATTCTGTGGCCTGCTTTATCATACATTTCAAGGTCGCGCAGGGCGAAAATAGTTTCGGTGCCTCGTGGCCATGTGCGGAGGGTGACCTCGTCCCATGCTTTCGGGAGACGTTCTATCTTCATCAGGATACGCGAAAGCGCCCAGAAGTAACCACCCGATGCCATCAGGTCATCACGGCCCCAGCCAATCTCTGCTGCATGACGGCCCGCCAGGTCCTCGAAGAAGCTGAAGAGTGCACCGGGACTAAGCCGTCCGTTGAGGTCGGTATTGAAGATGTTGACCGGGTATTTCCTTTCAAACAGTATCATAGTTGTTCATATATTCCCTTTGGAAGCTCTCAAGCTCGTTATGTGCATCCTCCCACTTCTCCATCAGTGCCTCAAGCCTGTTCTTCTTCTCCTCGTAAGCGCTGTAGAAGGCAGGGTCACTTATCACTGCCGGGTCTCCCGAGGCGAGACGTACATCCATTTCTGCTATTTCGTGTTCCGTGGCTGTTATCTGAGCTTCGGCCTCGGTGATCTTTTTTTTAAGCCGGCGATGCACACGTTCGTTTTCCTTCTTTTCCTGATACGAGGTGCCAGATTTAGTCTGGGGCAACATCTTCGTCATACCCTGGTTGTCATTTGCTGCTGACACTTCGTTTTCCCCAGGTGCGGTGCTTCCCTTTCCTGCTGCCATGCTACCTTTGGCATTCGCTGCCTTTACTGGTCCTGCTGCCACGTTGCCTTTCCCTGTCACCGGTTTACCCTTCGCCTGTGCTGTCTTTCCTTTTGCTGCTGCCGCGCCACCTTTCCCGGCTGGCATGTTTCCTTTAGCTGCGTAACCCTTTCCTGCTGCCGTGCTACCTTTGGCATTCGCTGTGTAACCTTTTCCTGTTGCCGGACTCTTCCTTTCCAGTTCTCTGAGCGACTCTATCTTTCTGGCCCTGAGGAACTCAGCGATCCCTCCGAGATGCGTTCTGATCTTCCTGTTACGGAATTCATACACTTTTTCAACCAGCCCGTCCAGGAAATCCCTGTCGTGAGAAACCACAATTAATGTGCCATCGAATTTTTTCAGTGCCTGCTTCAGGATCTCCTTTGAGCGGATGTCAAGGTGGTTGGTCGGCTCGTCGAGGAGAAGCAGGTTATATGGCTCCAGCAGAAGCTGCACTATAGCCAGCCTTGACCGTTCACCGCCGGAGAGTACCTTCACCTTTTTGTCAATGTCCTCACCATGGAAGAGGAATGCTCCGAGGATATCGCGGAGACGGGTCCGGATGTCTCCCACGGCAATCCTGTCTACTGTCTCGAAAACCGTCATGTCATCATCCAGCAGTTCATCCTGGTTCTGGGCGAAGTAACCGATATTGACATTGTATCCGCGCTTCAGGGTTCCCTGGAAATCTACCTGGTCGAGGATCATCCTTGCGAGTGTCGTTTTCCCTTCGCCGTTCCGGCCCACGAAAGCAACCTTTTCGCCCCGCTCGATCTTCATTGAGACCCTGTCAAGCACCAGGTGGCTGCCATAGCGCTTCGTGGCTTCATCTGCCTCCACCACCACCGTTCCGGATCGCGGGGCAGGAGAGAAGCGGATGTTTATAGCGGAAGTGTCCTCCTCTTCTATCTCAATGCGTTCCAGCTTCTTAAGTTGTTTGATCTTGCTTTGCACCTGTATTGCCTTGGTGGGCTTGTACCTGAACCGCTCTATAAATCTCTCGGTGTCGTCAATCATCTTCTGCTGGTTGCGGTAGGCTGCAGTCTGCTGTTCGCGACGCTCGCGGCGAAGCACGGTATATTTTGTATAGGGGACCCGGTAGTCGTAGATTTTTCCGAGGCTTATCTCTATGGTACGATGGGTGACATTATCGAGGAATGTACGGTCATGCGACACCAGCATCACAGCCCCGGGGTAGGTTTCGAGGAATTCCTCGAGCCATATAATTGATTCAATATCAAGGTGGTTGGTAGGCTCGTCAAGAAGTATCAGGTCAGGTTTGCGGAGGAGAATTTTTGCCAGCTCCACACGCATGCGCCAGCCACCACTTAGTTCACGGGTGGGACGATTAAACTCCTTCGCACTGAAACCGAGTCCGTTGAGCGTTTGTCCGGTCAGCGCAACATAGTCGCTTCCTCCAAGTATGCTGTGTCGTTCGCCGGCTTCATGCATCCGGTCGAGGAGCTGGTGATAGCTGTCGGTCTCGTAGTCAGTCCGTTCGGCTATCTCGCGGGTCATCTCTTCTATATCCTGCTCCAGGCTTCTGAGTTCGGCGAAAGCCGTAAGTGCCTCCTCGAGGACGGTGGTGGTGTCAGAGACCTTCATCTGCTGCTCAAGATAGCCGACAGTTAGTTCACGGGGCCGTTCGACGGTTCCGTAGGTGGGCTCCTGGAGGCCGGCGATGATCTTCATCAGGGTTGATTTGCCCGCGCCGTTCCTGCCTGTCAGGCCAATGCGCTCCTGCCGGGTGATGAGGAATGAGACCTCATCCAGGAGGACAAAGCTGCCGAAGAGCAGTGATACGTTGTTTACGGAGACCATCTGGGTGGGTACATGAAACTGCAAATATATGCAAAATCATCCTGATGGGTGAAGGGTTTTTTGGAGCCAGGCTCTGCAATACTGCAATCCTTTCAGTTCAGCGTTAAGCCGTTTTTTGGCGATCTTGATAGCGCCGGTTATACAATGCTACAACCCCTGCGGGATACTCGGTTTCACATTTTTCCGTTATTATTGCAGATAATACAGAAGGTCGTGAAAAGCAAACCAACTCTCAGGATACTGCTGTTGCTGGCGCTGCCGCTGCTGCTGATGCAGTCGTGTCGCAAAGATGATCCGGTGGATCCCTTTGCAGACAATAAATACCTTGTGTCGTGTGATATTGAGCTGGTGCGAACAAAGGAAAACATCATCAATGTATTGACAATTGCTGCAACACAATATCAGGCTGCAGCAGAAATCATCCCCGATGTTATCAGCGGGGTTGATGTTTACTCTGTCACCTACAACACTGAGTTCAGGGGCAAGCCGGTGTTGGCATCCGGCCTGATCTGTGCGCCAACGACTCATGGTAAGTACCCGATTCTCTCATTCCAGAACGGCACCAACACCCTCCACTCGGCGGCCCCGACAGCAAATCCACAGAATCTTGGCTACCAGATGATTGAGTACATTGCGTCAACCGGGTATGTCGTAATCATCCCTGACTACCTCGGTTTTGGTGTATCCAGTGCCATGGTGCATCCCTACTTGCACAAGGAGTCGACCGTGCAGAGCGTGCTTGACATGCTTCGGGCAGTAGCTGAGTTCGATGAGGATATTGCAAAAAATATCTCGGTAACTACTGACTGCTATCTGCTGGGTTATTCCCAGGGTGGATGGGCAACGATGGCATTGCTCAAAGCAATTGAAGAAGACTATTCGTCGGAATTTACCGTCAAAGCCGCATCATGCGGTGCCGGGCCATATGACCTGATGCTTTTCAATACGGAAGTGATAAAGTTGACGGAGTTTCCAATGCCGGTTTTCCTGGGGTATATAGCCAATGCCTATACCACCTACAACCTCTATCCAAATGCGCTGACCGACATGTTCAACAGTCAGTATGCATCAGTAATACCTGGTCTCTATGACGGCCTGCACTCATCAGAACAGATAAACGCCCAGCTTACCACCAGCATATCAGAACTGTTCAATGCTGACTATCTTGCCGGAGCCGAGACCGGGCAGAAGTATCAGGGTATTCGTAATGCGCTGCGTGACAATAGTATAAGTGGCTGGGACTGCGATGTGCCGCTACTCATGCTGCATGGCACGGCCGACAGTTATGTTATGCCGGTAATCTCGCAGAGCCACTACAACGCAATGATTGATGCGGGAACGAGTCCGACTACCTGCTCTTATGTGCCACTGGAAGGGCTTGATCATTCGGAGGCTGCGGCACCGGCATTGTTTGCAGGGTATGAGTTTTTTAAGACATACAGGTAGAACAGGGTGGGAAGAAAAAAGGAGCTGCCCGCACTCAGTGGCGTCACGATAACGGATATAGGTTCAGAGGGCAAGGCTATCGCGAAGGTCGATGACATGGTGCTCTTCGTGCCCGGAATGATTCCCGGCGATGTTGTTGACGTCCGCGTTACGAAAAAGAAAAGGAGGTATATGGAAGGGGTAGCGCTGAAGGTTGTTACTCCTTCGCCCTACAGGGTAAAACCGGAGTGCAGACATTTTGGTGTGTGCGGCGGATGCCGGTGGCAGCATCTTGCATACGTGAAGCAGCTGTTTTACAAGGCGAAACAGGTGACAGACAACCTGACACGGATAGGACATGTATCAGTGGGGCAGGTTGACCCGATTCTGGGTTCAGAAAAGATTTACGGTTACCGGAACAAGCTTGAATTCACTTTCTCCGAGAGGCGATGGCTGACCCGGGAGGAGATCGGTTCTGGGGTGGTTGCGTCAGGTAGTGCTCCCGGCCCTGGCCCGGAGACTGGCTCGGGTCTGGCACCTGATTCAGACCTGGGAACTGACTCTGATCTGGCTCCGGACCCCGCCCTGACCCTTTCCCCAGGCTCCGGTAGTCAGGCGGCTCACAGCCCAGCCCCAACAACTGGCAATTTCACGCTCCCCGGCCCCGGCTTCGGGTTTCATGTTCCCGGCATCTTTGACAAGGTACTTGACATCAATGAATGCCTCCTGATGTCAGAGCCGGCCGATGCCATCCGGAATGAGATCAGACAATATGCACTTGAGAGGAAGCTTCCCTTCTACGATTTCAGGGAACATAAGGGATTCCTCCGCAACATGATCGTAAGAAAATCATCAACCGGAGAGGTAATGGTCGTCCTCGTCACTACCGATGCATTGCCTGAAGAACGTGACCTCCTGCTTAGTTTCCTGACCGAACGGTTCCCTGAAATCACTTCGCTGTATAGCATAATAAACACGAAGAGGAACGACAGCATTTCAGACCTGCAGCCTGTTCATGTTGCCGGGAACATGTTCATCACCGAGATAATGGATGGCCTGCGGTTCAGGATTGGCCCGAAGTCGTTTTACCAGACGAACAGCAGCCAGGCTGTGAGGTTGTACGGGATAGTAAAGGAGTTTGCGCAGCTGACCGGCACAGAGAATGTTTATGATCTCTATACCGGTACCGGCACCATTGCCTGTTACCTGGCATCGCAGGCTGCTGGGGTGACGGGCATAGAGTACATTGCAGAGGCTGTGGCCGATGCCCGGGTCAATGCGGCTGAAAATGGCATCTTCAACACCTTTTTCATTGCCGGAGACATAAAGGACATTCTCACTGATGAGCTTTTCCGCAAGCGCGGGAATCCTGACGTGATCATTACTGATCCGCCGCGGGCAGGCATGCACTCCGATGTGGTTAATGCGATGCTAAGATCAGGTGCGGAGAGGATTGTCTATGTCAGCTGCAATCCGGCAACACAGGCCAGGGATATCATAATCCTTTCAGAGCTGTATGACGTGGTGCGCATCGCTCCGGTTGACATGTTTCCGCATACCTTCCACGTGGAGAATGTTGCCCTCCTGGTTAAAAAAGCTTCAGAAAAAAATCCGGTTTAATCGCCTGTAGGCTGCTGGCTGACGACTCTAGAAGCGGTCAAGCCACCTGAATTTCTTGTCGCTGCTTCCCAGCTTCAGGGCCAGCACAATCTCATGCGACCCGCTTGTAGCCCTTTCGATCTCACTCAGAGTGTAATCATAAGAATATCCGACGTACATGTTTCCCCATCGGAACCTGATGTTGCCTATGATTGCACCGTAGCCTCCCCTGGAGTAGAGTCCTCCTGTGCGATAGGCTGCACCGAGCCAGAAAGACTGGTCATGGATAAAAGTGACTCCTATGTCAACTTGTGGCAGAATTTGTTCTGACATCTTGAGCAGCACCGCGGGTTCTATCTCAAGGTTCTTCCCTGTCAGGAAACTGTATGACCCAAAAACATAATAGTGTCTCGACATACGAAACCGGTCATAAGCCTTCAGGGTATCAACAACCCCGTCACCTATTCGCGCTGCAGAGCCCAACATAGACTCTGCCGAAAATCCGAGAGAGTACCTGTCATTGAGGAGATACATCCCGAAGTTTACATCAGGAACAAAGATACCCTTGCGAAGATTGTCATTCAGCCATGGCTCCGAGGCATTGAGGAAACTCTTCTGGTCGGCTTTGATGATATAATGATAGCCAGTGGCGGCCAGTCCCAGCGAGAGCTGGGTATAGTCCTGCACCCAGATATGATATGAGTATGCAGCCTGAAATCCTGTCCTCTGGATCAGTCCGTTTTGATCGGTGTATATACCCAGACCAATCCCTGTTCTTCCCTCTGTCTTTGCCCTGTACCTGGTCTTCCCGAAAATATTATCGCGCAATGAGTACTTCTTCTTGGTGAACCTTGTCTGGTAGCTCAGGGAGTAGGTCCTCGGGGCACCGGCATAACCGACCCACTGTTCACGGGCTGTGACGTTGAAGCTGGTGTAACCCTCGCTGCCTGCTACGGATGGATTTATCAGGAACTTGTTGTACATGTACTGACTGTATAGCGGCATTTGTTGCGCAAATAGATCCTGCATCCCTGGCGAGATCATCAGTAGGATGATTATGAGCTTTTTAACCTTCACAGTGATCTGATTCTATTAAGACTATACAACAGCGTCGAGAAATCTGCAAAACTGATATTCCGCTTCCGGCGAAAGTAAATGCATGCACTGATGGTTTTAAATGCATACCACTTTTGATACATCGGGATACTTTATTAGCCGATTGGGATTTTATTTTGATTTCAGACTGCCGTATCATAGGTCGTTAAAACTGTAAACGATTGTGATCGTGCCGATTATCGGCCTCGAATCATTGTTGATTTCAATTATGTAATGGTAAGAGTCGATCGGGAGCCTGACGCCATTGCTTCTGCCGTCCCATGGATGCGGATAGCCACTTTCAGATTCCCAGAGCTTTTGACCCCACCTGTTGAAGATCTTTATCTTCATGTCAGGATATAACCCGATATTCTCTATCTCCCATGTGTCATTGTAACCGTCTCCGTTGGGCGAGAATGCTTCCGGGATAATGAGACACATCTCGTTCTTTGGCTTTACATGGATTGAGCCAGACACGGTACATCCGTTATAGTCGGTGACAACCACGGTATGGAGTCCCGGCAGGATACCAACCAGATCCTGGGTTGTTTCTCCATTCGACCATTGGTAGGTGTATCCACCGAGCGGAGATCCGCCCGTGACAGTAAGTGCAATCTCGCCGTCAGGCATATCAGGACAGTATGTATGTTTCACGTTGAATGCCAGTTCAAGGGCAGGTGGTTCTGTAAGTTCAAGGGTTGAGTCTGCGCGGCAGCTGTTTGCATCGATGATTGTCAGGTCGTAAATGCCGGCTTTCATGTTGGTTCTCAGACTGTCACCTGTAGTATAATCAAGCCATACGTAACTGACGGCTCCAACATTGTTGACCGGATTTATGGCTGCCCAGCCTGTGCTTGCTCCATGACAGTTGATATTGAACAGCAGGTCATTGCTCTCTGACAGTTCATATGTCATACTGAATTTGTCAGGCTCGGTAAGGGTGATTGTGTCAGTCACATGGCATCCGCGCCTGTCGGTAATTGTAATTATGTAATCTCCCGCATAGAGGTCTGATACATAGCCCGTATTGTTAGTTGCTGAGTATCCGTTGGGGCCTCTCCATGTGTAAGTGAACGGAGCCAGGTCAACTGTTGGGGTGAGCCTGATTGAGCCATTGTGGTAGCCGAAGCAGCTGATGTTATAGCCGTTATAGTCAGACAGTTCTGAGTAATATGTGATCTGCGGGTGGACGGTCAGGGTGACAGTCACGGTTTCACCCTCGCACTCCTGACTGCCGTCGGGCAGAATAATGCGCGGCGTGAAGCTGTAAACGACTTTTCTGTCATTTGTGTCTGTGTTGAAGAGTATCTCTGTCAGATCTGTGGGCGATGTCTGTCTGCTGCTGGCTGAGAAGCCTGATATGCCCGGTTCTGCTTCCACCAGCAGGTCGTAGACCCATTCTCCCTTTATATGGGGGTTCATATTGCGGATATTGATGACGGTAGCATCACCGTAACAGAGTATAGTATCTGTCGAACTGGCTTCTATCTCAGGCATCGGGTTGACCCAGACGCTGGCTGTAATGTGTTCAAGGTCGCAGGTGCCGTAAACCCTGGGGGTGATGTTGTATATCACCATGTGTGCAACCGGGGCCGAATTGAATATTGTCTGATTTATTGTTGTGAATTGGCCGGAATTGTCATCTGATGCACCGGTGATGCCTGCAGGTGATGTGACATGCCATGTCCAGGAGGTGGACGGTATCTGGCTTGTCAGGGCAAGGTTAATGGTTCCTCCATTACAGATTATTGTGTTATCAGGCGTTACTGCCGGATTCGGGTCAGCACTATAATGGACAGTGACGGTGGCTTCGCATGTTGAGCTATTGCCCGCGGTATCAGTGACGGTAAGTGTCACAGCATTGGTGCCGAGGTCTGTGCAGTTGAATTCGGTTCTGCTGGCTGACAGTGAGGCGATGGTGCAGTTGTCATAGCTGCCGTTGTCGATGTCTGCTGCAGTTATTGTTGCGATGCCAGTGGCAGGATCAAGGTACACATCTATATCTCTGCAGAGGGCTACCGGTGCGGTGTTGTCCTCAACGGTGACGGTGAAGCTGCATGTTGCCGAGAGGCCAGGGGCATCAGTTACCGTGTAAGTCACAGTGGTTATGCCCGGGTTGAAACTGAAGCTGGTGATGTCATTGATGCCGCTTGTAGGTGAGGTTGCCGTGGTGGCACCGGTCATCTCCCATGTGACGGTTGTGATGTTGTTGTTCGGGTCATCGTAGGTTGCGGCCAGGCCACCGTTGATAAGTGCATCGCAGGTTGAGGTGCTGGCTTCTGTGATGATTGTAACCGGGCAGGTTATTGTCGGAGGCAGGTTCCTCAGTTGTACAGTGACGGTGTTGCTGATGGCTTCTACCGGATCTGATGTCGGTGATGATCCCGTTGCCTGGGCGATATTCTCCACCGTACCACTCATTATGTCTGCCATGGTGACGGTATGAATTGCCGAGAATGTCCATGTTTCATCAGGATCGAGGCGGTGATCGTTGTCGGTATCTCCGTTTTCGTATGTGACTATGCCTGCGTCTGCGCCTGGATCGGTTACAACTATATTGCCGATGGATACGTTTCCTTCATTGATGAGTGTAATGGTGTAGTGGAGTATGTCACCGGCGGTTTCGTAGTTTTCTTCCGTTACTGCCTTGGTCATGGACCATCCTGCTGATTGGATAATGGTTGTAGAGGCCTCAGCCGATTCCGGACCGGTATGGTCAGTTTCTGCCACAGCCCTGTTGACCAGAGTGGTACCTGCATCGATGTCGTCTTGTGTTGCGTCATAAGTAGCGGCAAATGACCATGCTTCACCGACATCGAGTATGTTGTTGCTGTTGGTGTCACCGCTCTGGAGCGATGTGATCAGTTCGGGACCACCAACGATTGCATCAGTTAGTACCACTCCGGTCAGGCTGATATTTCCAATATTGGTTACAGTTATAGTATAAGTCAGTAGGGTAGGAGCATTTATCTCAGTAATATCTACACTCTTTTCTATTGTCATCGCTGCATTGCGATTGATAGTAGTTGTAGCGTTATCTGTTACCGGAGTTGTAATCTCATTGGTTACCACTGATGCTGTGTTCACCAGGTCATTGCCGAGGTCAATATCATCCTGTGTAGCGTTGTAGGTAGCAGTATATACCCATGCTTCGCCCA
>Ga0208196_1004770_pt1 | contig 10315 bp, 7 predicted proteins | sample AD_JPNNA7_MetaG_FD_184443 | JGI IMG/M metagenome (GOLD analysis project Ga0208196, IMG submission 184443) | Active sludge microbial communities of municipal wastewater-treating anaerobic digesters from Japan - AD_JPNNA7_MetaG (SPAdes) (version 2) | ecosystem: Engineered > Bioreactor > Anaerobic >...
GTAGGTTGCCTTCTCATCGGTTACATGCGGATACTGTACCTCGTACAGCCACAACCCCTTCACCGGAACTATCGCCCGCATTGCATACGTATAGTCCTTTTGTACATACACATGCCCGCCTGCATCCGTGATGACAAAAAGAAAAAATTCAAATTTTTATATTGGTCACAATTTTATATTATTATTCATCTAGAAAATAATATAATGTATAAATATAATAAATAAATTATATATATAAAATTAAAACTAAAAATATATCTTGATATTCTAAAAATTATTTTTTTATATTTATAACAATTATTATAAATATTATTTTCAAATAAATAATAATGAATACTTATTATGTAATAAGGTGATAAATAATCTAAAAATGATTTATTTATATTTATTGTTATAAATTTCTTTTTTAATATTATATAATTTATTATATGAACAATAATTGTTAAAATTATAAAAATTAATAATATTCTATATTGTAAAAAAATAATAAATAATTTTATTAAATAAATATAATAAATAATTATAAAAAAAATTTTTAAAATTAAAATATTAGTAATATTTTTAATTTCTTTACTATAAAAGTATATTCCTATCCAAACCCAATAAGATGGATCAAATAATAAATCAATAATTTTTTGTTTATTCAATAATTTATATTTATAATCTAAAAAATTATATGAAATAAAATTAATAATAATTATAATTAATATTATTAAATATAAATAATTATTTATCATTTTTATCATTATTAAAATATTTCTCAATAGCTTTATTTATTATTTCTAAAGCATTTTTATTACCCTCTGCTTCTGCAGCAGTTTTTAAAATTTTTAATGCCTCACTTACTTCTTTTTTATCTGATAATTTTTTTGGTGTTACATTTGAAGTCTCTTTTGTACAAAAATTAAAACCTAATCCAAAAGTTAATTTTTTCGGACATACACTTACACCTATAGATCTAGTAGGCACAAGTTCATTATTTGGATTATTCCCAATTCCAAATTCTCCACCTATAAAAGTTATTCCTGCTTCTAAAGTTATAAAATTACTATTAAAATACTCGTCAGCAGTATTCACATTCGAATAAAAATTATTAAATCCGATAGAAACCATTGATCCATTTGTTACATTAAAACCCGAAAATTTATAAACATTCAAATCAGAATCAATTGCATAACCACTTTGATATCTAAATCCTATAGCACCAGTTAATGACACTTCAAAAAGTGTACCAAAAACATCTTCTCCTTTATTATCAACAAATCGTATAGGATTATCCCCAGCGTAATGATACACATCCATATTCACTGCATTAAACATCCCTCCCAATCCTGCTAATTTTTTGCTGCCATCCTGCTGTAAGTACCAATAGAAATCATGCTCCGTATCATAATCATTAGGTTTTGGAAAATACTTCCCTTCTGCAAGCGCCGGGTCGGCGCTTATCCACCTGCTTACCCGTGCATCGTAATATCGTGCACCAAAATAGTACAACCCTGTTTCCGTATCCAATTCTTTTGAGGTGAATTTATACGGCGTTGCACAGCCATCACTGGTTGCCTTATCCTCAACCCATGTTTCACCATACGGCAGATACTCAATACGCTCGTGGTACGAACCAGCGTTATTTGTCAGCACGCTGCTTGAACCAAGATGGTCACTGGCGTAAAAATAAGTAGCTGGTTGCTTTTCTTCAATATGTTTCACCACGCTTGCCACCCGTGTGTTGCCCACAAAGATATGGTGTTATTTCCACCGTATAAATTATCTTCATTTTGAGCAATCGTCATCTTTTAACACCTCTAAACGTAAGATAGCGTTATCACTACCAACTTCATAATACCATATCATCAAACATTCCCCTGTGTAAAATGGCGCACCTTTCTGTATAGTTTTATTATATCCCGGATGATACCCTCCATCTTCTACCCAAAATAATACATCCCTTACATAGAATTTTTGTGATGGAATCTTGCCATATCTCAATTCTATATTCCTTACTCGCCCAGATACTATTTTATATTCATTTCTAATTCGCGCTTCTTTTGCAATCTTATAGGGTGGATATGTTAGTAGTATCCATATTACTGAAAATAAAGTAAATATAAACACAGCAAATATACTCCAAAGAACACCTTTACATTCTATCTTTTTTTCCTTAGATAGGTAGTAATTTATTGTGTTTGCTAAAATTAATAATAAAATTAAAAACGTAAAACCTTTCAATATGAAAGACCATTCAGTGTAACCTTCATTGATTATATCATAAATTACTTTTCCTTCCATGCATTTACTAACCCCAATTCATTTATTTTTCCTTTAGCATATCTTGATAATATTTTATTGCATTATTGATCATTTGTCCTACTTTGCTATTATCATCGGGCTTAATGATTTCTTTCATTTTATTTAGCAATAATAATGCTTCTTTAGGATTGGAAATATTCTCCTTTTTAATTGATTGTGTCTCATTTGCACAAAAATTAAAATTAAATCCAATATCAAGAAATTGTGCATAACTCTTTTTTGAGAAGAGGTTGCTAAACAGGTTATTAAATTTGTTGTTACTTGATGTTGATATCCCAAAACTTAATAAATAATCTACTCCTGTGTTTGAACTAGTTATTCCCACCTCTCCAGATATAGCTCCTATTCCTGCCTCAAATGTAATATATTGTTGTTCTAAAAATGTTTTGGCATCACTGGCAGATGATACTAATACTGAACCACCAAAATACGAAAGATTAAATCCTAATGTTATATTAGCTGAAGCAAATACCCATATATTATTTTTATCATCTAAAACTATACCAATTTGCCCTTTACTTCCCATCCCTAATGTAAGATTTGCATTTAAAACAAATCCAACAACATCGTTCCCATCGGGGTCCACAAACTTTACTGGATTTAATCCGCCATAACAATATACGTTTATATTAATAGAATTAAATACACCTCCCATTCCCGGCAACTTTCCACTGGCATCATTGAATATGTACCAGTAAAAATCATGCTCTGTGTTGTAATCGTTAGGTTTTGGTATGTATTTCTCTAACGCTGGATCTGCACTTATCCATCTACTTACCCGTGCGTCGTAATACCTCGCTCCAAAGTAGTACAACCCCGTTTCAGCATCCAATTCTTTTGAGGTGAATTTATACGGTGTTGTATAGCCATCACTGACTGCTTTATCCTCCACCCAGGTTTCGCCATACGGCAGATACTCTATGCGCTCGTGGTAGCTTCCCTGCTGGGTGGTCAGCACACTGCTTGAACCAAGGTGGTCACTGGCATAAAAATAGGTTGCTGGTTGCTTTTCTTCAACATGCTTCACCACGCTTGCCACCCGTGTGTTGCCCACAAAGATATGGTTGCTCACTATTGGTGCTGTTGTTTGTGATGCCCCGCTTTCTACATAGCCGGTATCAATGTAGATGCTCTTCCCATACGGTCCATCTTTTACAATGCGCATCCCCTTTGCATCGTAATTGTACTGTGTTGTTACACTTGTTCCGCTGGTGGTGTCCACGGTCTTTGTGAGTCTATTATCGTCATCCCATGAGAGGATGCGGTTAAACTGTTTTGCTGTGTCATACACCGCTGTCATGTTGCCATTGGCGTCGTAGCGATAGGTCAGGTTATCGTTGATGCCTGCTACTGCATGCGGTTTATTAGGTGCATAGCTGTAGTTGTAGCTATAGGTTAAGCTGGGGTCATTCTCGCCGGCTATTTTCACCGTCTGCAACTTTTGTACTATGGTACCGATGCTGCTGTACTGCAGTGTGCTGGTGTAGCTGTTCACGGTAGTGCCATTCTCTTTGATAAAGCCATCTGCCTGCGTCAGGCGATACAGGCTGTCGTATCCATAGTGGTGTGTTATGTTCTTTACTGTATTGTCGCTCATGACGATGCCGTTCTCACTGCGTGTCACAATGTTGCCCACCTTATCATAGCTGTAGGTTATGTTTTGATAGGTACTATCGCCCATAAAAGTCTTTAACTGCACCAGCCGATGCATCAGCACATCGTAGCTGTACTGGCTCACCACACCGTTGGCGTAGGCAATGCTGGTTCGTGAACCAAATTCATCGTAGTAAATATTGTTTACGTAATCCATGCGCATGCCGTTGTAGTAGCCAAACACCTGCTTCACCTGCCCGCCCGTGTCGTAGGCGTAATAGATGACCACATTGTTGCTGTAGACGATGCTGCGAAGCCTCCCAAAGTTGTCCCACTTCCAGGTGATGCTGTATTGCTTGCCATCGATGGTGCGGGTCTTCTTCACCACCTCGCCCAGGGCGCCGTAGCGGTACTGGTCAATTAATTTCCCAACAGTTTCCTTCGTTACCCGCCCTGCTACATTGTAGGCAGCACCCGGCGCTCCATACTCATAGTATACATCGTCACCGGTTGGGTTGTCAACCATTTTTAACTGGTGAAAGTGATACCCGTAGCGTATCCACTGGCTTTTCTTCTTTAAGTTTGCCGTCTGCTTTGCAATGAGATTGCCGCTGTCATCGTAGGCATACTCCGTCTTCCCCGTGTCAGGATTGTCTATGGCAATGCGCCTGCCCATGCTGTCATAGGTTATGCTGGTGGTGTTGCCGTCTGCATCAACCACCGCTATGAGCTGATTCAATACATCATACTGGTAGGTGGTGGTGATGTTCCCCTCCTCCGTCACTGCTACGATGTTTCCCCGGGTGTCACGGTTCAACGAAATTTATAATATATTTCTACATTTTTAATTTTTCATATATATTGGCCCTATTATCTCTTCGGTTCTAATTCTATTATTACTATATCATCACTTTCTTTTAAATCCATATATACTAAATCATATCGCTTTAATTTATACAAATGCCGTCCTTCTAAATCTGTATAGCCATTCCTACTAAAATAAATAACTTTACCTCGATATTTCTCATTTTTATTGTAATAATATTCATAGTTATTTGATTCAAAAATATTAAAATATGCCCAAAATCCCTTTGCATCTCCTCCTTTCTCATTTTTTATCCTATCAATTACATCTAAATTTACTGCTATAATATCAGCTGATGTCCACTGTATCTTTGGCCATTTCCAGTAACAATGTTTTGGTATTGCACATATTCCTATCTTATTCGTAATATACTTTTCCATAATTATTTCATAATAAGTACTATCTAAACTGGGTAACAATTGACCTTTGCTGATACAATAGTAAACAACTATATCAGGCAAAAACTTACCCGTTGCTTTATCCACTACAACAACTTTTAATCCCCTTACTGTCTCATATATCCTATTATCCCCTTGTATAAATATCATTATGTTTATTATCAAAAGAATAAAAACAAAAACCAAAATCTTTATCATTAATGATTTTTTACGCACAAAAATAACCGTAGATAATATCAATGCTATTAATATAAATATATGAATTTTAAATAATTCAAATATTACTCCTATTACTTCAAATATTTTTTCCATTGTATTACTCCTTTTTATACCCCGTTGCACTTATAAATTCATTAAGATATTGTTTTACCGCTTCCTCTGTTTTATTAAGTGCATCAGTTCTTTTCTCAGGATCATCTACATCTGCTCCCGTTATTGAACCTTTTGGCACTGTACCACCTGGTAACCATGGTATATCATAATGACTCCATCTCCCAGCTTCTCTTCCCACATATTCATCTGAATGAGCAAAAACATCTTCTATTGCGTGAACTCCGGCACCCAAATGTATTAATACTGCATCTCTGAATTCTTGAATATTTAACTTTTCAGGATTAAATTTTTTTAAAAGTTCAGCCATTTTCCATAATTTAATTGCTTCCTCTAAATGATATTTTACTCTCTCCATGCGCGAATCCCTCGAGGTACCGCTACTTGATATACTAGGGAATGTATTGGGATCATTGTTAGTATTAAAATGATATGACTGATCACCTGTCACAGGATTTGTTACACCTCTATCTACTGAAGCACATGCTGCCGCAATTCTGGTTGCATCTGCTTTACTAAATCCTACATCCTGAGCCCATTGCAATGTACCACCATATTTCTCGCTTCCTCGATGTATCCTATCGTCCCACTGTCCATCAGGGTCTATATACATTAGAGGATTATTGCTTGTGTAAACATACATCCCTAAATTTGATGGTTTAAATACACCGCCTGCTGGTAGGTTATTATCGTGTTGTTTATTACCTGTTGGAAGGAATTTTTGAAATGCCGGATCTGCCGATATCCATCTACTTACCCGTGCGTCGTAATATCGTGCACCAAAATAATACAACCCTGTTTCATTATCCAATTCCTTGCCGGTGAATTTGTACGGCGTAGTATATGAATCACTGGTTACTTTATCCTCCACCCAGGTTTCACCGTAGGGCAGGTACTCAATACGCTCGTGGTAGCTTCCCGTATTGGTGGTGAGCACACTGCTTGAACCAAGGTGGTCGCTTGCGTAGTAATTCGTGGCAGGGCTTGCTTCATCTTTGTGCTTTACCACGCTGACGATTCGGGTGTTGCCTACAAACACATGATTGCTTGCTATCATCGGATTAGCCCCTGGTGAATTACTGCTTTCCACATATCCCGTGTCAATGTATATTGATTCCCCATACGGTCCATCTTTAATAATGCGCATGCCTTTCGCATCGTAATGGTACTGTGTTGTTACACTGCTCCCGATGGTGGTGTCCACCGTCTTTGTTAGCCGGTTGTCATCGTCCCAGTACAGAATCCGCTGATAGTTTTTCGCAGTATCGTACTCCGCAATCATGTTGCCATTGGCATCGTAGTTACTCATACTTTCTTTTGTTGGGCGACAAAAGAAAGTATGCAAAGAAAAACGCCTTTTTCATTGCTATGGATATATCCGTTCCACGGCGGGCGCACAACGGGCTTCCTCGCCTGCCTTGACAACGATGTCGTGTAGCGGTTGTCTGGCGGCAGGCTGCCCTATCATGCACCCACATCCTAATACGCCGGGCGTCCCTGCCCGGCTGCCGTATGCTTCCAGTAGCCTTCCACGGATGGAAGGTGCACTCGGTTGCAGGCGAGCACACAGCCATGAAAATCTATCTATTTTATCCTGACAGAAATTATCAATTACCATTGAAACCTCATGACTATATCACCATAGCTTTTCAACGGGCACTTCATAATAATAATGGTCATACCATGGATGTTTTTTCTTATATTCTTCATATTCCGGACAATTTTGCAATTCATCCTCTACATACCTATACCATTTAATATGCGGATCATCCAATCGTACATCCTTAATATCCTTCCATTTCGTTGGTGCTACTAATATTCGTTTATCTACCATATGATCAATCCCATCAAAACCTATACTTCTGCCACTTGGAGCTAATATAATATTTTTACATTCTATATACCCACCCAATGATAATGGAAAAAAACATCTGCCTATCAACCACATTTCACGAAAATTTAACTTTTTCTTTTTATAACATACTTGTTTATTCAAAAACTCTTTTGCATTGGTATCATCAGTATAATAACATTCGTATATTATATAATGAAAATCAAACCTATATTCATCTCCATATACTTCATGATGATATGTTATATCTCCAAATTGATGGCTATATTCTTCCAACAATCGAATTGCTGCTATTCCTGGCTCACCATCTATCTTTACCAGCGCAAAATATCCCAATGGCATCTTTATATAAACATTGGCAATTTTAACATATCTATAAGGATCATCTTTATATGTATGCTTATATTTGATAGATTTACATCCCATACAGCATCCTAATGCATTGGCACTTACTATGTATAGTAAAATTATCGAAAATATGTTTATTATATCAGTTTTCATCGTTCCTCCTTAGCACACCCATGTCTAATGCACGTGTTAAAACATCTTTAACATTTTGCTTTGCATCAGATAGTTCTTTATCACTGAGAAAAATATCTCCCCAGAAGTGCTTCATTTTATCATTGAAAGTTAGGTCCTTGCTCCACTTTTTGTCTCTATGGGTGTTAGTAGCCTTATCAACAGCACAATGCGTTGCTTCACCTACATCTTGCAGTGCTGAGTGTATTTTACCAAGTCTAGTATCTTTACTATTGCTCCTTAAATCTTCATCCATCATAACCTTTAATTCTGCTGTATTTAACTTTTTTGTTATAAAAGCATCCGCTCCTTGCCTCCCTTCTCCAATTGATTGATTTTCAGATTTCATCGCATGTGAATTTATCATGGCTTCATCAGTTTTACTTTGTGAACCTTTTCTAAAATCCCATATCATGGCATTCCATGCTAACTTTATACTGTCTACAAAGCCTATCCCTAAGTTTCGTGCTACTGAATAGGTAAGCATAAAATGCCAGAAAAATGCTGCCTTGCCATCCGGATCTGTTATTTTTATGGGATTATTTAATGCATAATGATAAAGATTCATATTTCCACTATTAAACACACCTCCCATCCCGGGCAACTTTCCACTGGCGTCATTGAAGATATACCAGTAAAAATCATGTTCCGTGTCAAAGTCGTTGGGTTTCGGTATATATTTCTCTAACGCAGGGTCGGCACTTACCCATCTACTCATCCGTGCATCGTAGTACCGTGCTCCAAAGTAATACAAGCCTGTTTCCGCATCCAATTCCTTGCCGGTGAATTTGTACGGTGTGCTGTAGCCGTCTGATGTTGCCTTATCCTCCACCCATGTTTCGCCGTAGGGCAGATACTCAATGCGCTCGTGGTAGCTTCCCTGCTGGGTGGTGAGCACACTGCTTGAGCCAAGGTGATCACTTGCGTAAAAATAAGTAGCTGGTTGCTTTTCTTCGGTATGTTTCACCACGCTTGCCACTCGTGTGTTGCCCACAAAGATATGGTTGCTCACTATTGGTGCTGTTGTTTGTGATGCCCCGCTTTCTACATAGCCGGTATCAATGTAGATGCTCTTCCCATACGGTCCATCTTTTACAATGCGCATCCCCTTTGCATCGTAATTGTACTGTGTTGTTACACTTGTTCCGCTGGTGGTGTCCACGGTCTTTGTGAGTCTATTATCATCATCCCAGTACAGGATGCGGTTAAACTGTTTTGCTGTATCGTACACCGCTGTCATGTTGCCATTGGCATCGTAGCGATACGTCAGGTTGTCATTGATGCTTACCACCGCATGTGGCCTTCTTTCTGCATAGCTGTAATTATAGCTATAGGTAAGGTTTGGGTCATCCTGGCCGGCTACTGTCACCGTTTGCAGCTTCTGCAAAATATTCCCAATACTGCTGTAGGTGAATTTATTGGTATACCTGTTCACGGTGTTCCCATTCTCTTTGATGCTACCCTCTGCCTCGGTAAGCCGATACAGGCTGTCATACTCGTAGTGGTGCATTATGTTCTTTACTGTATTGTCACTCATCACGATGCCGTTCTCACTGCGACTCACAATGTTGCCTACCTTATCATAGCTGTAGGTTATGTTTTGATACACACTATCGCCCATGCTGGTTTTTAAACGTATGAGCCGATGCATCAGCTCATCATACGTATACTGGCTTACCACACCGTTAGCGTATGCGATAGTTGTTCGTGAACCATATTCATCGTAAAAAATGTTGTTGACGCAATCCATCCGCATGCCGTTGTAGTAGCCAAACACCTGCTTTACCTGCCCGCCCGTATCGTAGGCGTAGTAGATGACAACATTGTTGCTGTAGACGATGCTGCGAAGCCTCCCAAAGTTGTCCCACTTCCAGGTGATGCTGTATTGCTTGCCCTCAATAGTGCGGGTCTTCTTCACCACCTCGCCCAGGGCGCCGTAGCGATACTGGTCAATTAATGTCCCAACGGTTTCCTTCGTTACCCGCCCCGCTGCATTGTAAGCAGCACCCGGCGCTCCATACTCGTAGTATACATCGTCACCGGTGGGGTTGTCAACCATTTTTAACTGGTGGAAGTGATAGCCGTAGCGTATCCACTGGCTTTTCTTCTTTAAGTTTGCCGTCTGCTTTGCAATGAGATTGCCGCTGTCATCGTAGGCATACTCCGTCTTCCCCGTGTCGGGATTGTCTATGGCAATACGCCTGCCCATGCTGTCATAGTCTATGCTGGTGGTGTTGCCGTCTGCATCAACCACCGCTATGAGCTGATTCAATACATCATACTGGTAGGTGGTGGTGATGTTCCCCTCCTCCGTCACCGCCACAATGTTTCCCCGGGTGTCACGGTTCAGCGTTTTACTGTTGCCATTCTGGTCGGTGATGCACTCCACTAATGTCCCGTTCCGTATGCCATACCCTGCTATCACCTCGCCTCCATCAGGATAGGTGGTGA
>Ga0208196_1004774_pt1 | contig 10304 bp, 9 predicted proteins | sample AD_JPNNA7_MetaG_FD_184443 | JGI IMG/M metagenome (GOLD analysis project Ga0208196, IMG submission 184443) | Active sludge microbial communities of municipal wastewater-treating anaerobic digesters from Japan - AD_JPNNA7_MetaG (SPAdes) (version 2) | ecosystem: Engineered > Bioreactor > Anaerobic >...
GAGGCGAAGGGGCATATTTCATCAAAACATCCCGCCGCGCCGCTGGCCAAGGGGCCGAGCTGGCCTCCGACGTGATCTCCCGGATTTCCCGCCTTCCCGGCGGAGTCCCCCCCCGGTGGTCCGGGGTCTTGCCCTCGTCCCAGGGCCCCATGCTGATGGCCGCCGCCCCCATCGTCTCCCCGGAAGGGGGGGGATCGCCCCAGGGAACCTTGATCCTGGGGCGCTTCTTCCGGGCCGAGGAAGCCCGATCCCTCTCCCAGTCCCTGGGGCTTGAAGTGGCCTTTTGGCCCCTCCCCTCGGAGGACCCCGCCCTGGCCCCCGTGATTTCTGCCCTCTCCTCCGACCGAAATACCCTGGCCTTTCCTCCGGGGGGGCATACCATCCACGCCTTCATGGTGGTGCGGGACCTTTTCCACCACCCCGCCCTTCTCCTGCGGATCACCGTCCCTCGCACCCTGTACCAAAAGGCCCTCCACGACCTTCGCTACTTCGTCGTCGCGGTGGTGGTGGGAGGGGCCCTCCTGCTTTTGGCCATCCTGGGCATCGTGGACCTCCTGGTGGTGCGCCGCCTATCGGCCCTGGAACGGCACCTGGCGGGCATCGCCGACCTGGACCACCTGGACACCCGCATCCCCCACCAGGGGAATGACGAGCTGGCCCAGGTGGCCCAGGAGGTAAACCGCATGCTCGAAGCGCTGGCGGAGGCCCATCGGCGCGAGCAGGCCATCCACCAGCGCTTCCAGAACCTGGTGGCCAACGTCCCCGGGGTGGTATACCGCAGCCGCCTCGACGAATACTGGACCAAAGTCTACGTCAGCGACCAGTTCACCGCCCTCACCGGCTACCCCGTGGAGGACTTCGTGGACAATCGGCGCTTTCACATGGCCCAGATCGCCCACCCCGGCGACAGCCTTCGGGTGGTCCCCGAGGTGGAAGAATGCCTGGCCCGGGGGCGCCCCTACGACGTCCGCTTTCGCATCCGCGCCGCCGACGGCTCCTGGCTCTGGATAAACGACCGGGGACAGCAGTTCCGCGACTCCGAGGACGGCAGCCTGTGGATCGATGGGATCTTCACGGACATCACCGATCTCATGGCCTCCCTGGAGCGGATCCAAGACTCTGAAACGCTCCACCGCATGGTCTTTGAGACCTCGGGCACCGCCCTTGCCGTGTGGGAGGGACGGGGGCCCCTGCTCCGCGTCAACGAGGAGTTCTGCCGCCTCACGGGGCTCGAGCGATCCCAGGTGGAGGGGCGCCGGACCTGGGAGAGCTTCTTCGACGCCGATCCCTTCCTCCCCGGAGGGGCCCCTCGCCCCCAACAGCCCCCCCGTCGCTACGAGGGGCGCCTCGTGGACCTCCAGGGGGTTTCCCACGACGTGGCCGTCACGGTGGCCCCCTTCCCCGACGGCGTGCGCCACGTGGCCTCCCTCCTGGACGTCACAGAGGCCCGCCGCACCCGAAGGGCCCTGGAAGAGAGCGAAAGGCGCTACCGGGAGATGGCCGACGCCCTGCCCCAGACCCTCTTCGAGACGGACCCTTCGGGGCACCTTATTTTCACCAACCGGGCGGGCTTTGAGGCCTTTGGCTTCGACGAAGATGACCTGCGGCGGGGCCTCTCCGTCTTTGAAGTCATCGCCCCAGAAGACCTCCCCCGGGCCCGGGAAAATTTTGGAAAAAACCTAGGAGAGCAGGACGTCATTCCCCGGGAGTACCTGGCCCGGCGCAAGAGCGGGGAAACCTTTCCCGTCATGGTCTACTCCCAGGCCATCCGTCACGAGGGCGTGGTGGAAGGCATCCGAGGGCTCGTGGTGGACATCACGGATCTCAAGGGCATGGAGGAACAGCTCCGCTTCCTGAGCATGCACGACCCCCTCACGGGGCTCTACAACCGGGCCTTTTTCGACGAAGAGGGGGCCCGCATGGCCTCGGGGCGCTTCGATCCCCTGGGGGTGGTGGTGGCCGACCTGGACGGCCTCAAGCTCGTGAACGACCTTCTGGGGCACAGCGCGGGGGACCGCCTCCTCCGGGATACGGGGCGCCTCCTGAAAGAGGCCTTCCGCTCCTCGGACGTGGTGGCCCGGGTGGGAGGGGACGAGTTTGCCGCCTTCCTCCCCGAGTGCGGCGAAGGCTTCGCCCAGGAGGCCCGGCGTCGTATCCTCGCCGCCGTGGAGCACCACAACGAGACCCAGGGGGGCGTCCCCTTGAGCCTCTCCGTGGGGTGTGCCTCGGGTCCGGGCAAGTCCCCGGGGCTGACCTCCCTGATGGAAGAAGCGGATAACCTCATGTACCAGCAAAAGCGGCTCCAGAGCCCCCGATCCCGGGCCCGCCTCCTCCAGAGGCTCCTGGAAAGTTTCGAGCAGAAGACCCCGGACACCTCCCGGGAGGAGGCCCTGATCCGCACCCTGCTCTCCCAAAAGAGCTTCCCCGGGGCCGACCCCCTCTGCGGCGCCCTCCTGGCCCGATACCACGACCTGGGGTACGTGGGGCTCCCGGGGGAGATCTGGCGATCCGCAGACCTCCTGTCGGAGGATGAGTGGCGGGACATGAGGCGCCACCCGGAGATCGGGTACCGCATCGCCCTCGCCTGCGATCACCTGGCTCCGGTGGCGGAGGCCATCCTGGGGCACCACGAGCGCCACGACGGCACGGGATACCCTCGAGGACTGAAAGGAGAGGAGATCCTCCCCATAAACCGCCTCTTCGCCGTGGTGGACGCCTACAACGCCATGCTCTCCCCCCGCCCCGGACGCCCGGCGCGTTCCTCCCTAGAAGCGGCGGAAGAGCTCCGGCGCCACGCCGGAAGCCAGTTCGACCCCGAGGCGGTGGCCTTCTTCCTGGAGGCCTTCCCCGAGCTGGAGGATGCTTAAAAAACTTTAGATCGCCACCGGGGTCCCCCCAGAAGCCCCGAAGGGGCCTTGGGCACCCCCCACCGTCCCATAAGGAGGGGAAAACCATGAAAGAAGAACCCATCCCGAGCGCCATCGGCATGGACCTAGGGGGGCACACCCTGGGGGCGGCATTGGTCACGGGGACGACCCTGAAGGACCGGGCCGAAGTCCCCACCCCGGAGGGACGCTCACTGGAGGCGGTGCTGGAGGCCATGGAAGGGTTGGCCCGGCGCCTGGCTCCCCGGGGCACCCCCGTGGGGGTGGGGCTCCCGGGGATGATCGATGCCCCTCGGGAGCGCTTTCTCCGGGGCCCCAACTTCCCCGGGTGGAGCGGCCTGCCCCTTAGGAGACTCCTGCAGGAGCGCCTCGGGGCCCCCGTCCGCCTGGAAAACGACGCCAACTGTTACGCCCTGGGGGAGGGCTTTGCGGGGGCGGCCCGGGGCCTCCGGGACTACGTCGTCTTCACCCTGGGCACGGGCATCGGCGGCGGCGTGGTCTGCGCCGGACGCCTCCTGCGGGGGGCCCACGGCATGGGGGGAGAGCTGGGGCATCTTTCCATCGGCGGCAAGGCCCCCTGCGGCTGCGGCGGCAAGGGGCACCTGGAGAGCGTGGCCGCCGCCGATGGCCTGGAGTCCCGGGGGAAGTCCCGGGGCCTTCCCCCCGACGCCCGGCGGCTCTGGGAGATGAGAGAAAAGGACCCCGTCGCCAGGGCCGTATGGGACGAGAGCCTGGAGGCCCTGGCAGAGGGCATCGCCTCCGCCGTGCACACCTTTGACCCCGAGGCCCTCATCCTAGGAGGGGGCATGAGCGCCGCCCCGGGGCTCCTGGATGCGTTGCGCCCCCTGGTGGAAGAGCGCCTCTCGGACCCCTTTCGCCCCTTGCTGGACCTGCGCCGGAGCTCCCTGGGGAATGGGGCGGCCCTTTGGGGCGCCGCCGCCCTCTGGCTTTCGCCGGACTCCTGGGGCCCCGGAACCCCCTGATCGCCCCCGGGGCCGGAATAAAAAGAGGGAAGGGGTCAAGCCCCTTCCCTAAAAAAACCGACGCCCCCCCGGGCCGGACTCAGTCGTCTTGCTGGATCGCCACCACGCGCCCCTCGTCCTTGCCCCGGCGAGGGAGCCGCACGGTGATGAGCCCGTTTTTCACCGAGGCTCGCACCTGATCGGGGTCGATCTCCACCGGTAGGGCGATCTGGTAGTTCAACGCGGTGCGCCGCTTCCGGCAGTAGTACGTCCGCCCCTCGACCTCCTCTTCGCCTTCCTCCGCCGCCTTCACCCGCACCCGATCGGGAAAGGTGCGGATCTCCACCTGATCCGCCGCCACTCCGGGGGCGTCGATGACGAGGACCAGCTCCCCCTTTTCCTCGAAGATCTCCACCGGACACTCCCGGGAAGAAGAAACCGTGTCAAAGAAGTTCCGGAAAAGATCCTCCACCTCGGGGACCAGAAGCCCCCCCGGCCGCCGATATTTGACCACGTTTCCCATCATGATCCTTCGCCTCCCTCTCGATTCATCCAGGGGCTCCCTCGGGCGATAACCCCTGACCTATCCTGACGAAGAGATCTTACGATAAAGGTCAGCATTGATCAAAGTCACTCCTTGGGGGGAAAAGGGCGTCTTCGATGATTACCCAAGGAAATATCGAAAATTTCTCGCTTTTTCTTCGATTTATCCCGGTTTTCGCACAAAAAATCCCTGAGACATTGCCATCACTGCTTTTTCGCAAAAAGCCGGCGGGAAGCCGGCGCTCCCGGCAGAAGAAAGCCGGCTGGAAGCCGGCGCTCCCGGCAGAAGAAAGCCGGCTGGAAGCCGGCGCTCCCGGCAGAAGAAAGCCGGCGGGAAGCCGGCGCTCCCGGCAGAAGAAAGCCGGCTGGAAGACGCGCGCTCCCGGCAGAAGAAAGCCGGCGGGAAGACGCGCGCTCCCGGCAGAAGAAAGCCGGCGGGAGGATGGGCGCCCCCGGCAGAAGAAAGCCGGCGGGAAGACGCGCGCTCCCGGCAGAAGAAAGCCGGCGGGAGGATGGGCGCCCCCGGCAGAAGAAAGGAGGTCACCGCCGTGAGCCCTGGCGAACGCTAGTCACAAGACGACCGGGGCCATCAGATAGGCCGATCATCGTCCGGGGGGGCACCCCTCACCCCGTTCTCCGGAGGGTGAAGAGCCCCCCTCTTTGTGGTACAATAGTCCAAGATTTTCCGAAAGGAGATTCCCGAGGTGTCCTGGACGCTAGATTGCTCCAGCCCAGAGGGCTTTGCCCTCCGGCGCGAAGACCTGAGACAGTGGCTTCGCCTTTCCCTGGGACCCCGGGGGGAGTCTTTTTTCGTGGCGATCAACGAGGGGGTCTCCAACGCCTTCAAGCACGGCACCCTCCCGGGAGAGCCCCCCTGGGTGGCCCTGACCCTGACAGAAGAGGGGCCTGGGGTGGTGGCCACGATCCAAGACCGGGGGCCGGGCCTACCCCCCGGCGCCCTACAAAAGGATTTCCCCGACCTCGACCAGGAAGGGGGGCGGGGGTTGCCCCTCATGGTGAGGCTGGCGGATGAGGTGTCCTACGATGCGGCGACCCGCACGTTGCGCCTGGTGGCGCGACGACCCCTTCTCTCCCCTGCCAGAGACGGCGTATCTTAAGGAGGAATGATCATGGAATACCGCTTTGAACCCCTGGGAAACACCCTGCACCTGACGCTCCAGGGCTCCATGTACGTGGACGACGCAGCTAAACTCCGGGAGGACGCCCTGGCCTCCCTGGAGAGAGGGGCCTGCTCCCGGGTGGAGGCCGACCTTTCCCGGCTCGACTATATCGACAGCGCGGGGCTCGGGGTCCTGATCTCGCTGCACAAGCGCTGCGCCCGTAAGGGGGGCAGCCTGGTGGTGCGAGGGCTCTCCGGCAACGTGAAGGAGCTCTTCGAGATCACCCGCATGGACAAGGTCTTCCTTCAGGGATAATGCCTCCCCTCCTGCCCCCCCACCCCAGAAGGAAGGGCCATGACCTATAACATCGACCTCCGGGGACAGACCCTTCACGTGGAGCTCCGGGGCTCCATGTACGCCGGGGATGCCACGGCATTTCGCAGGGCCTCCAAGGCCGCCCTGGAGGGGCGGCGTTGCTCTCGGGTGGAGGTGGACCTTTCTCACCTGGACTACATCGACAGTGCGGGGTTAGAGGTTTTTATTTCTCTACACAAGCGCTGCGTAAAAGAAGGAGGTTCCTTGGCGGTGCGAGGGCTCTCGGGCCCCGTGAAGGAGCTCTTTGAGATCACCCGCCTGGACAAGGTCTTCCTTCAGGAGTAGCCCCGTAGGGCTCATCGCCCCAGGCCTTCCCGGGGAAAAATAATAGCCCCCTCACCGGAAGGAGAGCGCCCCAGGATCTGCGGCGGCCCCGGGGACCTGAGGCCACCTCCCCAAAGGAGAGAAGAGATGTTTTTACCGCTGGAAGAAAACGACCTGGTGCACATGGGTCGGGTCGTGGCTCTGGTGCGCGACGATGGAGAGACGGCCGTTATCCTCCGGGACGGGTCGGTGATGGCCACGGGATTTACCCCCCGCACCCTGGCCCGGCGTCACGCCGAGCTTGCGCAGCGCCTGAGGACCCGGGAAGCGTGCCTCGCACCCCCTTCCGGTGAGGATCCCCTTTCGTGACCCGTTTCAAAGACCTGCCCTTCCCGCCAAAGGAGGCCCCTGCGTATGACGTTTGAAGACCCATCTAAGCAGTACACCGCCAAAGACATCCAGGTCCTGGAGGGGCTGGAAGCGGTACGGAAGCGCCCCGGGATGTACATCGGCGACACCGCCTCCCGGGGGCTCCACCACCTGGTATACGAAGTGGTGGACAACTCCCTGGACGAGGCCCTGGCGGGCTTTTGCTCCGAGGTGGAGGTGACGGTGTACTCCGACCAGAGCGTCTCCGTCCGGGACAACGGCCGGGGCATTCCCGTGGACCTCCACCCCCAGATGGAGAAATCCGCCGCCGAAGTGGTGCTCACCGTGCTCCACGCCGGGGGAAAGTTCGACAAGAAATCCTACCAGGTCTCCGGGGGGCTCCACGGCGTGGGAGTTTCCGTGGTGAACGCCCTCTCGGCCCGCCTTTCCCTCACCATCTGGCGAGGGGGGCACGAGTGGCGCCAGGAATACCGCCGGGGGGTGCCCACGGCGCCCCTCGCCGCCGCAGGCGACGCCGAGGGCTCCGGCACCCTGATCCACTTCCTCCCGGATCCGGACATCTTCTCGGAGACAGAGTTTTCCTGGGACATCCTGAGCTCCCGCCTCCGGGAGCTGGCCTTCCTGAACCCGGGGATCCGCATCGTCTTGCGCCATATCCCCCTGGAGAAGGAAAAGACCTTCCGCTACGAGGGGGGCACCTGCTCCTTCGCGGAGTACCTGAATCGAGGCCGGGAAACGCTCTTTTCTCCCCCCCTGTGCATCAGCGGAGAAAGAGACGGCGTCATGGTGGACGTGGCCATCCAGTATAACGACTCCTATCTGGAGCGGGTCTTCGGCTTTGCCAACCTCATCCACACCATCGAGGGGGGCACCCACGTCTCGGGCTTTCGCACCGCCCTCACCCGGGGGGTGAATGAGATGGCCCGACGCATGAAGATCATGAAGGAAAAAGACCCCAACCTCACCGGGGACGACTTGAAAGAGGGGCTCACGGCGGTGCTCTCCGTGAAGCTTCCCGAGCCCCAGTTCGAGGGGCAGACCAAGACCAAGCTCGGCAACAGCGAGATCAAGGGCATCGTGGACTCCATCGTCTACGACGGGCTCCTGGCATTGCTGGAGGAGCGGGTGGAGGTGCTACGCCCCCTGGTGGAGAAGGCCGTACTGGCCCGCCAGGCTCGAGAGGCCGCCAAGAAGGCCCGAGAGCTGGTGCAGCGCAAAGGGGCCCTCTCTTCCTTCGACCTGCCGGGCAAGCTCGCCGACTGCTCGGGGAAAGACCCTGCGGCGTGCGAGGTCTACATCGTGGAGGGAGACAGCGCCGGGGGCTCCGCCAAGCAGGGGCGGGACCGGAGCTTCCAGGCCATCCTCCCCCTACGGGGCAAAATTCTCAACGTGGAAAAGGCCCGCCTCGACAAGGCCCTCTCCAACCTCGAGATCCGCACCATCATCCGGGCCCTGGGGTGCGGCATCGGAGACGACTTCGACGCCGCCAAGCTCCGATACCACCGCACCATCATCATGACCGACGCCGACGTGGACGGGGCCCACATCCGCACGCTGCTTTTGACGCTCTTTTATCGATTCATGCCCCAGATCATCGAACGGGGACATCTCTACGTGGCCCAGCCCCCCTTGTACCGCTTTCAGTCCGGCAAGGACGTGACCTACTGCTACACCGAAAAGGAGCTCAAGGAGCTCATCGCCCGTGGCGAGGGGAAAAAGTACACCATCCAGCGCTACAAAGGGCTGGGGGAGATGAATCCCGAACAGCTCTGGGAGACCACCATGAACCCCGCCACCCGCACCATGAAACGGGTGGCCGTGGAAGACGCGGTGGAAGTGGACGAGGCCTTCAGCATTCTCATGGGGGACAAGGTGGAACCTCGAAGGGAGTTCATCGAACAGCACGCCCGGGAGGTGCGAAACCTGGACGTGTAGGGTACGGGGAACGACGGAGTCCTCCATCCTTTCGCGCCATCGAGAGGCAAAACCCCCCGTCGCTTTCTTCGCCGCCTGCGGCCCCCGGCTTTCCCGAGGCCCGCAGGCGGCGAAAGCTTTGGCGCGAAGAGGTCCCGGGGGCCCGGGGGGATCGCACCGCCCCCACCCTAGGGGAGGCGCAACCCCGGAGGGTAGTGCCACTCCACGGCCCAGACCCGGTCCCCCTGAAAGTAAAAGCACACCTCGCTCCCCCAGGAGTCGTCGTAGGCCCAGACGTCTTCCGACGCCCTTTGGGGGGCGCCGAGGCGTCTCGCCACGTCCCTCCGGTCGGTCCCCGGCCTCAAGCCCCACTTGACCGCCCTCTCCTTCCCCGTCACCCGCAACGCCAAGGGAAAGAGGTCTCCGGAGACCTTCAGGAAGAGAACATCCATCCCCCGGGCGCTGAACTGCTCCACGTCCCCCGAGGCCCGGAGTTCTCGCGCCCCGGGAAACCAGGGCACCGTCTGGCGCACCCCCTGAGTGACCAGGTCGCGATACGCCATGGTGACCAGGGGCACCCCCAGGGGGGCGTAGAGCATCTCGTCCAGGGGAGTGGCCCGGCGAAGGTCGGGCCCCGGCAATGCCTCTTCCCGGGGACGAAACAGGACCCAGAGAAGCCCCCCTCCCAGGAGGGCGACGAGGATCAGGGTCTTTCCCCAGGCCCGACGGCGCCGGGACCGGTCCTCCCGCCGCCGTCGTTGAAAGAGGGCCCCCAGCACCCCCCCGGACGCCCCCGGGGCCTCCGCTGCCACCGTCGGGGGCGCCGTCGGGGGAGGAAAGGGATCGGGGTCTTCCGGGGACCCGTCGCCGGGAAGGGGAGGATCCTCGGAGGAAGGAGGGGATCCTTTCTCTGAGAACTTGCCCCGAAGCCCTTCAAACCACGCCTTCATCCCCATGCCCACACCCATACCCCTCTCTTCGCCCTGTGGGCTTAACGCCCCCAGGGGGCTTCCGTTTTCCACCTCGCCCCGAAGACCATCTCCTCCAGGGGGCGCCGCTCCCGGGGCTCCTTTTCCCGGAGGGCGAGCTCCTCGGGCAGGTCGTCGGGATCTCCCCCATAGCCCATAGCCAGGGCCACCAAGGGGTCATACCCCTCGGGGACCTCGCAGGACTCCCGCACCCGGGAGGGGGAAAAGCCCGCCATGGGGTGCACGAAGAGCCCTTCGGCCACCGCTTGGAGGGAGAGCTGGGCCACCGCCGCCCCCAGGTCGTGCTCCGCCCAGAGGTTCGCCTTGCCATCGTAATCCAGGGCCCGTTTGACGATCCCCACCGCCAGGGCCCCGGCGCGGCAGGCCCAGAGGCGGTTGGCTTTCACCAGACACCCCAGCAGGGCGTTAAATCCTTCCTCTTCCTCTCGCCGGGCTACCAGGAATCGCCAGGGCTGCTCGTTGTAGGCGCTCGGCGCCCACCGGGCCGCCTCGAAGATCCGCCGCAACACCTCCGGAGCCACCCCCTGGGGGGCAAAGGCCCGGGGACTCCATCGCCTCCGCACCACGTCCACGAGCCCGCTTACGCCTGAAACCGGCTTTTCCATGACCCCGCGCCCCTCTCTTCACCAAAAATCTCCCCGGGTACTCCGGCGGCTCCGCCCCTTCGCGTCCCCCTCATCGCCCCATCCGGTCTAGATCATCGACAAAGCGCGCCACGGCCTTCTCCGCCGTGTGCTGTTTGATCAGCCCCTCCTTGGCGAAGGCCTCCACCCGGACCGCCACTCCGCCCCCCTCCAGGTCCCGAAGGAGCAGGCGAAACACCACGGGATTGGCGGACAGGAAGCCCCCCCGAGAGATCCC
>Ga0208196_1004776_pt1 | contig 10302 bp, 8 predicted proteins | sample AD_JPNNA7_MetaG_FD_184443 | JGI IMG/M metagenome (GOLD analysis project Ga0208196, IMG submission 184443) | Active sludge microbial communities of municipal wastewater-treating anaerobic digesters from Japan - AD_JPNNA7_MetaG (SPAdes) (version 2) | ecosystem: Engineered > Bioreactor > Anaerobic >...
TTTTCTTTTTTGAAGCAATTTGCTTTTGTTCGGACTTCAATATGTTTGCATTTCGGGTCATCGTAAGGGTGTTATAATTTTTCAGCAATCCTGAGTTTAGCGCTACGCGAACGACTATTTAGTTTTATCTCCTCCGCAGAGGGTATAATGGGTTTTGAAGTGATACTCTTAAAAACTAATTTTTTGTTTCCAAAAAAGTCTTTCTCTACTACACTTTCAAAATTTCCAGTTTTAATGAAGTTTTTTACTATTCTATCCTCCAACGAATGATAAGAAATGACTACCAATCTCCCCCCCTGTCGTAAAACTTCGACAGCTTGTTGCAACAACTCTTTTAACGAATCAATCTCTTGATTTACCTCTATACGCAAAGCTTGCATAATCTGAGCAAAAAATTTGTTTTCCTCTTTTTTAGGGGCTAAATGTTCGATAGTGCGTTTTAAATCTTCGAAAAGCTTGATTTTATTGGAGGCTCGCTCTTTTACAATTTCATGAGCTATAGCGCTATAGGCGGATAGTTCTCCATAATTTTTAAACAAAAAGGCTAATTGCTCTTCATTGTACTCATTTACGATATATTGAGCGTTAACTTTTTGGTTCTGATTCATACGTAGGTCAAGGTCTCCGCCGAACCTGGTTGAAAAACCGCGCTCCTTGCTATCCAACTGATGCGAGCTAACGCCCAAATCAGCTATTATTCCATCAGCAGGAAGTGAATTATAATATTTTAGAAACTGTTTTAAATATCTGAAATTATGATTTACCAAGGTTAACCGTACATCATTTATCCTGTTTGCCAGCGCATCTTTATCTTGATCGAAGGCGATCAATCTGCCCTTTGGCATCCCTTGGAGTATGGCTGCCGAATGTCCTCCACCCCCATAGGTCGCATCAACATAAATCCCGTTGGGTTTAATGTTAAGCCCCTGAATACTCTCTTTTAACATTACCGGCTGATGATACATAGCTAAATGGTGTTATCAGGTTCTAAACCGCCAAGAATATTTTCCACCATTTGGGCAAACTCAACATCATTAGCTATCGAAACCTCCTCTTCGTATTTTGACTTGTCCCAAATTTCGATAATGCTGATCTGTGAAGCAATTACAACTGTTTTTTGAATACCTGCAAAAATGATCAGGTCATTGGGGATATTTATCCTTCCTGTTCCATCTAAATCAACTTGCTTTACGCCAGCAAGGAAAGCACGAACCATTTTTGCATTCTCCCGCGAAAACCGCGTCAACGCATTTATCCTTGTCAAGGTCTTATCCCACTCCTTTTTTGGCCACAATTCCAGACAAGGGCTAAAAACACTTCTCTTCAAGATGAAGCCATCAGCTAAAACCGGCATCAGTTCAGCCTTAAGCTTACCCGGAAGCGCCAGTCTGCCTTTATCATCAATTTTACATTCGTAAGTTGAAGTAAACACAATTAGTGGGTTTAAAAATTATCGCCAAATGTAATACAATATTTCCCACTTTTTTATAATTGTTGATAAATATTTACATTTTTTCCCACCAATTAATTACAACCATCTTAATGAAAGCTCGTTATACATTGACTTTTAGTGAAAAACTAAGGAATCATAAAATTGTTTAAAAAAAACATTTTTTAGAAAAAAAGCTCCTTTTTCATGATAAACTTTTAACATGGACTTAGCATTTAAGAAAAAATAAATTGAGATTAATCTAAACAAATCAATAATTAAGCAAATCATAGCTTTTTATTGATTGATTCGATTTGCGTTTTTGAACAAAAAAACCTGTAAGTACTCGTTACAATCTTTTTTAAAATTAATGCGCCCAATTATGAAATATAAAACGAAACATCATCTTTGCATCAGAAAAAGCTGTTTTCCATTGAAAGTATGTTCTTAACTACCTAATGTATTCTTGTTGAGAAGAAAGAAGAGTAGCCTTTGCTACAAATGCCTATGCGCAGTATGATGTAATATGATGTAATAGCTTGACATCACTTATAGTCAAAAAAAAATTCTCAAATGGTATAATGCAATTGTAGATTTTTCTCTTTATTTAGAGATATTATATTTAACGAAAAAAAATCATTAATTTAATGTTAAATCGTGTAATTGTATGTAATCAATATGTTACTTTTGCAAGTAATAATATTATTAATAGATAAGCCCGTCTTATTTTGTTTTTTTCAACAATCAAATTATTAATTCAAATCTGATAAGCATATGGACACACTAACTCCTTATGAGGTGGAAGAGAAAGTACTTGACGAGATAGTCGGAAAGTACAAGGGTAGCCCCGGCGTTTTACTTTCAACCTTGGAAGCTGTTCAGGAAGCAAATCCTTTAAAATTTCTTCCACAAAAAACCTTGTTACAAGTAGCTAAAAAATTAAATGTACCTGCCACTCAGGTATATAGCGTTGCTACTTTTTATTCATTTTTTAATTTAAAACCTCAGGGAAAGCACACGATAGTGGTTTGTCGCGGCACTGCTTGTCATACCAAGGGTTCTCGCGAATTGCTCAACAGCGTGGGGCAAATTTTGGGTTTTCGTTACGAGTTTGATGAAACGGAACCAAGCTACACAACCCCTGACAATGAGTTTACCATTCGCACGGTTGCTTGCTTCGGACAATGCGCACAAGCGCCGGTAGTTGCGGTTGATGGCGTTATCCACAGTAATGTGAATGCACCTAAGTTGCTGAAAATTTTGAAAAAAGTTAAATCTTCCTCTTATGCAAAAAATCAATCTAAATAACTTCGAACAATTCAGCAGTTCCCTGAAGAAAAATATCCTGCCGGATGTACCTATGATGATGGTGGGTATGGGAACTTGCGGTATCGGAAATGGCGCTGATGCTCTTTACGAAAACTTGCAAAAGCATGCGGCACAACGAAAATATGATTGCATCATAAAACCAACAGGTTGTTTTGGCTTCTGTGCAGAAGAACCATTGGTTACGCTCTATCAGCCGGGTAAACCTTTGTTGGTTTATGCCCGTGTGGATACCAAAGATGCAATTAAGATTTTAGATGGCGGTATGTCTGGTAATATATACAAGCGCAAAGTATTGTGTCGCATTGAGAATTGGGATTTTATTACTTCTAAGTTCCAATATGGCACAGGTTACGAGAAATATCCTTTGTGGAATGAAATTCCTTTCTTCAAAGGTCAGAAAAAAATCGTTTTGCGCAATGCAGGTTTGATAAATCCTGAATCCATTGAAGATTACTTGGCTGTAGGTGGATACCGTGCATTATTCAAAGTGCTTTCCGGCATGACACCTGATGACATCATCGCTGAAGTGAAAAATTCAGGCATGCGTGGTCGTGGTGGCGCGGGCTTCCCTACCGGTGTGAAATGGGAGTTGATGAAGAAAAACCATAGTGAAAAAAAATATCTTATTTGTAATGCCGATGAGGGCGACCCGGGAGCTTACATGAACCGCAATGAAATTGAAAGCGATCCTCATTCCATCTTAGAAGGTATGATGATAGCCGCTTACGCCATGGGGTCCGACGAAGGTATTGCCTATATTCGTGCTGAATATCCTTTGGCAGTCAAGAGATTGGAAAAAGCTCAAATGCAAGCTGAAGCTTTAGGTTTGATAGGTAACAAGATATTAGGAACGGATTTTAGTTTTAAGTTTGATTTTGTAGAAGGCGCAGGCGCTTTCGTTTGTGGGGAAGAAACGGCTTTAATCGCCTCAATAGAAGGAAAAGCTGGCCGTCCCGTTCCGCGCCCTCCTTACCCCTCTGCTAAAGGCTTATACGGTCATCCTACCAATATCAATAATGTGGAAACCTGGTGCAATATTCCGGTTATCATCAACAGGGGAGCACAGTGGTTCCGCGAAACAGGAACGGAAAAGAGCCCAGGCACCAAAGTATTCTCATTAGTAGGAAAAATTAAAAATACCGGATTGGTAGAAATGCCCATGGGTTCTACTATCAATCAATTTGTATTTGATATAGGCGAAGGTACGGGCAGCACCGTTAAAAGAGTCAAAGCCATTCAAACAGGAGGTCCTTCAGGCGGATGCATCCCTTTGGAATTATTTAATACTGCAGTTGATTATGAATCCTTAGCCAAGATTGGCGCTATCATGGGTTCGGGTGGTATGGTAGTAATGGATCAGGACAACTGTATGGTTGACGTTGCTCGTTATTTTTTGGAGTTTAATTCTGCCGAATCCTGTGGAAAGTGTACACCTTGCCGCGAAGGCTTGACACAGGCTTTGAGGATATTAACCAAGATTACGCGCGGACAGGGAACCAATGCGGATTTGAATATGCTGGAAATGCTGAGCCAGACCATCAAGGATACAGCAATTTGTGGACTGGGACAGACTGCTCCCAATCCTATTCTTACGACTCTGAAGTATTTCAGGCATGAGTATGAGGAACACATCCATGAGAAACGTTGCTATGCAGGTGTTTGTGAAGAACTCTTCTTAGCTTTATGCGAAAATTCGTGCCCCCTACACATGGATATCCCGGCCTATATTGAATTAATCAAAGAAAATCGCATTGAAGATGCTTTTGAAGTAACCTTGCGCGACAATCCGCTTCCCGGAACCATAGGCAGAATTTGTCACTTCCATTGCCAGATGCGCTGTCGCCGTGAAATGTTAGATGAGCCGGTTTCTCAGGGAGAAATACACCGCTACTTGGCTGATACTATGTATAAGTTGGGTAATGAAAATATGATATATCGGAAATTAATCAAAGAAAAGCTTCCGGATACGGGCAAGAAGATCGCCATTGTGGGTGCCGGTCCTGCCGGTCTGACTGCCGCATTCTACTTAGTACGTTTGGGTCATGAGGTTGTCGTTTATGATTCCTTCCCCGAGCCGGGTGGATTATTGAGATACGGCATTCCTCGTTATCGCTTGCCCAATGCAGTGTTGAAAAAAGAAGTAGATCTGATTAAAAAATTGGGCGTTAAGTTCAAACAGAATACTACTATCGGCAAAGATATTTCATTAAAGCAATTGGAAGCTAAGTATGATGCCATCTATGTTGCTATTGGCGCTTGGAAAGAGATGGGGTTGAATATACCGGGTGAAGATGCCAAAGGTGTCTATATGGGAACGGAACTACTCAAATCATTTGCTTTGGGTAAGGAACCACCTGCTGCTTGGAAAGTAGTTGTAATTGGTGGTGGTAATGTGGCCATAGACGTTGCCCGAAGCTTATGGAGACACCGCAAGGATGTTACCGTAGTATATCGTCGCGAAAAATGTGATATGCCTGCTAATGATGCTGAAATCAGAGAGGCGGAAGCTGAAGGTATCAAATTCCATTTCATGTCGTCACCGGCAGAAGTGATTGTTGATGCTAACAATAAGGTGAAAGGCTTGAAAGTAGAATTGATGACTTGCGGTGGAATAGATACGTCGGGCAGAAGAAAGCCTGTTAAGACCGGCAAGTTTGATGAAATACCGTGCGAGGCCATTGTATTAGCAATTGGTGAAACGGTAGATTCTGATTTATGGAAAGCTGAAGGTTTACAAATAGCTTCTTGGGGTGGAAGAATTAAGATTAATCCATTGACACAGCAAACCACCAAGGCTAAAATTTATGCCGGTGGAGATGCAGTAACCGGTCCTTCTACTGCTGCCGAAGCAATGGGTATGGCTAAAAAGGCGGTGGAAATTATTGATTTTGATTTGATGCAGGAAAAACGCTATGACCGGTTGTATAAGAAGTTTACCTATAGAAATGTAGTTCCTGAAGATCTGAAAAAATCTAACAAAAACGTATCTTATAAGTTAGATGTAAGAGATAGAATAGGAAGCTTTATGGAGGTAGATTGCGGTTATACCGGTCAGCAAGCCCTTAACGAAGTAAATCGTTGTTTGAGATGCGATGTACGTTGTGATGAATAATATTATGCAAAATATTAAAAATAGAAACTATGCAAGTAATTATAGATAATAAACCATATGAGGTTCAAGAGGGAATGACCATTGAGCAGGCATGTATGCAGGCGGGTATCAGGATTCCAACTTTGTGTAATTTGAAAGATGTTTCTTCCAATGCATCTTGTGGAATATGCGTAGTAGAAGTAAAAGGCGCTAAATCATTGCTGCGCTCTTGTATTACGAAGGTTACTGATGGCATGGAAATTACTACCAACAATGCCCGCATCTTACGAGCACGTAAGATGAATGTAGAGTTGTTATTGGCAAATCACCCCTTGGATTGTCAAACTTGTGAACGTAATCAGCGTTGCGAATTGCAGCAAATTACCTATGAGTTTGGTATTGATCAAAGGAGATTACCTCGTACCAGACCCAAACAATTGGAAAGAGATTATTCTTCACTTTCATTGATACGCGACCCTGAAAAATGCATTCTCTGCGGCAGATGCGTGGCGGTATGTAAAGAAGTGCAAACCGTCAGCGCCATTGATTTTGCAGGCAGGGGGCAAAAAAGCAAAATTTCCACCTTTATGGACATGGGATTGGGCATGGTGGATTGTACCAATTGCGGACAATGTGCATTGGTTTGTCCGACCGGCGCCATAATTGAAAAAAGTCATGTCAGCCAAATTTGGGAAGCCATTCATGATCCTAAAAAAGTTGTAGTTGTACAAACTGCACCGGCAATTCGTGTTGGTATCGGTGAGGAAATGGGCATGCCCATGGGAAGCTTGGTAACCGGAAAAATGGTAGCCGGATTGCGTCGTTTAGGCTTCTCCAAAGTATTTGATACAAATTTCACTGCCGACTTGACCATTATTGAAGAAGGTAACGAATTAATCAGCCGCATACAAAACAATGGAACATTGCCGATGATAACTTCCTGTTCACCGGGATGGATTAAATTCATCGAACATTTCTTCCCCAAATCTTTACCTCATCTTTCTACTTGTAAGTCGCCACAGCAAATGTTTGGCGCTATTGCCAAAACATATTATGCCGAGCAGGCAGGCATTGATCCGCGTGATATGGTGGTGGTTTCAGTGATGCCCTGTACAGCGAAAAAGTATGAAGCTAAACGTCCGGAAATGGATGGCGCTTTCGATTATTGGAAAAAGAAAATGAAGCTGACGGCAGAAGATCGTTTTTTTGACGTGGATTATGTGTTGACCACCAGAGAATTAGGACGTATGTTCAAGGAAGTCGGTATTGACTTTAAGTCCTTGCCTACAGAAGATTTTGATAATCCGCTTGGGACATCAACAGGCGCTGCAGTTATCTTCGGAGCTACAGGCGGCGTGATGGAAGCTGCTTTGCGAACTGCTTATGAAATTCTGACAGGCGACACTTTGAAAGATGTCAATTTAAAAGCAGTCAGAGGAATGGACGGCATACGTGAGGCCGATATCAATATCAATGGTACAATATTGAAAGTAGCAGTAGCGCATACACTTAAGAATGCTCGGATTTTATTGGAACAGATTGAAAACGGCACATCGCCTTACGCTTTTATTGAGGTGATGTCTTGTCCGGGTGGCTGCTTGGGTGGTGGCGGTCAGCCTATACCCACAAATACAGAAATCAGGATGAAACGTGCTGAATCAATATATGAAGAAGATTCTCATAAATTTATTCGCAAATCGCATGAGAATCCTGAAATCAAATACCTTTACGATAATTTCTTGAAAAAGCCGTTGGGAGCATTATCCCACGACTTGTTGCATACGAAGTATGTGGAGAGAAAGATGTAAGTGATTTTTTAGTATGAAGTTGTGGAGTTAGAGGCTCTTTCTCCAACAACCTAACCCGCAATCAGCAGCTTTCATCTAATTGAACATCAATTAGATGAAAGCTGCTGAAATATTTATAAACATCATTGCATATCTAAAAGGAAAGCCGAAATAAAAATGACATTCTCATAATTGAAAATGTTCCTATCCGAATGCATGTAATTTTTGCATGAAAGCGGATCGAATTTACTACGGGTTCCCGAATTGACGTGTTAAATTTGAATAGTGCGAAAGAAGGTGTAAAAATAGAAGTCAAATAAACTCGGTCAATCTGCACCAAGATAAATTTTGATTTGCTGCTCTATTATAATGAGATGCAAGAGGTATTCAAGGAATTTGAGGTGCATAACACAATGCCATCGGTGGAGCAAGTCGAAGAATCCTTTAATCTAATTCTTAATCCAGTCAAAGATGGTGAAGTCATACCTGATAAACCTACCGTAACATTAAAGTAGCCGATCCTTAAAAACATGTTTAAGTCCTATTTATAAAAAATAAACTGTTGATAAAAAATTGATTTTGAGTGTTCCGCATTGCAAAGTTGGGGCTGTATCAAAATAAATATGTGGCTAAAAAACCGCAAGGTGTCTTAGAAGCGTCTAATTGCAAGGCGCTGAGATTGAGGGCAAAGGAGCGTAGTTGAAGTACGTTACTTAACCAGTACTCCGACAAGTTCGGCAACCATCGAAAGTAACATGATTGCTGGGCGAAATCGAAGCACAGCAGTTTGGCGTTTGTGAGATACCGCCATTGTTATGAATTTTCCGGCTTACTCCACAACCACCTTCTCAGTACTCCACCTTTCGCCATCCCAAAGCCTTACCAGGTACAAACCTGACGGCAGGTGTGTTACATCAATTTTATGAAAATGGCCGGTTGGCTGCGCTTTGTAAAGTAGCTTGCCTGTGTGGCTGTATAGCTCAATTTGCGCTTGCACCGGCGGTATGTTATCCGATAGTTGCAGCCATAGCTCGGTGGTGGTTGGATTAGGATAAACCCTTACCTCACCTGCGCCTACAGGCGGGGTGAATATATTTGTTGTATCCGGTAGCGCTATCTCAAAAATCCATGCATTTTGCTCTATAAATGGTTTGCACTGAACATCATAGGATGGGCTACTATCTGTTGATGCGGCAAAAATGTAATTATAGTTGCTTTTCTTGAGGACTGTATGTGGATTTTTCAACAATTCTAAACCCCAGCCACCATACACTTTTTGCCACTCAATACTCCCTTGTGAATCTAACTTTACTACCCAAATGGCAGCGTTAATACCCGGCCAAGAGGGATTGCCGCTTACATCACCGTCGTTTGAAAAGGTTGTTCCAAATACAACAAACCCTTCATCTTCCGTTTGGGCTATATAACTGGGGAAATCAGTATAGCCCCCCCAATACATTTCTGCCAGATGATCTCCATTTGTTCATTCAACCTGACAACCCATATATCACCTTTGTCACCTGGATGGCCATGCAGGCCGGATACATCTCCATCATTTGAGTATGTAAATCCTATGAAAGCATAGCCTTCATTAAGCTCGATGATCATATACCCCAGGTCGTAATGGCTGCCCCCATAGCAATACTGTGCCAGAATATTGCCCTGCATATCTAATTCAACAATCCATACATCCACCCATGCCCCATCGGGGTAACATTCCACTAAGCCGCCATGCTTTTGGGCCCCGCCTATCATCATGATATTACCTGCACTGTTAATAATTAATGAATTGCAGTTATCCAACCCATCGTTGCCAAGAGTTTTCTCCCATTCAATGTTGCCTAAGGAGTCGCATTTTGCCATCCAGCAATCGCCTACGCCATAAAAGTGGGTAACATCGCCGCCTCCGATGCCAATACGGTCAATCATAACAAAGCCGCCATCGGGGGTTAAAATCATATCCCTAGGATCATCATCACCGATGCATCCGTATGTTTTCTCCCATTGTATATCGCCCTGCCCATTAATTTTTACAACCCACAAATCAAAATAGCCATTGTTTCCAGACTGCACATCGCCATCCGTTGAAGCTGTAATTCCAAAAATAAAGAATTCATCTTCAGATTTTTTTATCAATTTCCAAGGTATATCACCTTTACTTCCTCCAAAACATTTTTCCCAGATAATATTTCCTGTACTATCAGTATTTATTATCCATATATCGCCCATGCCATGGTAATTTGTTATGCCAGGGATAGAATCTCTCAAATGTATGGCAATTAGTAATCCATCACCTTTGGAAACAATCCCATAACTCCAGTCATCCTCCGGTGAGCCGTAACACTTTTGCCAAACTATCTCAGGTATCTGTGTGTATGCATTAATAGCGAATAAAATCAATAATGCAGATAGAATGTTTTTCATAATTAAGTAAGATTAAGAAAATAAGCGAACCATCCCCCGTAAAACAGTGATTGGTTCGTAAAAGGTTATTAATAAATGACAATTTACCGGACTTGTTATTGCCCGATACATTCAACATATTGTTTTCCCATGCCAGGGTAATAGGCTTGTAGTTAAGTATTTTATGTAAAACATTTTGCACCTGAGCGGTATTTGACACAGGGCAGAGGCCGATCATCATTTCGGAATCAAGATAGTAATCC